>Ga0187833_10006883_pt1 | contig 10410 bp, 10 predicted proteins | sample ETNtaG_37_FD_167968 | JGI IMG/M metagenome (GOLD analysis project Ga0187833, IMG submission 167968) | Marine microbial and viral communities from oxygen minimum zone, Eastern Pacific Ocean - ETNP2014_SV_400_PacBio MetaG (Illumina Assembly) | ecosystem: Environmental > Aquatic > Marine > Hypoxic... | reverse complement strand
TAAGCTAATAGTTCATTTTTCTGGGGTATACAAACCCCCATGAACCTTATTAGCTTAGTTCGATTTTACGAGATATTACTTAGCAGGCTGGCTTTGACTATCGCATACTTACCCACGATCTATCTCTCGAGAATTTTCCCGCTATTTAAGATGAGCGGAATTAAACATCTTACTAAAGTATGCGAATACTCAAGTCCCTAAAGCGGGAAAAACCCTTTTTCAATGTCCATACGGACAATCAATTTTAATCTGCAATCTAGGAGGAATCAAGGGGAAACGATGATGAATCTTAGTGTGTACCCCAAAAGTGTGTGCCAATTACAGTGATCGAATGAAAATCCCCTTCTTATACCGCATGCGTGACTGCATTTATATATATACAATACGTTCAGTAAACGTGTGCGTATTATATGTATACACCACGTCAGTAGGACGTAGAAGTTTTTCTCTTGATGGAACATAACGCCGACCCCCTGAGTTAAATACTGTAACTCAATAGGAGAACAGTTATGGAAGGTCTTGTGATCCTCTTCATCCTTTATATAATTTTTACTGAGGTAATTCCTGATCCACCAGAATCCATTGAGACAACCTGTTGCTTTGACTTCTATAAAGATGCCGACGGCAAGATGCAACCAAGATCAAACGATTGAGCACGGCTAAGATAGTCAGCATTGTCTACCTCTTAATATTAATCCTCTTTCTTTCCACAGCGAATCTTCCATCTAAGCCCAAGACCACCGCTAAGCCCAAACCCTTCCCAACAAAAACCGCACCGTCTTATTCATCAGCACCAAAAAAGACAAAGCCCAATAAGACAAATGTCGATCAGATGCCGGAGCAATTAACTATGAGCAGTCTGACTTTTCCTTCGAAGGTGTTGGGCTTCTATGATCCGTTGGAAGGATTATGGGAGCGAATGGATAAGCGTGGGTTATCTGATACTACCAAATCAGATACAGCTAAGCTTCCGTATTCTATATTGATATAATCCCTTTAATCCTCCTTATCGCTCATCATAGAAGCTATAATCGTAAAATAAAGGACAGTGCAGAGGACAGGTAAAACCCACCACTCTGCCTTATCATATACCCATTCTTGGTTACCAAACCAATCGTATAAAAAGAATCCCAAAAAAAATGAGCCAAACTAAAGTTAGAATTATACTGGGAATGTGCTTCATAATTAATCAAAGGGCTTTTTCATACCTCTAATAATCAACTATTCAAATTTTTTCTCTAGAATGTGAGTGGGAGATATATCAAAGACCGAACCACGGGGCGGTTTAAACCAAGATAGAGGATAGGTAAATCAATCGTGATCCTCAGTATACCCAGCATGATTCAGAAAAACTTTCCCATTGTTCTGGTCATTGATAACCAGAAGCCCTTTTTCCTTTCTTGCCGACAGGGCATTCAATAGAGAGCAAGTGGCGATATATGGCTTGGTAACAGCAGTAAACTCTTTCAGGATAAGGGGATTACTCCACGGTTGGCCTTTGAACCTGTTCCATCCGATCAGGTCTCCCATACGCCCGCTTGGATCAAAGAGAATTCCCAGGATCTCGCCAGTATAAATGTAATCCCGGCATACAACGGATAGAATGGATCCTTCCTCAAGAATTGAAGTACCCCAGCTCCCAACATCCCAAAAATTGACAGGCTTCAAAGGATCAATATCATCAAGCTGGTTGAGAATTTTCTCATCATCAATAGTGGATGCAATATGATCCACTGTACAACATTTGCTGAGTGACACATGTTGATTATGAACGGCACCGGAATAGAGCTTAACATTTAGTGTCATAAGAATTAATCCTCACTTCGGCATAATGAAAACCGAAGAGTCCTCGCTTCCAATTTCTTCAAAAAAATCTATAATCCTTGGGTCTATAATGATATCTGAATTTGTCACGATGCTACGAAGATGAAGACCCTCCAGTGTTGTAGCACGGCTGAGAGCAACATATAGCTGACCATGATCAAAGGCACCGTTTACGAGGTGGATCTCAACATTATCGAAGGTCTTGCCCTGGCTTTTATGGATGGTTATGGCATAGGCCAGTTTCAGCGGAAACTGTGTAAATGTCCCTATGAGCTGTTTTTTCAGTTTCTTTTCCTTCTTGGAATAAGTGTACTGATTATTTTCCCAGGAGGTGCGCTGAACAATATATGATCCGGTGTCAGTAGAAACTGTTATTTTATCATCATCCATATCAGCAACCGTGCCGAGCGTTCCATTGACCCATTTACCCTGGTAATCGTTTTTCAGGAACATAACCTGGGCACCTTTCTTCAGTTCCAGAACATAATCGGCCGGGTAATTCGATTCTTCAAACCTTCCCCAAACGCCGGCTTCGAATGTCCTGGGCTCTCCGGATATGACCCTGAGCCTTTCAGCATTAATGGTATTGGCAACAGCATTAGTAGTTGTAAGATTTATCCTGAGATCACCTGAAGTGTCTACCGCAGCATCGAATTTTTCGTTGATTGCGTTCAGATCCTCAAAAGTGATGTCACCCGTTCGGATTCGGTTCAGTATCCCTAAAAAATTCGGATCGCTCTGCCTGTAAACTTTTCCCAGTTCTATGACATTGCAGATGAAACCTGACTTGGTGCAGACTTCACTATCAAAGAACCACTTTGACCTATAGCGATTATGAAAGAATTCCTCGACACCTGGCTGGTAAGAAGCAACTGGGGGAAGCTGGTACATGTCACCAAGAAAGATCATCTGTACACCACCGAAGGGGAGATCTTTATTCCGGTTATATCTCAATACTTTATCCATGGCGTCCATGAGGTCTGCCCGGACCATGGAAATCTCATCTATCATAATTGTCCTTACTCTCCTCATGAGCGGTATGTACTCCGGGTCAAACTGATCCACGTCGACTATGTTGAATGGAAGCCGGAAGAAGGAGTGAATAGTCTGCCCGCCTACGTTAACCGCGGCATTACCGGTAAATGCCAGCACCGCGGTAGATTTTTTTGTGGTCTTTGCGAACAGCCGAAGTAAGGTGGACTTGCCCGTGCCGGCTTTACCGGTAATAAAGAAGTTATCAATCGATTTCTCCAGCAGGCTCAAGAGTCTCTCGAAATCACCAACTAGCGAGAGCTTTTTAGCCCTCTTTTTCAGGGTCTTTCTACCGTTCGTTGCTACTTTCGGTCTGATGTTGGCTGTCGTGTAAGCCATAATAATATTAACGTCCGTGAATAGCTCTATGCTTACTTTTAGAAACAACCGTCAGGTTTGACGACCTGTTGTCACGCTTGTTACCGTTTCTATGATGTACTTCATAACCGCGCCGTATTCTGCCACCCAGCTTCTTCTCGGCCACTCTTCTGTGAGTATACTTCCAGGAACCTGATCTCCTGTCATAATACTGAGAATACCCGTTTCGGGTACGCGTCGAAAGACCGCCATATCTTGGCCTTGAGGTTCGCCCGTACCGGTAAGATGACGACCTTCTGTAGCTTCTTGTGGACGATCGACGATATGATCCGGAATTCCCCCTGCGGGAATATCCGCGGGAGTAAGACCTGTTTCTGCTATATGATTTTCTATATGCCATGACTATTATTCAGAGTAAAAGTACTGATTCTTAAAAAGAAGTTCTTGAGTCTGCTTACTAACTAATTCCATTATTGACCTCATCTTTTCGGCGAACACCTTGCTCCTCAGGATGTGATTCCAGGAACTCAGTTGAAGAAATATCTCAGCTTGTGCTAGTGTTTTAAATCGAGTCATATCGTAGTCTCCTACCTTCTCTCTTTCCGCTTGAATAACTAACCCTGGGTTCCTTCGCCTGAGGCATAATTCTTACTCTCCCGTGAGGAATCAGTATGACTGTAGAGCCATTATGATACTCTATACCAACAATTTTATCTCTCGGTAAATCTTTAATATTAATTTTCATAGCTGGTATTCTTATCTCCTCTTCTAGAATTATTGTGTTTCCTTTGATCCATTATTTGATATCCTGTACTGTAATATGCAAACGGCGTGCCAGAACGTCCCAAATGGACATCCCCGACGGTAGAGGATAAAAAAAGAGTGGTGAGGTGTAACCTACGTTACGAAACTACGTAATATATATTACTTAACTTGATCTTTGGGGAACCAGAGCAGGCCAGCTGCCTTAAATGACTGGCTACTTTTTACGAGACAAACGAGGAAATTTTTCTCTAAGGTGCTTTCTGAGCGTATGAGCTTTAAGACCCAGGTCTTCTTCCGCAGCTTTTTCAGCAACATTACTATGTCTTGCTAAAGCCTTAGCATAATAGTGTTCACGTACATTCTCAATTACCTCTTTAATGGAAAAGCCCTTCGGAGGAAATGGAAGATCTGGTAACAACGCATGTTTGTTATTATCCAGATTAAGTATAGCTGAAGGGTCGGGGGGAATATCGCTTCTTTCCAAAGGCACGCCATTATATACCGTGGTAGAGAGTTTAACCGTATTCTCCAGCTGCCTGACATTACCTATGGACCAATCATCTTTTTTAAAAGCCTCTATACATGCCTCGCTAAACTTTACTTTGAGATCATCTTTTGCTATAAAGTATTCGATCAATTCAGGAATGTCTTCAATCCTCGAAGCCAACGGATCAATAGTAATTAATCCCATAAATCGAGAAAAAAGGTCTCTTCTAAATTGCCCCCCTTTAACCAAGCTTGGGAGATCTCTATTTGTTGCACCAATTACTCTCACATTTACTTTCTTATCTTCATCTGAGCCCACTGGTGTCATAATACCATATTCAATAACTTTTAATAATTTGGTCTGTATCTCAGCATCCGCATCACCTATTTCATCAATGAAAAGAGTTCCCCCATCACATGATAAAAATAATCCCATTCGTTCCTTGTGCGCTCCGGTATATGCTCCTTTTTCATGTCCAAATAATTCACTTTGTATTAACGAAGACGATTTACCACCAATATTTATGTCCCTGAAGCGTTTATCAGCAATATGACTGTGTTCATGTAAATACTCCGCTACCAGTTGTTTACCGGAACCAACATCTCCCAATATAAGCATATGTAAATCTGTAGCGGCATAGTTGAAAATCTTTTCTTTTACTGACCTTATGCTTGCAGATTGACCAACAAGACGTGGGAAATCAGAATCGAGCTTCAGCAAGTCTCGTTCTTCCCCCACAGATTCAAGTTCAGCCTTCATTTTAGACAGTTCTCTTTTAGCAGCGGTTGGAGTTTTTACTTGGGGGAAATTGTCTATTTCCAAATCGACAAACTGATAGGGTCTCTTCCTTCGTTGCTGAAATTTCTTTTCAAAAGATTGAACAAGCCTCGCATTGGGAATCAGACCGGACTTCTGAAGCAAAACCCAACAAGTAGTCATTGTTGGTGTGCCAGATGTGATGTTGATAATTTTTTCATCCTCAAGAATACTATGTGTTTTCATAACTTCCTGGGTCTTCTCGTACATCACATCATATATAATGTCATAATCGATGGGGTTAGGAATATCAATGGTGACTATTTCAACTTCCAGATCTTTTTCCAAGAACTGCATGTAATCCTTGATTTTTTCTCCTAATTCAACAAAGTCAATATTATCTCTGATTTCCGTTTCATCAATGATCGTTCTTGTTGCAAACAAAAAGACCATGTCTATTTTTTCAATAAGACTTTGAAAAATTGTTAGCGTTGCACCAAACGTATTAGTCTGCTTGTCAAATGTTTGGTCGTGAACTCCTATGAAGGAAAAGTAAACCACTGGATTCCTCTTGGTTACCTACTCTCTCCCATCTCCAGATGAGGGGTTGAGCAGGAATAGTTAAGCATGCAGAAATCGTACTCACAGATAAGAAACATAGGGATTTTTATTGGTTGTGATTATCAGTTTTCATGGCAACCGCTGTCCCAAAAACGAATATAACGTAAACATTCCTAGTCAAGCCTACTTATGTACCACGGGTACTCAGAACACACTTATAATTTTAATTATGCCGACCATTAATTCCACTTCATCCCCCGGCTTTTTTCCGCTTAAAAGCTGGCCCAATGGAGATTCTATGCTTATGGGTAAATACTCTTTTCCAGCTATAGTGAGTGGATCATCGAATATATATGCGGAAATGAAGTAGTGCTCCTTATCGGTTTCAACTACGGATCCTTTAGCAACTTGAGAATGTTGATTAGTGGGATTTATATTGACAATAGTTGCTAGCAATTTACTTTTCTCGTGAAGTTGTTGAGCAAAGCCTGAAACTCTAGCCTGGGCTTCCTCCTTAAAAGTATCATATCTCGATTCCATAGCTCCTTTGTGCTGATTTGCCTCAAATTGCGCATCCTCCATTGCTTTTGTCGTAACGATGATATCTTTCTCTATCTGTTTCTTGCACATTTTATGTAGTTTTTTCTTGATTTCTATAACATCCATTAAGATCTCACCTAGTTAGTTATTCAAATTAATCATATTGGGAAAGCCACAGATTCTCGTAAGTGGAAGTTTCAAAGTTCATAATCAACTGTAGCATCTTTAGTCTTTTATCCACTCAGTTTCTTCCAATTTATACTGTGTCCACATATCATATTGCAGGAATTACTAATAAGCAAACTACTGCAAAGCGCCACAAAAACGGAACTACAAATACCTTTCTCTTGTGGGTGCCTGCAAGAACCGGGAGGCATGAAACTGAACCATAAAACATGTGTGACATAAGTTTATTCTTTTTCATTATTTACGGCCTAAGCAGATACACAAAACCAAACGTTGGCATCTTATTGCATAACCACATTATTGGAAATAGTATTTACCTTCAAAAACCATATTTCCCCCCACTTTGAAGCGCCTTAACAATTGCTTGATCAGATGTGTTAGGCCTGAGGAGTTGGACAGTGTTATCGTTTCTAATCCCACACGGCTTCAATACGCCATCGAGTCCTACTCGTATGGAATGTCGACAACCCTCTAGGCATTTATCTCTCACAACACAACTGGTATTTGGGCAATCGTTTTCTGAATGTGAGGACTTAAAAACAAAGACCGCTCCAGATCTTAGTCTATATGCAGTTGTTTTGTATGGCCACTCTTTTTCATATTTTTCGACAATTTTAGATTCTATATGTGAATAGAGATGTTCGAGAGGTAGGTATATTCCTTTTGTACCATTCGTGCACAAAAGATCAATCACTTTTATGGGGATACCGCCATTCCTGCCGGACAGTTGCTCGAATTTACCTATCTCATCATGATTCAGTTTTGAGTATATCATGTTAATCTTAAGTGGTAGGCCAGTTACCAACACGCTGTTAATGCTCTTAAGTACTTTGTCAAGACAGTTTTTACCAGCATACTCATAATACCCATCTTTTCTTAACGAGTTTAAACTTATCGTAACGTCTGACAGGCCAGCCATCTTAAGTTTCTCAATCATGGAGCCTAGCAAAATGCCGTTTGTTGTCATGCTTATCCTTGAGACTTCCGGAATCGAATTCATTCTTGTTATAAGATCCTGTAGTTCATCTACTCCGGCAACAGTCGGGTCGCCAGAACCAGCAAACCTTATGTATGCTTCCTCAGAGCAAGTTATATCCAGTATTCTTCTAATAATATTATAGAAATCCAGATTTCCTATAGCGGTAAACTTGCTATTGCTGAAATAATCATCGTGACACCATATACATGAGAGATTGCATTTATTGCTTGTCACATACTTGCCACCCATAATGGTTTTATCCAGCCGAAGCCGGATAATGTTATTTCGTGTATTTTGATTCATAAAATAATTAAAACAATAATCGTGCCAATAAATCATACCTCGGGATATAGGCGTGTGGCCCAATAAAGTGTGATAATTATTACGCATCATTGTAACTTTTGTTACGTTTAGGTTCGGGAGATTGTAGCTTTGTTGCTCAAGTAGGATTTACTTGTTTTTTTGGAAATGAAATTTCTTGAGTCCTGTTGCGCTAGATAGTCATTCCTATAATAGAACTGGATGTAGGCATTAGCCATTTCTTTACAAAGTTCATCTATGGAATATTCTGATATAGATTTCATATGTGTCACATTATACTTAAGCGTTTTATTCAAATCAAATATATCTTCTTCCTCTAACTTATTTTTTATCAAAAGCTGTTTATCTGTTAAATCGTTGTCAGTTATTTTGGGCCATATATGTTGATAATCAAGTAAATCGGTGTAGCTGAGACCAGAACCATTATTAATGATACTGTTAAATAGCTCTGTTCCCGGGAATGCCCTTACTATGTAAAAAAATGCTGAACCCAAGCCAAGTTCAATTGAGAAATCAATGGTTTGTTGCATTTGCTCCTTTGTCTCTCCAGGAAATCCGAGCATAAAAAACCCTTTTGTTTCAATGCCAAAATCATTACACAATGATATCGCTCTTCTAACATCATCACGGTTTTGTTTCTTATTCATTATTCTTAAAACCTCATCAGAACCTGATTCAATCCCAAATGTCAATTTATGACACCCTGACTCTTTCATGTTTTCCAAGTTCTCTTCAGTTATACTCTCAGTTCTAGAGAAGGATTTCCATTTTAATTCTATATGTCTATTCCTTAATTCTGTGTTGAATTCCTTCAATCGTTTTGGTGCAACAGTGAATGTATCATCTCCAAAATGCAAATGAGTTATTCCATCATTCAACATTATTTCAATTTCATCAACCAAGTTATTTATAGATCTAAAACGAATAGTGCGGCCCGTAAAAGCTGCAGCTGCGCAAAATTTGCAAGGGAAAGGACAACCTCTTGATGATAATATTCCAGCCTGATACCCACCGGGAATTTTATAAGGTTCATTGATAGAATATTTTCGTTCGGGGAAAGGAATTTCATCAAGATCCATTTTATTACCAACTCCTTGCAATGGATATCCCTTTACAATTACTCCTGGTATAGTTCTTAATGAATTTTTAAATGAACTATTAATTATACCTGTTTTATTCATTCGTCTTAAATATTCGATCCAGGCAAATTCAGATTCACCAATAAATATGGCATCCAGGCGAGGTATTTGATTAAAAGTATATTCCTTCAATGTAGTTGGGTGAACACCGCCAGCAATAAGCAGATTTGGGCTTTCATGTAATTTATTTATTATAATCTCAACTATTTTTACTGTTGGTGACGTAAGGTTGAACCCCAAAACGGAAGGATTTAAATCATCGATTATTGAACTGATTTCATCCGGCCCTAATCTTATAGCTTCACAATCGAGAAGAACTGTTTTTATACTTGCGCTATCCGCCATCGTTGCCAAAATACCCAGTCCAAAAGGAGGTAAAGTTTTATATTTACCACTTTGTCCCGGGTCATAAATATCCAAAGGTGGGTTAACTAATACTATGTCGGGATTATCAGGTAGGTTATTATCTTTTAAATATTGATAAAATAAATTATGAGCGTTCATCATAGCTATTATTTTTCATAGCATGTTTATATAGCCTATTTATAATATCATATTCATTCTCTGTAGGTATATATTTTCTCTTTTTAACCCTATGTCTAGTGTTTACAACTTGATTAATGTCAATATTTAAATGATTTATACCTGAGAAAAGGATTGGATATAGTTGTTTGAAGGTTTGATGTGGATTATTCTTCAATGTGTACCCGTGTCGATTGAGTGTGATATCAAATAGCCGAAAAAGTGCGTCGTAGGTGGCTGTATATCTAGTTGAGATATTAGTAGACTTTATTTTTTCCTTAAGTAGCAAAAGAGTTCTGGTGTTTCTTTTGATATCCTTTTCTATGTTGCACGGAATAATACTGCCCTTATTCACTAGTAAATCAAATATGTCAGATATTTTTTGTTTATTAAAATAAGAGTTAGAAGCTGTGTTAAACTTATTCTTGCTCATTCCATTCCTGGCACCAGGGCAGCATACCCGGTAAGGTAGGCTGGATTTGTGAGACTGGTTACAAAGTAAAATTTTCCTAAGTCATAGTTAATGCCTTCCTGAGAAAGCATAACAAAGACTTTACCATCAAGTGTATTGCCTTTATAATGTATGCCGAAAGCATCTTCCTCCTTTCTATAAAACACAACAGTTGAGGGGATTAGCATTAAATCCTTTAATGATTCAATAAAACCCTCAGCGTTTTCTTTAAATGAAATAACATCTTTATTGAATTTGTCAGAATGATGTGATTTATTTAAAATGTTCCAAATACCGGCGATCAATCCAAATTCTAATTTGGGATAAATAGTAACGAATCCTTTATATTGTGAATTAGTTCTAATAATATCCTGGGAATTAAACAGTAGGCGCCATATCTGACCTAAATGAATATTTTCTTTCCCAAGAAAACCAGTGAAACTTTCCTCACCTAACTGGTAAAATCTGGATTCTATTTTACCCTCGTAGACATCTTGAAATAATTTTTTATAGGACGGTATATTACTTA
>Ga0187833_10006878_pt1 | contig 10421 bp, 7 predicted proteins | sample ETNtaG_37_FD_167968 | JGI IMG/M metagenome (GOLD analysis project Ga0187833, IMG submission 167968) | Marine microbial and viral communities from oxygen minimum zone, Eastern Pacific Ocean - ETNP2014_SV_400_PacBio MetaG (Illumina Assembly) | ecosystem: Environmental > Aquatic > Marine > Hypoxic... | reverse complement strand
TCTCTGAGTTTCTCAATAGTTTCCTTGCCACCCATGCCGCCGGGTATGGTCAGGTCCAGAATAACGGCGCTGAAGGGCTGGCCACTTTCCAGCGCTGCCCGGTAAAGCTCAACTGCTTCGGCACCATTTTCAGAAACAGATACCGTATAACCGACCTTCTCCAGCATCGCTTTTGTCAGTTTTTGAATCTCCTGTGAATCGTCCATCACCAGAATACGACCAGTGCCCGTTTCGATATTTGTCGCCTCAATACTTTTCTTCAGCTCGGCGGGCCGCCTCGAAGCTGGTAGATAGATATCGAACCTGGCGCCCTTACCTGGCTCACTTTCAGCCAGAATATGTCCCTTGTGTTTTTGAATGATGGCATAGGCGGTCGCAAGCCCCAGGCCGCTGCCTGTATCCTTGGTACTAAAAAACGGATCAAATATTTTTTCCAGTTCTTCAGCGTGAATCCCTGACCCTTCATCCTCTACGGAAACCTTCACGTATGCACCAGCATCAAGAGGAACTTTCGAGTGACTTTTCAAGGCGACATCTTGTGCGGTAATCTTGATGGTTCCGCCATCCGGCATCGCATAGCGAGCATTGATAAGCAGGTTGTTTATTACCTGGTTGATTTGGCCGAGATCAAAATCCACAGCTGACAAATCCCCCGGGAAAGTGAGTTCAGTTGCAATGTGAGACCCGTGCATAGAAAAAGCGACACAATCCTCGATGGCTCTGCGGATATCGTTGGTATCCAGTATTGGCATCCCTCCCTTGGCAAAAGTCAGTAGCTGCTTGGTCAGGTCTTCGACGCGTTGCAGCGATTTTTCAGTCGAATCGAGAAAGGTCTCACGCTCATCACGATCACTGGATATCCTCGCCATGTTCAGGTTGCCAATAATGATCGTCAGCAAATTATTCAAATCATGGGCTATACCGCCTGCAAGCACGCCGACTGATTCGAGTTTCTCCATCTTCTGCAATTCAGACTCCATCTGCTTGTGAACACTAATGTCCAGCAAAGTGCCCTGAATCTCCTGGATCTCTCCAGCCTCATCAAAAATAGGCGCAGAGCGAACTTCTCCCGTGAACCTAGTGCCATCAGCGCGGAAAAATTCGAATTCATCAATTCTGGTTTCACCGCCAATGATACCCTGCACACGCTGTGCGAGCAGATTACCGGCTCTTGATTTGTTTTCTTCATTTGACAGGAGATCATACAAAGACAGCCCAATAACATCAGCCGGTTCAAATCCCGCCATCTCTTTTACATACGGACTGATATAGGTAACATACCCATGTGGATTAAATCGCCAGATTACCTCTCGCGAATTTTCAATCAGGCTCCTATACCTCGCCTCACTTTCCAGCAGCGCCTTTTCCGGCATAACCGCGGGCACCGACAGCAAGCCCATTCTCATCACTTACTGGCCTGGCATTGATAAGGACATGAACAAGGTCACCAGACTTGGCTAGATAAGACTGCTCCCTACCGTATATTTCTTGCCCTGCAAGTATGCGATTAAATGCAGCAATTGCCCTGTCTCTATCTTTTGCAGGGAATATCTTGGTGATGGATTGCCCGAGAAGTTCATCACTGGTGTATCCAAGCGTGTCCTCCCACGCTGGATTCACAAAAACGAACCTGGCTTCAGTATCACCTTCCCAGATTAAATCTTTGCTGGATTCAACCAACTGCCGATATTTGCTTTCACTATCCGCCAGTCGTTTTGCGGCTAAGACACCTCTGACACGACGTTCAGCTGTCAGATAGCATACTAGTGCCAGAACCAGCATCATACCCAGGCTCCAGAGGACAATCCGTCTAACGACAGGGCTGGTGAATCGATCTACCGGTGAAGCAAAGGAGATGAGGAGCCAATGATAGTCAGTATCACCAAATTGAATCGCACGCTCCCTATCAACGTCTGAAACCAGGTAAATTTTCTTGAAGCTCATGAAACCGGATGTACTGTTGGCCTGACCACTGTCAAGCCCTTGAATTGAATCCCATATCTGAGGATATTGTCTGCCAAAGTTGCTCTGCTCTCTTGCTTCGATTTGGAAACCCCATGCTTCATCAGAGTTGAAAGCCTTCAGATAGTATCCGTCGCTATCAACCAGCAGTTGCTGGCCATCAATCCCGGGAATATCAAGTTGCAGCAGTGACTGGGCTAGAAAATTTACGATCAGGAGTTTCTAATTGCCTTCATTGTCCGAAAACACTCTGATCGCCATTCGCAACGTTGGTTTTAGGGGATATGTGATTTCACCATGTTCAACGTTTAAGTCCAGCCGTGACACATAAACAGATCCCGGCGCAATACGCTGAATATCACTAATATAGTATCTACGCCGCTTATTCTGTAGCCCTTCACGATTTACAACCCTTGGCTTCCCTGCTGCCTTCTCAACCCTGATTTCCTCCTTGCCGTTAATATCCAGCAATCGGATCTGATCAATTTCATCTGAATTACGCAGGCCGAAAAGAAACTCCTTCTCAAGTGCCAACCTGTTTTCCTCACCGCCTGTATTCAGATAGTTCGTGAGTTCCCCGTGACCAGATAGTCCTCGAATTTCGTGGGCAAAATGACGCAGCTTGAAATTTGTCTCACGAACAATAGATTCAACACTGTCGGATTGTCTGTTCCTGAGGGAGACTTCGGTACTGGATTTGTCCAGGAAATAGAACGCGGACGCCACGATCAGCACGACTGCCGACCAAGGAACAAAACGATAAACAAACTGAAGCGCCAGATTTTGGCTATTGCGTATTGGTGAAGCTTGTCTGAATAATTCTGATGTAGCCACTTTGGGTCTCCAGCAAGGCACGATCCCACCATCTACTGGCGGTTAATCGCGCGACTACCCATTTTATTATCGTCCATATCGCTAAAGACCTTTAACAGGCCATATTTCTCCAGTCCCCGCGGCTGTGCTCGGAACATCTGGTCGAGGAGACATCAAACTTGTCAATCCGAGTGGAGCGGCATAGCCGCAAGGCCTGGGAATCAGGCCTCTGGATCTCTACAATAATCTACGAAGTAGTTTTCGGTCATATGACCACGATACTGCCATACTTTCCAATATGGTAGTTTTCAGGTTGATAATGAAGAAATAATGAATATAATGGACATATCTCCATATTGTACGGTATGTCTTAGTTATGAAGTGGTTGCCCATTACATTCCTGCTGGTCCTGGCACTTCCTGTCAGTGCCGTACTATACATACAACAACTTCCACCCCTGATATCTGAATTTCCTGCCGAGGAAAGCCCGACTAACGGGCAACAAGACGTTGAGCAGACAGCTGGTACAGCTGTGTCTCAACCACAAACCGAGAAAGTCCCTGACTTTTCTGCCTACCTGGATGTCACGCAGAAAAAGCGGGTTTTCTTTGAGTTCATGCTACCGCTAATTCGCGAAGCTAACGCCAATATCCGCGAAGAACGCTCAAAACTGATCGATATCACCACCAGGTTGGAGACAGGTCTGGTGTTGCAAAGGGGGGAGCACCAGTACCTGAATCAGTTGTTCAAACGGTATGGCATGAATGCGCCAATCAAGGTTGACACCCAACATACAGATCAACTCTTGGAGCGCGTGGACATAGTGCCCGCTTCTCTCGTTCTCGCTCAGTCCGCCAACGAATCCGGGTGGGGAACATCCAGGTTCGCTGTCAAGGCCAACAACTATTTTGGTATCTGGTGTTTTCGCTCAGGCTGTGGCCTTAAACCACAATCCAGAGACGAAGGCATGAACCATGAGGTCGCCAGCTATGATTCAGTCCAGGATAGCGTCAGGGCGTACATGCACAACATCAATACCCACAGGGCCTACCGTGACTTGCGCACTATTCGTTCAGAGCAGAGACATTTGCAGAATCACTATATGGGATTGCAATTAACAGATGGACTGCGCCACTACTCAGAGCTTGGTCCGGAGTATGTCCACGCAATCAAGCAGATGATCCGGGTAAACCGGCTCCAGGAATATACTCTGCCATCCAGCGCCTAGCCGGCCGCGCCTAGCCAGCCACACCTCGCCGGCCGCCCCTCAGCCGGGCACCCTCAGCCAGCCACACCCCTCAGCTGGGCGCCCTCAGCCAGCCACACCTCAGCCGGCCGCACCCTCACGCAAACTATCGATAGTGCAAAAAATAGTGGATCGTATCGATTTGGATTTAAACCAGTTGGCCCGCATCGCCGTCTAAGTATTAACTTTTGGAGGCAAAAAATATGAAGCACCTGATCTCCTTCGCACTGCTGTCCTGCATCATGACACCGGCTTTCGCTGATTACTGCGGCGTGAGCAAAACCATTGCAGAATTAATCTCTACCACTGACATATCTGAACTCAGGGTGAATGTCCTGGCCGGGTACCTGGATATTCAGCCGGGCAGCGGCAATAACGTCAACTTTAGTGGGCGCGCATGTACTGATGAAGAACAATGGTTAGACTGGATGACACTGGATGTCGAAAGGGATGATAAAACGCTGGAACTCACGGTCATCATTCCATACCAGGATGACGACTTTGATGCCGACTATGCCTACATGGATGTTGACCTGACCATACCAGAGGGCCTGCCAACAATAGTGAAAGACAGCAGTGGAGACCTTCTTGTTCACGCCGTTTCCGTATCCAGGATTGACGACAGCTCCGGTAATATCCGCGTCAGCGAAAACAGGACTTCACTTGAAATCAATGACTCATCCGGAAGCATCGAGATCCGCGATCTGCAAGGAAATCTTGAGGTTTCCGACAGCTCTGGTGATATTGATATCCGCACGGTCACCGGCACAGTTCACATACCAAGAGACAGTTCAGGTGACATTGATATAGAAACCGTTTCCGGCAAGGTTAGTGTGGGAAGTGATGGCAGCGGTGATATTGATATCCAGGATATCGGGGCTGACGTCGAGATTGGCAGTGATGGTTCCGGCGGGATCAAAATCCGCAATGTAAAAGGCGGCGTACTCATCGGCAGCGATGGTTCCGGCTCCGTATACGTGGCGGATGTGTCAGGCAAACTGCTGGTAGAAGCCAAAGGAAGTGGCGGTGTCCGTACTCGTGGCATCGAGGGTGAAATATCACTGCCACGCTAGGACAGTAAACCCTGGCAGCTACAACCAGGCTAACCCTGCAAACTACCGCTTGAGGAAATACAGCATCCGCCAAAGGCTAGCCGTCACAAGCGCGTGATCAATCTCCCCGGAAACCAAGAAATCGGCCACCTGTTCCATGGGAATGAGTTGCACTTCAGTTTGCTCGGTCGATGTGTTGCTGACTTCCGCGACCTGCTTCGCGTTAGGCGCAACAAACGTATGCAGCCTGTTGGAAAAGAGTGCAGGGTTGGGATTCAGAACGCCAAGGGATACCAACTCACCTATTTCATAGCCGGTTTCTTCCAGGCACTCCCTGGCGGCTGAGTCCGCCGGATCTTCATCCGGGTCAACAATACCGCCGGGAATTTCCAACGTAATCTCATCACTGCCATGACGAAACTGCCGTATGCAGACAAGTTCATTTTCGCTTGTAACGGGCACTACATTTACCCAGTCAGCGGATTCCATGACGTAGAAATTATGTTCTGCACCATCCTCAGGCGATTCAGATGTGGTCTCGTGAACACTCAAAACCCGGCAATCTGCTATTTGCCGCATGCTCTTTCGAGTCCAGGACTTAACCGGTTTAGACATATTGAATTTCCATCGACGTTCACTATGAATTATTGAGTATTCGACTTGTACAGGTACATGTCCAGCTAGTTCCTGTCCGAAAATCACCTTTTGAACCAAATTTCGCACAGGCTGCCCTGGAGGCTCATTCCGGGTGACTGTTTCAACTACCCGGGGTTATAGTTGTATTGTAATATCTGGCTAAATCCACTTAATTCTGGACGGGAAACAGCGAATATGAAAACAGCAAATACCTTCTGCCGGGTCTGTGAACCCTCCTGTGGACTGGTTGCAGAAATTGAAGACGGTGAAATCATATCCCTGACGCCTGACAAGGATCACCCGGTAACCAGGGGATTCGCATGCCACAAGGGTCTGGCTACACTTGAAATTCACAGGGACCCTGATCGCCTTGATCATCCACTAAGGAAGACAAGCGATGGGGACTTTGAAACGGTCAAGTGGGATGAGGCGGCCACCGAGATAGCATCAAGACTGTCCGATCTAGCAGCAAAATATGGCGCCGAATCACTCGCCTCCTATACCGGCAATCCCCTTGCCTTTAACACCACGGCGGGACCTGCGATCGGTTCCTTTATGGTTAAAAACCAGATTCGAAAGAATTTCAGTGCCGGAACCCAGGATTGCACCAACAAGTTCGCCGGTAGTGAAGCCATTTTTGGCTCCAGTACAATTCACCCCATTCCCGACCTGGACCATACGGATTTCCTGATCATCTTTGGCGCCAACCCGCGTATTTCACACATGAGTTTTGTCTCGGTTGCAGACCCCATGGCCACCTTGAGGAATGCAAAAAAGAGAGGGGCGAAAATTCATTTTGTTGACCCTAGAGAAAACGAGTCCATTAAGGGGATCGGTGAATTGGTGCAGGTCCACCCTGACACGGATGTTTACCTGATGGCTGCGATGCTGCAACACCTGCATGTGACGGGGCAGTTCGATGACGACTATATCCATGAGCATGCCGACAATATTGAGGGGCTAAAACAGTTTGTCTCCGCCTATTCTCCAGACCGAGTTGCTGAAGTGGTCGGTATTCCCGCAGAAAAAATCAGGTCCCTGGCGGATGATTTTGCCGCTGCAGAGCGCGCGGCTGTCTACATGTCCGTGGGGGTCAACATGGGCCGGCAGGGAACGCTCGCCTACTGGTTGCTGTTTTGCCTCAGTATCGTCACCGGTAACCTCGACAAACCAGGAGGGAATATTTACTCCAATGGATTCTACCCGGCGGCAAGGGCGGGACGTACGGGGGGTAAGGAAATCAATTATGAAGCCACTCCCCATGGTGAAGTCAGGAGAATTCGTGGATCCCTGCCGGGCAACCTGTTGGCAGACATGATTCTGGCTGAGGAGAATCCTGTACGCGGGCTGGTGGTCATATCCGGTAATCCGCTTATTTCTGTGGGTAACAGCAAGCGACTGGCTGAAGCTTTTGCCAAACTTGAGTTCTTACTGGTGATTGACATCTACCACACGGCCACAGCGGAAGTGGCAGACTATATTCTACCTGCCACGGACATGTACGAGCGTCCGGACATCAATCTCTGCGGCCTCGGCATGCAGGCACAGCCATTTGTGCAAATGACGGACGCGCTGGTAGACGCTAAGGCCGATAGAAAGCCGGAGTGGTGGATTCTGGGGAAAATTGAGCAGGCACAGGGTTATGAGTCTGCTGTTGATGATGACCCGGATCTGTTCGGGCGCATAGATCATATGCTGCAGCACAGCGAACTCAGCACAGGTGCCTTACGGGGCATGCCACACCAGACCGCTGTTCTACCAACGCCGGTGGCCGGTCAGTTCTATTCAAACTGTATCCAAACCGAGTCACAGCGTGTGGACTGTTGCCCGCCACAGTTCACCAGTGCCCTTGCGAATTGTGAATCCATTTTCCAGTCACTGGAGAAGGAAGCCCCGTCGCAACTGAAGATGATTGTCAGGCGAACCAACTATATGGTCAACAGCTGGTTCCACAACGTGAAGTCTCTGAAGCGGGGCGAGCATTTGTCCAATCCCATTTACATGCACCCGGAAGATGCCAGAGCACGAAATATAGGAGATGGCTCTGAGGTCAGGGTGTTCAATGGCAATGGTGAAGTAACTACCACTGCGTCCCTGGACAAGACGTTAAAACCGGGAACCGTCGCCCTGACTCACGGCTGGGGGCAGCAGTCTTCTCGCATGCAGGTGGCTAAAAAATATGCTGGAGTCAATGCCAACGAGCTATTGCCTTCTGGACCCGGCAGTTATGAAAAACTCAGCAACCAGGCATTTATGACCGGCATCCCGGTAGAGATTGCGGTTAGCTAACCTTGATTGAAAGTTGAAAATAGATAGTTGCCACGATTTACAGGCTCCTGGCTGACAATCCGCTCGCCAGGCTACTCGCTAGGCCAAAAGAAAAAATGCACTGATTTCACCTGGTATGGTATAAATTGCGCCCTTATGGATACGCCAACCCCCATCGAACAGTCAAAAGCCAGAAACCTCGACGGCATTGCTGTGTTCCTTTCAGGCACATGCCTGGTGCACTGCCTGCTGTTTCCAGTGCTCGTGACCCTGTTCCCAATCGTCCAGGGAAGCCTTATGGAGGAACAGTATTTCCACCTGATTATGCTGGTACTGATTCTGCCCATCAGCCTGATAGCCCTGACTATTGGCTGCAACAAACACCGGGATATAGCGACAATATGCTTGGGTGCCACCGGTCTGATAACGCTGACAGTCACAGCGCTGATGGGTCATGAACTGTTCAGCTTCTTCGGCGAAAGAATGGCCACCAGCGCAGGCGGCATCATTCTGGCCAGCGCACATATTCAGAACTATCGATGCTGCCGTAAGGTGGATTGCCAGCACGAGGAGTGATTTCCCAGGTTAATCTGCAATGGCACTTACTTAAGTTTAGCCACTTCCGTTCCACAAAAGAATAATAGGGTATCTTTTCCTACGCGGCTTGCGGCCCTCCGGGCACGCTTCGCTTAATCGAGAGCCCCTTTGGGTCCCTCTCCATGCGCTCTGCGCTGCGCCTGAAGGCTTCGGCAAAGATACCCTGTGATTTTTTGTTAGTTTTTTCGGCTACGTACTTTGAGTAAGGTAAATTAATTGGGTGCCATTCAGGTCAATCCGGACAATACCTGTCACTAGCCAGAACATGCCTCTATTGCGTCGTGTGACTCGCCTGGCTTACCACACGCCGATAAACTGCCGCGCCGCGAACAAGATTAAATGCCAGATAAAGATTTGAAAGCATGAAGGCAATTGCTGCCACTTCCACTATCTCCTTGAACTGCAATGAGGTCAAAATCAAACCGACAGCAACCAAATGCAGCCTGAACTGAAAGCGTGCATGCCGGTCGGGAACAATTTTCTTCATGTTCGGGATCTTCTGCTGCCAGCGTGTGCTGATATCGATCGTATTGGTTAGATGCAGCCAGACCAGGAAAGGAATGATCTTGTACAACATCCCAGTAATCAGGGACATGGTAAAACCGACAATCATCAGTGTGCCGATCATCAGATCAATCCCCGGGAAGGAGACTTTAGCGCCATCAGCCAGGGCTATTGTCACCAGTGCAAGGAGTAGACAGGTTAATCCAAATCGCCAGTAATCCATGGTGACATCGGCAACTCTTCTTCGCCGCTGCTGCTGCAGCCTGATAGTCATCAGCGCATACAGGGCAAAGCCTGCAGCCATTACAGATTCGAAGGCGAGCACCAGAAGGTCGCCCGTACCGCCAGGCAAAGGTGCAGTCACCCGGGTAAAGCTGATCAGTACCAGGCTCGAAAATATGGCTACTGCCAACCACCTGATCATCAAATCCGGGTATTTCGGTGTGACCTGGAACATGGGTACGACCTGGTAAGAGATGGTAAAAACCAGTATCCCGACCCACCCGAACAGACCCCAGCCAATATGCAGCGAAGTCAGGGTACGCTGCATGGATACCTGCGGCAGCGTATACCCGGCGGCCAGGTACAACCCCAGCAATAGCGTTACCAGGAAGGAAAAGAGCGCCAGTTTCATGCCGCGCGTAACCTGCGTACTCGCCTCAGATTGAACTATCGCCAGCAACAACCTGGCGATCAGCCACAGGAAAGATACACCCAGCAAAGATGCTCCTGCACCAATGAGCACAGGTAGCATCAACAGAAAACCGGCGCACAAAACCAGTGTTCCAGTAGCCAGCCCAAAATAGATTACTCTGCTCAAGCGCAGCGGATTGCTGAGTTGTACCCCAGCAAGAACCGGAAGAAGCTGCTGCAGAGCACCCACCATTACCATCGTAATAAACCCAAGGGTCAATAGATGGGTCATGGCAATCATCGCCGGATCCCACCTGTTGCTAAGCGCTTCAGGATGAGTTATCGCAATCAATGAGGCCAGCACTGCAAAAAAAGGAGCCGTCAGCATAAAGATCAATGGCACCGCCAACGGCGGTGTCTGCTCGAGAGAGAGTGCGGCGTCTTTCATTAATAGCGGTTCATGTGTGGCGGTTCATTAGTAGCGTTTCATGGTTCTCGATTCATCAGACTATTCTGACCAGACCTGGTATTCGCTTGCCGATTCCAGCGCCCGCTGCCGAGCTTCGTTGTCGTCACCCCGCCAGATGAAAACTTTACAGCTATCATCGGGACCACTGCGCGTGTCATGTTCAAAGCCCATTTTCTCAAGGCGTTCAAACAGCAGACGGGGATATCGCCGATGATGGAGGTGCAGAAATTTACCCGCCTGC
>Ga0187833_10006877_pt1 | contig 10422 bp, 8 predicted proteins | sample ETNtaG_37_FD_167968 | JGI IMG/M metagenome (GOLD analysis project Ga0187833, IMG submission 167968) | Marine microbial and viral communities from oxygen minimum zone, Eastern Pacific Ocean - ETNP2014_SV_400_PacBio MetaG (Illumina Assembly) | ecosystem: Environmental > Aquatic > Marine > Hypoxic... | reverse complement strand
TGATCGGGTTTGGCCTTCAAGGTTTGATGTTTCCTCTTTGTGTTGTAGAACTGAAAGTATTTCTTTAAGCCTGCACGGGCTTGGGTCAGCGACTCATAAGCATGCTAATAAACCTCTTCGTACTTCACACTGCGCCATAATCGCTCAATAAAGACATTGTCGATCCAACGTCTTTTGCCATCCATGGAAATACGGACTTGGTGTTGTTTTAGAACGTCAGTAAATGCCGTAGAGGTAAATTGAGCCCCTTGGTCCGAATTAAATATCTCGGGTGCTCCATATCGATTTATGGCTTCATTGAGTGCCTCAATGCAGAAATCTGTGTCCATTACATTCGATACCCGCCAGCTCAACACTTTGCGTGAATGCCAACCCATAATCGCCACTAAGTAGGCAAACCCCTTGGCCATCGGTACATAAGTGATGTCTGTACACCACACCTGATTGGCTCGATTAATCACAATATCCCTCAGCAAGTACGGATAAATGCGATGAGCTTTATTTGGCTTGCTGGTGTTTTTACCCCCAGGGTAGATGGTCTGAATGCCCATCAGCTTCACTAAACGCCGTACACGCTTACGATTAACGATGACGCCGTGTTCATCAAACATCGCATCTCGTAACCGCCTGGCGCCATAGAACGGATAGCTCAGATGAAGCACATCCAATTGCTTCATTAGGCTCAATTCTTCCTGTGAAGAATCTTGCGCTTTGTAGTAGGCACTGGAGCGACTGATCGATAACACCTTGCATTGATGCGTCACCGGGAGTGGTTGAGTCGGATCAATCTTTGCCTTGCGCTCTGCCTGACTCATGGCTCGAGCACCTTGGCTAAAAAATCATTCTGAATCGTCAGCTGACCGATCTTCGATTGCAGCGCCTGTACCTGGGCATCTTGGTCCTTACGCTGCTCAATGCCCGTGTCAAATAGACTGGCCATATTCTCCTTGAGCTGATTTCGCCAGGTTTGAATCTGGTTAACATGTAAGTCATACTCGCTGCCACTGCTGCCAACGTCTTTTCGCCTTTAAGAGCCGCAAAGGCTACTTTGGCCTTGAAGCTTGGTGAGTGATTCCGCCTTTTTCTTCGCATCTTCTGTTTCCTCAATATTAGAATGAATATTTAACAGAAAATACACTTAGCGCCTTGTCCTAATTTTGGGGACCACTTCTCTTCTTTGTGTATAGCATCGGGACTTATCATCCAGCTAGTTTTTTCATTAGGTCACATTTCACTTCTTTTCGGTGGCTCGCGAGACCAATTTTTGGAAGACAATGTCAGCTATTATGCAGTTGCTCGCGAGATTAATAAGCACCTTACGGAAAATGATCGAGTTATCAACAGTCTGCGCACAATAAATTACCTGCTCGACGTTCCATTTTACTACCTGCTCCCGTATCGAGCAGGGATTTCATTAGCCGAGCCAATCGAGTTGCCCGAGGTACAAGTTAAGTTTTGTCAAAAAGGGATTTCACATATTGTTCTTCAGTCAAGTGGTCTATATAAAACGCTACTCCCCCTGCTTATCGAGACAGACTCTCTCAACATTGAAGCCCAGCAAATCGACTCAAGGACCCTCAAACAGAAAAAACGCGTGCACGTAATACTAGGGCGACTCAAATCATGCGATACAGTAAGGTATTAATTAAAAGCTGCGGAGGCCTGGTGAGTCATCCGTCCGAAAAGGCTTCACTCAGTAATGCTTAGGCGGCTTGCCCGATCTACCAAGCCTATAAGGTCCTGCCAGATTAATCTTTCAAGGCAGCGCTCATGCCAGGTGGAAAATCAACGGAGAGACTTATCTCATCTGAACAATAACGGAACCACTCGACTGTTCTTTCAAGCCCTTCCTCAAGTCGGATGATTGGAGAATAACCAAGTGTTTCGCTTGCTTTTTCTGTAGAAGCCCACATACGATCCTTGGTATCCCATTGCCGTCGTCCTACTTGAACTGTTCCGGCTGTATTGTTAACGAGCTTATTGATCATATCTGCCAGTTCCTGAATTCTAGTCTCTCTACTCGATGCCAAGTTAAAGTTATTGCCGACACCCCCTGCGTGATGCCCAGCAAGAATCAGGCCTTGCACTAGGTCCAACACGTAGGTGAAGTCACGAGTCGCATTTCCGTCACCTGATATTGGTAAAGGCTTCCCCGCTAATGCCCAGTAAATGAAATTTGGGATTACATTCCTATACTGCCCCGGAACCTCGCCCGGACCGAATGAGTTAAAGAATCGACAATTAACCGTGTTCAAGTCATAGTTATGCTTATAGAAATTGCAGTACATTTCTCCTGCCATCTTATTTATTTGATAGGGCGAGGTCATATTCATCGAAATAAATTCTTCTCTCACAGGGAGGTCTGGATAGGACCCATAAATTGCACAGCCGCTAGACGCGTATACGAAGCGATCAACCCCACAGAAGACAGATAGATCTAAGACCTTGATAAGCCCTTGCACATCAACACTGGCTGCGACTTCTGGATAATCGATTGAGTTTTGGTTTGCAAAAAAAGCGGCTAAATGAAAAACCAGATCTGGCTTTTCTCGAAATGCTCTTTTGACATCAGCGTCTCTTCTAATATCGCCTAAAATAAACAGGATGTTTTGTGCGGACACCAGATTCCAGGGCGAGTCGCCTTTTATTGCGGAGAGATTATCCAGCACTATCACTCTCCCATCGGGACCGACTAATTCAGATAATACCGATACCAAATTTCTTCCAATCGCCCCCGCTCCTCCAGTAACCAACACTTTGCGGTTTCGATAAAATAGGCGTATTTCTTTATCGAACCTTACTCTGGCGAGATAATCACAAATTAGGTCGCGGTCGAATTTTTGTTTGTCCATGCTCTTTCCTATACCGTGCATGCTTGGCTGTATCGGTTCACCGACTCTTTCTTGCCAGTCTGCAATGACCTTAAGATTGCAAATGTTGCATAACTCACATTAATTAGTGATTCAAGGTCCGATCCACAACTGTTACCGCCGTGTCGCACCGCTGACACTAGCTCTTCCAAAAGCGCTCGCCCCCCTTTGTCGATCACGAGTGGGTTCCCAAATCGCTTCTTCTTTCCGGAACATGAAAAACTTGCAGTCTTGAAGTTATCGATAATTCCTATTGCACCGCCACCAAAAATCTCTATTCGTTCTCTCGGTGCCGATTTGTCTCCATTGGCAAGGTAACTAATTGTCCCTACCGACCCATCCTGCATATTTACTGTTATAAGAACATTATCTTCTTTTTTATAGTCGCCACATTTAAGACTCGCTGCATAAACATATTCGACAAGTGATGATGAGAAGAACTGCAGCAGGTCGACAAAATGACAGACCTCTCCGATTATTCGCCCCCCGCCGATCTCTTTGTGATAAACCCAACTGTTAGACGGTACCTTACCTGCGTTGACACGGCAATTGACTACAAGAGGGCTTTTGAATTGGGAAAACTGTTTTTTTATCTCTTGAGCTGTTGGTGCGAAGCGCCGATTGAATCCAACTCGCAAAATTCGATCAGGATTTTCTCGGTAGGCCTGAATCACCTCCTTCAATTGCTCCAAACTTAAAGCAAGCGGTTTCTCAACAAAAACATCTTTATTGGCTCTCAATGCTTCGCTCGTTAACCGCGCATGATCACCATGCCTGGTCAGAATACAGACGAGATCAATCTCGGAATCTCGGAGAATTTGCAAGTAATCAGAAGTCGCGTAAGAAAAATCATAGATTCTTCCTAATTCAGCTGCTGATAACCCCCTCTTTGACGCGATCCCTTTAAGCGACAAATTGGTAATTTTTTTGAGAGCCGGCAGGAACGTTCCACTTGCGTACTGTCCTGATCCAATCAATCCGATAGAAATGGTCTTGTTTTCTCTACCAAATCGTCTGTTGTTTTCTTTTCCGCTTTTTGGCAACTCTACTCGACGTTGTATTTCTTTCTCGATGTTTTGAGGCGCCCTCGCTTTATAGCTGAGGACAACTCCCAATTCCTTTCTTTTGTTGTTCAACAACTCTTCATAGATCGTTTTTGAGTCCTCAAATTTTACTTCAAGCGTGACCAGCGACCGTACATCTACTTTTCTCTCCTCAGCTAATCCCAAAAACGCCCGAATATTTTCTTTAGCCGACCAGCGGGGGTAAGGAATTGAGAAGTTGTTGCGCTCTCCCTCTGTGGCTCCGGGGCCCCACGCCCGAGAGACCCGCAACGATAACTCTTTCGCAAAAAACTTTTCTCTAGGGACATCAAGTCGAACAAGACCTGCGGCCACAATCCGCCCACGCTCAATACTCAGTGATGCGGCCAAATCTAGTGGCTGGGTGCTTTTAGTGGCTGCCATTATGATCACACTATCGAAGCCAAGGCCGTCACTATATTGCTCCCCCAGCACGATATTCTGGTTGTAACTGCTCGCTGAGACGAAATCACAGCCACTGGCTTTTGCAATGCTCAACCTTTCTTGGGCCGGATCAATTCCGAACACACGACACCCACTTGCCTTCAGGATTTGGACCGTGAGGAGTCCAAGAAGCCCCAAGCCTATAACCGCCACTCTTTGGCCAACGCCTACTTCGGCGAGCCGTACCGCTTCTAACGCTATTCCTCCAAGCGCAGCAAACGCCGCATCTTCAACGGCTACGTCGTCTGGTTTCCTTAAGCAGTTTTCCGAAGGCACAGATTGATATTCCGCATGACTTGCGACACCGCTACCAAAGCAAACGACGTAGTCACCGAGGGCAAATTCGTCATGGTTTAACCCAACTTGGGTAACCACCCCGCAACTACTGTACCCCAAGGGAACGGATGACTTAAGGCGGGCTCTCGATTGCCTGAAGGCCTCAGGAGCGCCTTCTGTCCTTACTTTTGCTGCGACCTGTCTAACCCAATCTGGTCTCTCTATAGCTTTTCCAAGAAGAGACTTACGAGCGAGAGAAATCATCGCGAGTTCAGTCCCAATGCTAACCGCAGACGCGCGTGTTTCAACAATAAGTCCATCATCCGTAACTGTCGGCGCCGGAATATCTGAAAGATCTAATTCGCCATTCAAGTAATTTTGGGTAAGAATTCTCATTACCAGTTGTTTGCCAAGTTTATGGTTTAATCTTCAGGCGACCGATGGCATATCGGCTTCGCTAAAAAACCGAGGTCGAACAGTTTTTTTGCAATAGTTTTTGCCGCGTCACCGCTACCATAGGGATTGTGGCTTTTGGCCATTTTCTGATACTCGACTTCGTTCGTGAGCAACGTCTCAACAGCCTCGGCAATTTTTCTCGAATCGGTGCCAACAATTTTTGCGGTACCAGCTAGGATCCCCTCAGGCCTCTCTGTTTCATCGCGCAAAACCAAGATGGGCTTACCAAGAAACGGAGCCTCTTCCTGGACACCACCACTGTCGGTCAAAATCAGTTTTGATCGGTCCATTAATTTTACAAAATCGACGTAGTTTAGTGGCTTTAAGAGGTGGACTCTTTTTACTCCCGAAAGCTCTCTTACAAGAGTCTCTTCTACTATCGGATTCTTGTGCACCGGACACAATATCCTCACGGCGTTGTTATTGGCGAGCACACGCTTAAGCCCATCACAAATATCTAGCAGCCCCCTCCCGAGATTCTCTCGACGATGTACCGTTACAAGCAGAGGGATGACTTTTTCATCATGACTAGTTAGCCACGGTACATCGACTCTCAAGTTATGCGAGAAATCGATTTTCCGAATTCTATCTATATTCTGTGCAAGAGTATCAATCACTGTGTTTCCACAAACTGTCACAGTTTTTGGCGCCACTCCTTCTCTTAGTAGATTATCTTTTGCCCACGAAGTCGGTGCAAAATGGTGTGCCGCAACTTTCGAAATAATCCTTCTATTGATTTCCTCCGGAAACGGCGCAGCGATGCTTTCAGTCCTCAATCCCGCTTCAACATGAACCAGTGGCACCCTTGCATATGCGGCTACTAGAGCCGCTCCCATTGCACTAGTTGTATCTCCTTGAACCAACATCAAATTAGGCTTACATTGTTCGACAACTTTTTTCACGCCTTTGATCACCTTCTCGAGTATTGAGGAGAGATCTTGCCCAGAGCTCATGACCTTTAGCCGAAAGTCGGGCTCCAGCTTCAGATATTTAAGTGTTGGCTCTAAGAGGCTGTCATGTTGGCCAGTAGAAAGCACCGAAACCCGAGCCCATTGCCTCAATTCGACTACAACTGGGAACATTTTGATCGCCTCTGGTCGAGTCCCTAACACAACAATTACAGATGCCACTATTCTTGCCCCTCACGGAATCCTAGCTGGAATTCACTTCTTCGTTGCAATTGCGGCAGCCAACATGCCAACTATGAAGTTCGTATCGGGCAAATCCATTCTCTTGTACATTACCTGCTATACCTGCTATTCTCTCAGATAATCTATCCGTGAAGTATATCTTTATAAAGTGCTTCATACTTCTCGTTCTGGTGCTGCCGGCTAAAGTAACGCACCGCTCTATTCCTACATGCTCGTGAAAAAGTTTTTTTGTCCTGTTGTAGAATGCTACAAACCGCTTCATACAGATCGTCAACCTGCCCACGCTTTACGACTACCCCAGTCGCCTTGTCCACAGTTTCACGCGCACCCCCTGAATCGTAAGTAACGACCGGCGTCCCACACGCGAGACTTTCAACATTGGTCAACCCAAATGACTCATCTTTGGTTGGGTTAACAAAAACAGCGGCCCTAGAATACCAACGTGCTAACTCCATTTGATCCTCGATTCCATTAATCGTTGTAACATTTTCCGGCAACTTTCTTGCCTCTCTCGGATCGACCCCAATGAGAACAATGTTGGCATTGCCGGCCAATTTTTTGGACAAGCCAATAAAGTCATCAAGCCCCTTTTTTCTCCCCCAAGCTCTCGCCACGCCGAGCACTATTGGCCTGGTTGAACGGTGTCTTTGCTCATCAGAACTGAAGTTGGCTTGATCAAAAACAGAAACATCTATGCCGTTTAGAATAACTCGTCTCTCGAATCTTGATAGGAACGATCGATCTAGATTTTTGTTCATCCAAGCGGATACTGGAACCAGTACAAGATTGTCTAATTTACTGAATAGTTCCTTTTTCTTAATAAAATTCTGGCGGGATCGATCAAACCAAATACTCTTAGGATATTCAGCTTTTTCAGGGCATAGTCCACACGTATCAGTCCATCTATTACATCCGCTACTTTCAAAATGACAGCAGTGTCCAGTGAACGGCCAGCAATCATGCAGAGTCATAATCGTAGGGATCGAGGACGAATGAAGAAACGTTAGTAACACCTCGAGGTTTAGATAATAACCATGCAGATTATGGAGATGAATAACATTCGGCTCTATGCCCCGAATGAAGTGAATTAGTCGTTTCGTTGCAATGGGTGAACCAAAACCGTGATTGTCAAAGAGTCGAGTAGAAGCGCCATGCAAAAACTTCTCCCACTTTGGCTTTAGTTCATATATATCTTTGCCACATTGGTTAGCATTCCAACCGCAAGCTGCGTAACTTTTCCAGCCATGAGCTCGAGTATGAGATTGGAGATCTTGAACAATTTTCCCAGTGGATCCAAAGCCGACCGTCGAGTTAATTTGCAAGAGAGAGGGCATCACTGTCATCTTACGGATCCTCATTGAACTCCCACACTTGATACCGCCCTCTCGGAGATGTTTCTAGCTTGGCTATTCTCTTCTCGTTTTGCCTTGGGGCAACAAAAATTAATTGATTTCCGCTTATACTGTTTGCAATGAATGGCCCTCAAATAGTCTACTCTTTTCTAATCGCTCTATTTGGCTCTACTGTCGCGGGCCTCATTATTATAAAGACTGCCAAGCTCCATGGTCGATTTACACTCGACAAGACATCCGGCGCCATTCACAAATTTCATAACGTACCCGTACCCCGCGTAGGGGGAATTGCGGTTTTCTTTGGCTTAACTATCGGAAGCCTTTATTTTGGTTTAGACTCCGATCAACGAATCGGCCTTGGATATTGGGCCGGAATCGCCGTGCTTCCATTGTTTCTTGGGGGCCTGGCCGAGGATCTCTTCAAATCGATAACACCGCGGGATCGGCTTTTACTCGCCTTTATTTCCGCGACTGTCGCATTCTTTCAGTTAGATGTCCAAATTGTAAGATTATCCATTCCTGCTGTAGATTATTTATTAAACAATTATCCACAATTTTCTCTGTTAGTGACCGTCATCATGGTTGCTGGAGTATCACACGCGACAAATATAATTGATGGCTTTCATGGTCTTTTACTAGGCACAGCAATAATTACGTTATCAGTATTTCTCTTGGTGGCGATCGCCTATGACCATCCACTTCTTATAGCCTATCTGGCTATCACTCTAGGGGCATGCGTTGGGCTGTTTTTGTTGAATTTCCCTCTCGGAAAAATCTTTCTCGGTGACTCTGGAGCATACTTGATTGGATTTCTTTTGGCGATATTTTCTATTCTTTTGGTCAACTATCTTGCGGAAATATCACCATGGTTCCCGCTTACAGTTTTGAGTTATCCGATTACAGAGACTCTCTTCTCTATCTACAGAAAATCAATTTTGAAAAGTCGTTCCCCTATGAAACCGGATAGAGCGCATCTTCATATGCTCGTTTACCGCGCCTTAAGAAATTACAGTATTTTTTACCCTGCAAACATTCGTAACCCAGCAACCACAATTGTGATTTTGATCCTCACTGCCTGGCCCGCGTTGTTTGCATTAAATTACCCCAGTTCGACTTTGCCCCTTGCCTTGACTTTTATTATCTTTGTTTTGTTCTATCTTATTTTGTATAAGTTTTTACTGCTTCCTCGCTCACATCAACGAATAACTCTCCCCTGACCAGATTCACCAAGAGACCTCAAAAGGATTTTTTCAATCTTTCTTGAATTTTGCTCAATTCCGAATCGTTCTCGAGCAAATCTAGCCCCATTATCACCGAGTTGTTCGAGTAATTCCGGCGTCCTATAAAGCTCAAGCACTGAGTTTGTGAATTCCTCTACGTCTCCTGCGCCTGAAAGAAGGCCAGCTCGAGACTCCCTTACAACCCTTGCGCACTCGCTGTTTAGTGGGGCATTTACTACGATAGGCTTACCAAGCGCCATCAAACTAATAATCTTAGAAGGCACTACCGGTGTTTTTACCTTCGAATTTAACGTCACGATACCGGCATCAAAAACAGAAACTATTTCTGGGTATGACTCGACCGGTTGCATATCCCAAAATACAATATTAGCTAGACCATACTCCTTAGCTTTATCAATCAGTTGAGCTTTTTCAACCCCATCGCCGACGATGAAAAATCGAACTCTCTCAAACTTGCGAAGCCGATTAGCCGCCTCGATCAATATTGAAGATCCTTGGGATAATCCTAACGTACCCGCGTACCCCACAACAAAACAATCTTCCAAACCAGCCTGCGCCAGGATTTTCGAATTTTTATCTCTCGGCTCAAGGACTCCCATGTTTACCCAGTTTTCGACGACCGAGATTTTTGACAAAAGGGCGGTTCCTAGGACTTCATGAACATAATTGCGATTACCGTCGGAATGAACCGTTACTGCACTTGACCGACGATATATAAACGCTTCAATCTTTCTTAAGATATTTATGGCGATTTTATTAGTCAAGATTCCTTGATCTATATATGCTTGGGGATGAAGGTCCTGCAGGCCGAGAACAAATGGTTTTCTTCTGAGCGTAGAGATAGCAATTCCCGCTAATCCCACCAACAAAGGTGGTGAGTACCCGTAGATAATGTCAAATCGCCGAACGAAAAACGATCCGATAAAAATCGATAAAGGGGAAAAAAAATGGCCAATAAAAAGTCTGAATTTTTTTGTTCCCGGGCAGCTCACTCGCAATCGAATAATCTCTATATTATTTACCTTTTCCCTGCGAAAAACTCCACTACGGTATCTTTCTGGGGTATCGCCGAGGTTGTACCAAGGAAATCCTGTCAGTACAGTGACGTCGTGACCTTGCCGGACTAACTCCTCTGCCAGTTCAAAAAAAAGACTAGCCGCTGTTCCAATTTCCGGCGGAAAGTACCTACAGCATAACAAGACATGGAGAGCTTTCTGGTGAGGGCGATGATTGACCATTTTGGACTTGCTGATTTAAAGGCTTGGCTGGTGGATTCGCCTTCTGTCGGGCCTTGGCCTCGAGTAAACATTCTCTATGATGTCGTTACAGCTGTACGTCGTCAAACCAAATTGGACAGATGTTCTCCTGATTTAAGAGGCGATTCAGCTCACCAGGTGTAAATTGTGTTGGTTATCGTAATGCATCTTTCGGCACATGGCCAAGGTGCCCAATTTAATGGTATGCCTTTGGTCCAGTACCTCCTGCGCTCGCCCATAATACACATCAGCGGGTGTCAGGTTATCCAGTGATTCATGATAGCGCTCATGGTT
>Ga0187833_10006876_pt1 | contig 10423 bp, 10 predicted proteins | sample ETNtaG_37_FD_167968 | JGI IMG/M metagenome (GOLD analysis project Ga0187833, IMG submission 167968) | Marine microbial and viral communities from oxygen minimum zone, Eastern Pacific Ocean - ETNP2014_SV_400_PacBio MetaG (Illumina Assembly) | ecosystem: Environmental > Aquatic > Marine > Hypoxic... | reverse complement strand
CCGTTTCGTTTCCCACCTACATGTAGGAGCGCATGAAGAGCATTACTTGGCAGTTGAAGTAACTACCGAAACCGCATGGCAGGGACTATTCGGACGAAATATGTTTATTAAGCCTGAAAAATACAATTCCAAGAACAAAAAAGAGTGGACGATTTTAAATGTTGCTTCTTTTCAGTGCAGTCCTGAGCGTGATGGCACAAACTCTGATGGCGTAGTAATCATTAACTTTAAACAGAAAAGGGTTTTATTGGCAGGTATGCGATATGCTGGTGAAATGAAAAAGGCAATGTTTTCAGTACAGAACTTCTTGCTTCCTGAAAAAGAAGTGCTACCAATGCATTGTTCTGCAAATGTAGGCGAAGACGGAGATACTACCCTATTTTTTGGTCTTTCTGGTACAGGAAAAACAACACTGTCTGCAGACCCATTATGCTACCTTATTGGAGACGATGAGCACGGCTGGTCTAAAGGCTCTGTATTTAATATGGAGGGTGGTTGTTATGCAAAAACCATTAATCTTTCGCAAAAGAACGAACCGATTATTTGGGATGCTATTTGTCACGGCGCAATCGTTGAAAATGTTGTAGTAGATTCTAACGGCCTAGCTGACTATAACGATACCAGTATTACCGAAAATGGTCGCTGCTCTTACCCCTTGGAGCATGTTGAAAAACGCGTACTAAAAAACGCCGCTGGTGAACCGAGGGTAGTTATTTTCTTAACCTGTGATGTTTCAGGCGTTCTACCACCAGTTTCCATTCTTAGCAAGGAGGCAGCTGCCTATCATTTCCTTTCGGGTTATACAGCTCGTGTAGGTTCAACCGAACTTGGCGCAGCTAAGGGCATTAACCCTGCTTTTTCCCCATGTTTTGGTGCGCCATTTATGCCTCGTTCTGCTGGAACTTATGCAAACTTATTAATTAAGCGTGTAGCAGATTTCGGCACTCAAGTTTATTTGGTTAATAGCGGATGGACCGGAGGTTCTGGTGCGCCAGGTGGAACTGGAGAACGCTTCCCTATTCCGGTAACTCGTGCTATCGTTTCGGCCTGTCAAAGTGGCGCTTTACTCAATTGTAAAACTATACATTTAGATAATCTAAATCTAGATATTCCTCGAGAAATTCCTGGGGTAGATAGTCGATATCTAAACCCAAGAGACACATGGGAAGATAAGGAAAGTTACGATGCTGAAACAAAAAAACTAGCCAGTTTATTTGCTGACAATATTACGAAATTTGATATTGATGCGGCTATTATTGAAGCTGGCCCGAAAGTAACTTAAAGACTCCATCAATTTAGTAAACCCTATTAAATTACCTTACTATTGCGCTGTCCACCCGCCATCAATTGTCCAAGTAGCGCCAGTTATAGACTTGGCATTATCTGTACAAAGGAAGCTGACTAACTCAGCGATTTCACTAGGTTCAATCATTTTTTTAATGGCACTAGCTTTAAGCATTATCTTTTCCACCACCTCATCCTCATTAATGCCATAAGATTTTGCTAGATCGACGATTTGGTTTTCCACCAAAGGTGTGCGTACATATCCTGGGCAAAGGGCGTTAACGGTAATACCAAATTCACCACCTTCGAGCGCTGCTGTTTTAGTCAAGCCCAACAAGCCATGCTTTGCGCTAATATAAGCGGCTTTATAAGGTGAAGCGACTAGACCGTGAACGGAGGCAATGTTAACCACTCTGCCCCAGTTCTTCTCTTTCATATGCGGCCAGGTGTATTTGGTCAATCTGAAAGGCGCACTCAACATTAAAGCAATCATTTGTTCCCATTTTTTCTCAGGAAAATGTTCAATTGGACTCACTTGTTGAAAGCCAGCGTTATTAATCAAGATGTCAACACCACCAAAGTGTTCAACTGTTTCTTTAATTAATGCCTGGCAAGCTGTTGCTTCGCTTAAGTCGGATTGAACAAATAGACCTTTTAGCTCTTCAGCAACTTTGACGCCTTGAATCTTATCAATATCCGCAATGACAATATTCAGATTATCCTGGCTAAGTCGCTTGGCAATGGCAAGACCTATACCACTGGCAGCACCTGTTACCACCGCGCATTTTTTCATAAGTCACTTTTTTTTCTGAAGTTTGGATTATTATAGATTAAGACTCTATATCAATTTGAACTTAGTATAAGCAGAAAGGATAAAAGTTCAAATTTCATTTTATATGCAAGTGGGAGCATCAAAAAACATGGCCACATAGCCCTTTATCCTAAATTGTGCTACCATAACATCTAGAGGTGAGAGGGCAATCATAAAAGACTGTCTCCACAAATTATGGCCAATAAACAAGACATTTATCTTTATAACTGCAATCAAGTACGAATATTAGATGATCTAGCAATTGATAAAGAAAATATCAGCGGCTTACAACTGATGCAACGCGCTGGTATGGCGGTTTTCAAACATATTCTCCATCACTATCAAGAATATGCCATCACAGTTTTCTGTGGCTCAGGGAATAATGCCGGCGATGGCTACGTTATCGCAACGCTTGCAAAAGAAAAAGGTATAGCGGTCAAATTAATACATCTTAAACAGCCTCAGAGTTTAAAAGGCGACGCCAAACGCGCCTATGAAATTGCCAATGAAGCAGGCGTTCCAATGGCTGACTTTTCGCCGAAGATGGTTTTGGAAGATTGTGTCATCGTTGACGCTCTGTTAGGTACTGGTTTAAAAGGCTCAGTGAAAGAGAACTACTACGACGCCATTAAAATAATCAACGACAGTAATCTAGCAGTTGTCGCTGTTGATCTGCCATCTGGCCTAAATGCTGACACAGGGGATGTTGAGAATATATGCATTCAGGCGCAAACCACAATTAGTTTTATTGGACTTAAGCAAGGTTTATTTACCAATCTTGGGCCAGATTACTGCGGCAAAATTATCTACGAAGACCTGGCAGTAAAGCCAGCCATCTTCGATGAAATCAAACCAGCAGCGATAAAACTGCAACTAAATTCATTGCTAAGACATTTAAAACCTAGACAACCCAATTCCCACAAAAACCATTATGGGCACGTTCTTGTGGTTGGTGGAGATTATGGCTATGCTGGTGCAAGCCTATTGGCAGCCGAGGCCGCTCTTAGAACTGGCGCAGGACTTGTAAGTGTTGCGACACATCAGGAACACATCAGCACAATTGTGGCTAGAAGACCTGAAATTATGGCGCATGCTGTTGACTCAAACGAAGCACTGCAAACTCTACTGAAAAAAGCCAACGTACTTATTATTGGTCCTGGATTGGGACAATCAAACTGGTCGAAGAAAATGTTAGATTGTGCTTTAAACGCTGATATTCCAAGTATTTTAGATGCCGATGCGCTTAATCTTATCGCTCGTGATCAGATCCAGTTAAATACTATGAATCATCCCTATATATTCACCCCGCACCCCAAAGAGGCGGCAAGATTGCTTAATGTTGAGACTAAACAGGTACAAAAAGACCGATTTTATGCTGTCAAAAAAATATCCAGAAAGTACCATTCTCAGGTCCTTCTAAAAGGTGCGGGCTCTTTAGTTTGTGTCTCCGCTAATTCAATGATCGGCGTTTGTACTGCAGGTAATCCAGGAATGGCAACAGGTGGCATGGGCGATGTTCTTAGTGGCATTATTGGTGGTTTACTAGCGCAAGGTGTGAATCAAAATCATTGTCTTTCGCTGGCCACCTGTTTGCATGCAGAAGCTGCTGATATAGCAGCCAAGGATCAACAAAGAGGTCTTCTGCCAAGCGATATATATAATCCTCTAATGCGCCTAATCGGCTAATCGGCTAATCGGCTAATACACTTACAAAAGGCTGAATAATACTAAGGGGTTTCTCTTTTCAATGTTAAAGAGCCAGCAATTAGGAAAGATATCCCAAAGGCACTAAGTATCAAAATACTATTAAGGTAGTTATCAGTCATGTCCGCATAACGCATAGCCTCTTTTACAGCATCGACAGCATAAGAGAGCGGCAAGAAGTCTGATATGTATCTTAACAAACTGGGCAGCATCTCTCTTGGTGTAATTAGTCCGGCCAATAGTAATTGAGGGAACATTGTAAGTGGCATGAATTGAACAGCCTGTAATTCAGTTTTCGCAAGTGAACTTACTGCTAACCCAAATGACGTCCCAACTAAACCATTAATCACTGCAATGACTATTATCAAAAGTGCTGATCCCTGAATCTCTAAACCAAAGAACGTAAAACTGATGTATGACAGAAATGCCGCCTGAAGCACTGCTAAAAAACTGAATGTAAGGGCATAGCCCATAATAAATTCAAATTTCCCAACTGGAAGGGACATTAACCTCTCCAGTGTTCCACTTGTTCTCTCTCTCAAAGTTGCAATTGAGGTAATTAAAAACATAAAGATTAAAGGAAACAAAGCCAAAATGTAGGCTCCCCAATTATTAAAAGCACCAGGAGTGTCTGAGAGAATATATGATAACAGCCATATAACTATTGTTGGCGCGCCAAACAATAAACCTACTGACATCTTGTCTTGTTTAATTTGCTTGAGAATCCTGCCACTTGTAGAGAATACAATACGAAAGTTCATGACACACCCTTACTTACAATCGCTATAAAAGCGCTTTCAGTGTTATTTTTATCTGTTTTACGAAGGAGTTCTTCGTTTGAGCCATGGTAAATAACTTCTCCATCTCTCATTAAAACAAGACTATTGCAATACTCAGCTTCAGCCATAACATGGCTCGACACAAGTAAGGTACATCCATCTGAAGATAAATTTTCAAACACTGACCAAAGTCTTTCTCTAAGCAATGGGTCAAGACCGACTGTGGGCTCATCCAAAATTAGTATCTCAGGAGACGGCAATAAAGCAATACCTAGAGAGACCCTTGCCTTCTGACCGTTAGATAAGTTTCCTACCAATGAATCCTTGTGACTAGATAATTCAACTAAATCAAGAACTTCATTAACTCTTGTGGAAGAAGCATTTGAAATACTAGCAAAATATTTTAAGTTTGCAAGAACAGATATATCAGTATATACAGCCGGACTTTGTGACATATAACCAAGCCTCTCTCGAACCTCTAATGAACCGGCTTTCCTACCCAAAACTTGAACATTTCCAGACTTAATAATTTGTAATCCAACAATAGATCTCATGAGTGTCGTTTTACCGCAACCTGAGGGGCCTAAAAGACCGGTAATAGATCCTTTATCAATATCTAAGTCAAAATTAGTGAGGACCTCGCTCTTCCCTCTTGTTACATTTAAGTTTGAGATACTAATCACTATATCTGTCTTATTCAAATTAGTTGTCATAATTTCACTCAACTTTTACGTAGAAATTTCAACTTCAGCTTCAATTTCTACAGGTGCACCAAAAGGAAGTTCTGCCATGCCGACCGCAGAACGTGAATGATTACCTATCTCTCTTCCAAAAACATCGAGAATCAAATCCGAAAACCCATTAATGACCGAAGGAGTATTTACAAAACCTGGTTCAACATTAACCATACCAAATACTCTCAGCCAAGCAGTTATCTTATTAAGAGTTCCAAGTTCACGTTTTAGACTACTCAATATTGCTAAGCCCGTTTGATGTGCAGCTTCATAACCCTGCTCAACAGTCACTTGCCCCCCAACTTTACCAGTAACTTCACAAACTGAACCATCTTCGTTTAGGGCTATATGCCCAGATATAAAAACTCTATCTCCACTTACGCGGACCCAAGAAAATTGCATTTCTAGATTTGGAGGAAGTTTGATTGGTTCAGGCAAAATCAAATTAAGCTCTCGAATTCTTTCATCTGGTGTCATGAATCTCTCAATCTTAATTTAAGATGTACAAAAATAGATAATTATGACAATTAAAGGTATCAATGGTCTGATGGCATTTTTTACTTCATGATCGGCACCATCAAAAGTTGGAAACACTTTTAAAAATAGACCCATATTATAAATAAATGCAAAAGCAGTAAAAAGGCCCATTGCACCTAATAACTCTCCTGTAGCTGTAAATCCCCCAATTTCAAATAACGTGGCAATCAGCATTAAAACCACTCCACTCATTAGAAATCCTGCGGGTTTTAAAGCAGCAGCAGCTTCTGGGGAATTCATGCGAAGCGTTGCAGCGAATTTTTGTGAATTAAAAGTCATTTGAAAGGCAAAAAAACCACCAAACAGTATTAAAAAGACATGACAAAGAACTGGAATACTCATATTACCTCCTAAAGTTAATTAAATTCTTGATTACTATCAAGTACCATAAGTATACTAAATTCTTTTGTCATCTACCTACCTTATCTGATGAATCCACCTACAAAATCATGAAACACCCATTGACGTCAAAATCTCCTTACGGTCTTGTTTAGTCTTCAAAATCTAAGTAGATAGGAGAGATAATTTATATAATGGTCGATGGATTACTAACATGTGTAAGCCTATTAGAGGCTTTGCTAATTGTTAGAAAGGTTAGGCTTGCTTTGCTTAGTTATAAAGTCCACTATTCAACTAAAAGCTTAATAATTGGGGTTTATAATTAAATCTCCTTCCTTATAATCTCTAGTTGGCTTTTTTTGACCACTGTAATGCCAAAAAAACCACTTACCGTGCCACTTGCCATCTAAGTAATTTCCCTCTTGCTTTTTCTGGCCATTTTCATACCACCAGGTCCACTTGCCATAACATTTACCGTCTTTGTAATATATTTCTGAATCTTTCTGGCCATTATTATGCCAAAAAATCCACTTTTTATCCCGATTGTCGTCTTTGTAATTTCCCTCTAGCTTTTTCTGGCCGTTTTCATACCACCAGGTCCACTTGCCATGGCACTTACCGTCTTTGTAATATATTTCAGAATCTTTCTGACCACTCTCATTCCACCAAGCCCATTTGCCAGCACGCTTACCGTCAGTGTAATTTCCCTCTACCCTTATCTGGCCATTTTTATAATAATCAGTAAATAATCCATTTGTTAAGTTTTCAGTTTTCATACTAAATTAGGAGTAGATTTCTAATATCCAGAATTAATGGTCAATTTGAACTTAATGCTACAGTATTAATATTGATATTACTTCACCTACATCAATTCTTTACTTTATATTACATGTTTTTTTACTACAGGTCACGCTGAACTATTTATGAACTAATGAGAATTTCATAATATGAAAAAGAGATAAAAAGTAGAAATTTTGTTGATATGAGCGGTAGGATTTATAAATACTTAACGCGCATCACTGGGTCGACCTTATTATTTTATAAGGTGTTCCCTTACTAAGTATAATGATACTTTTTCCCAGTATAGGTAACTTTGATGAAAGTAGGATTTTTTAGCGTTAAGCCGTACGACATCGAACATTTTAATCGCATTAACCAAACCTTTGGCCTGCAGATCGAGTATTTTGATTATCGTTTATGTATGCGGACCGTTCGTTTGGCCCATGGTTTCGAGATTATCTGTGCGTTTGTAAATGATTCACTTAGCGAAGAGATACTGATTGAATTGTCAGAAAATGGCACCAAGGTTATTGCAATGCGTTGCGCTGGCTATAACAACGTTGACCTGGAAGCGGCAAAAAAATTAAACCTGAAGGTGGTCAATGTTCCTTCTTATTCACCTGAGTCAGTCGCGGAACACACAGTTGCCCTAATGCTGACATTAAACAGAAAAATACACAAAGCTTATCAACGTACCAGAGACGCTAACTTTTCTTTAACGGGTCTGGTGGGATTCAATATGCAGAATCGTAATGTTGGGATTATTGGAACAGGAAGAATTGGGCTGGCGACAATCAAGGTTTTGCTTGGATTCGGATGTCATGTATTTGCACATGACCCCTATCCAAATCAGGCAGTACTCGACTTGGGAGTTGAATATGTGACTCTTAAAGAAATCTATGCGATGTGTGACATAATTTCACTGCATTGTCCACTAACTAGTGAAAACCATCACCTGCTGAATAGTGAGAGCTTTAGCCAGATGAAGCCAGGCGTGATGGTGATTAACACCAGTCGTGGGGGATTGTTAAATGCGCTAGATGCCATTGAAGCGCTGAAAACTGGTCAATTGGGGTCACTCGGCCTTGATGTTTATGAAAATGAAATGGAGTTATTTTTTGAGGATAAGTCAAATGAAATCATTCAGGATGATGTCTTCAGACGCTTATCTTCTTGTCATAATGTCATTTTTACTGGGCATCAGGCATTCCTAACTGAAGAAGCGTTAAGCGCGATAGCATTTACCACTTTGACTAATATCACGCAACTAAGCGATGCTGAGCATTGTCCAAATAAACTGGTTTAGCTTAGTATTAAAGGGGTTTCCCTTATATGCCTTCGAAGTGTGAATAGATATGCGAGTGATAAACCAGGTTTTGTCTTAAATTGTTAGATCGCGTAATTTCATATTAAAACTGCCTAGTAACTTTTATAGATTTTTCACTACTAAATGGTTTTACTTTAATCATATTATTCCAACGTTGAAGACTATTTTTCCAGCGTTGATATCTACTTTCTAGCAATGATTCTTTGGTGATTGTTATTTTCACTGTTTTAATTGCAAAACCACTCTCACAATAGAGACCCCTTATATTGACTTCAGCAACAATATGAGTGGGTAGAGGAGGTTTGTTCATCCACCCACAAAGTTGGTTATCAGTCCATTTATCAAGATAACCTCCATAAGACATAGAAGTTAATCCAAAGAAGAGTAACAATAGCAGAGGGAGTTTTTTCATGATAAAATTATATGTCAATTTGAACCTAGTTAAAGTCCAAATTTTTCTTTCACGCTGAAACATTTACATTCAATAGGGTATCTCAGACGCTAGTTTTTCATAACTGAGTACATTTTACATTGTTAGGCTATATCCAACCCATAAAACTCGCAAACATCAACAATAAAAATAGAAGCATGATTACCTTAGTAATGGTAGTTTTATGAAAGGTTTGCTCTTATAACTTTGATGACAGTATCCAAACGCTTGATTATTTGTCCAAAGGTCGAGCTAGGGGAAAAGTTATTGTGAAGATAAGAGAATAAATTTGAACTTAGTCAAAGTCCAAATTTAGTTTGATGCGTGAGGGAGAGTATATTAATACTTAGCCGAACACGAGAGGGGTTTCCAGTCTTTTGGAATAATCCACATACTTACATATACCTCGAATTATCGAGATAACAATTAGAAGCTTCTACGTACAAAAATACTATTAAAAGTTACGCACCCAAGATAATGAATATCCAGTAATACCACCGTTATTAATTTCATATGAAGTAAGACCTAAATCAATGGATGAATTATTGCTAAGTGCATAAGACGCGCCAATGCCAAAGTAGAGATCATTCCCATCAACCGTCTTGAATTTTGCCGAACTTGAGCCGCTGTATGCTGTACCGCCGTATGTAATTGTTCCACTTCCAGTTGCAATATAATCAACGTCCCAAAATAACTGACCAGCCTTTATATTAATATCAAAAGGATCACTTCCTCCAGAAAATTTAAGACCAAGGAAATATGGACTACCGGTTTTAGCTTTTACTGTCACAGTGCCGCTCACAGAGTAGGCTTTACCATACAAGGTTCCAGAATCACCAGTAGGCAAGCTGGCTGTAGCTTCTCCACTCGAAAAAAAGCCGCCCTCAAAGGAAAAGCTTGGTGAAAATTTATATCCAAGTGAAACGTTAGCAATAGTATCATTATCCTCAATTGTAACCCCAGTTCCTTTTAATGCATCTAATCCTTCGTCAGTTACGTACATCATTCCAGCACTAAGATAAGTTTTACTTGAATCATCAGCTGAAACTGTTAATGGAATGGTTGAAATCAATGAAGCCATTAAGATACAATATATTTTCATATTCATTTTAGATCCCCTTTATTTATAGTTCAAAAGCAATCCTACCATTTTACAATATCAATGTCAAACTGAACCTTAAACAACACCTATTGCTCTCTTAAGTGAGGCACGACTTATGTTCAAATTGCATACCATAACAATTAACTAAAGCATAAGACTACTAAGTCCAAATTTCGTTTGATGTGTGAGGGAGGTTATATTAATGTATAGCCAAGAGCAATGAGCCTCCCCCTGGGGGGTCAAAGTCTGAATATATATGCGAAGGAGGGTGGTTTTTATCTAAATGAGTCTGAATACCAAATGAGAACAGTTCTAAATAATACGTAAGTCATTGATTTTTCTACATAAATAGCAAATACATATTACATATCTATCTAGTTTGATGGTTTTTTGATAGTAATTTGATGGTTTATTGATAGTAAATATCTATCTAGAGATAGGATTTACAGGGGTATTTTATGTATGTTTTTTAATTCTACTGTAGCCCCAACGTAGCCCCGAGCATTATATCACAAAGTAGTAAACCACTGAAACCCTTACTGTGTATGGTGGTTATGGGTGGACTTGAACCACCGACCCCAGCATTATGAAAATGT
>Ga0187833_10006872_pt1 | contig 10428 bp, 6 predicted proteins | sample ETNtaG_37_FD_167968 | JGI IMG/M metagenome (GOLD analysis project Ga0187833, IMG submission 167968) | Marine microbial and viral communities from oxygen minimum zone, Eastern Pacific Ocean - ETNP2014_SV_400_PacBio MetaG (Illumina Assembly) | ecosystem: Environmental > Aquatic > Marine > Hypoxic... | reverse complement strand
AAGTTGTAATTCGCTTTCTTGTTTTATAGCGCCATCTTCACCAATAACATACATCCCAAACCAAGAATGAATTTCTTTAATACTCTTTATAGAAGCAGGGCCTTCCACTCGTTTATTATCTTTTACTTCTGCACGCCAATCATAGAATATTAGAGGCATAACGCTTTCATCTCTTTCTCCAATAGCCTTGCAATCATTCTGATGAGAAAACTGTATTAATTCTTGCGTGCAAATAGCATTTACACTTTCATCATTAAGTAGAATCTCTCTATCTTCTTGCAACCTCTGAGCTCTAGTATTTATGTACACAAACGTTCTTTTTACAACTTCTATTAGATTAGAAGAAGGTTCATCTTGATCAACTTTACTTAAAACCAACATAACAACAGGGATTTTCCATGAAAGCAAACCCCCAGCAGGTTTATTTTGCCATCTCATTAACGCTGATAACCTGTGCTGTCCGTCAATTGCTACTACATAACATTTACGGTCATTCCATAACAATTCAGCAAACTCTTCATTACCTTGATCATCCTTCTGAACTCTTAATTTATAATAATCTCCTCTCTCATAAACATCATAAACCTTTCCATCTGCATTCTCAGTGCTTAATGGCAAATATTCTATCTCTTTACAAATAGTGTGATCATCTTGGTGAGGAAGCAACACTAATGTAAGTGGATTAAAGAACTTAACCCTCTTATTGTCATAAAAATATGGAAGGATATCGTTTTTAACACGGTCGCCATCTACATCTCTCTGAAAAAGATCCCTTACATCCCACTTGTGACTTTCTGGAATATGTGAAATCAATTTCAAACTCTCTAACTCATTGCTATGCATTACAGTCTGGACAAAACGTATCTGAACGTTGGCACCTTCCCCTAATTGTCCATAAACACCCCATTTATGCTTGCCATATAGTAGTCCACGATTTACTGGAATATTTGCAGGTGGCATGTGATCCTCCTTTGTTTACTTAAATTACTTCTCCGAATAAATTGGTTTGGATAGATTTTTCATTATTGCTTCCACTAAACTTTCTAAGTCTTCTATGTCAGCCTGAGACTCTCCTTTAGTTTCCTCTTTAGTTCTAATACACACAAATAATAAGTCTTTGACTTTGTCAAATTGTATTTTATTTTTTCTGGCAAAATCATTGTATCTACTATTAAAATTATTCTTCCCATCATTACCAGTAATATGCTCTAGACTACGTTTTCTTAATCGAATAGTCTTGCCTACATATAATGGTGGCATAAAAATACTAGCCTTCATTATAATCCTTCTTAATTGATCAAAGCTGGCTTCTGATTCAGTTGCATTTTGCCAAATTTCTAAGAAACTTTCTAGATTAGGTTCCTTAAAATTTATTTCCAGATTGAAATCTATTGTTTCCCATTTGAATTCTAGCAATCCTTTATTTGAAGGTTTGCCATTAATGTGTGAATCATAATTTAAGATTAAATTTACTTCTCGAATAAACTGATATGGATCTTTTGTAATGATTCTTAACGGATAGAACCAAGCATATACCCCGGGACCGTCGGGTATTTTCTCAAAAGTTTCCTTGGTATAAAACCCAATCTCCTTATTTACATTAAGCCAAACATCATTAAGGGGCATTGTTTTATTCTTTTATCTTTTCAAAAAATTTATTTAATATATCAGCATCTTTTCCCTTAATTTTTCCAAGGCATAACTGCAACACATAAAAATCATCAACATATCCAGTCCCAAGAGTATGATCAGGAATAATATCAAAAGGATCAATGAAATATAATAGAGCAGCACAAATTAAACTATAAGCATTATCAGACAGCAAACTTTTCTTATTATGATGCTCACATGCCTCAAATAAAACGGAATAAAATGATGATAGTTGAGTAATCCATATGGTCCTAGCACGAGCGGTAGCTTTTATTTTTTTGCCAATCCTACTGGAAACATAATCGCATTCTTCTTTCTCCATGTGTTTAATTGACTCAAAAAAAACCTTTTCAATAATATCTTTTACTTTCTTATCTAGCTTTATAGGTAGTTTTATCCTCATGATTTTCTTAATAGTATAACAAGTCTCTACATTATCAGGCTTAATCATCTCACCTGGTCTTTCTTGGTTACTTTTTATCTTTCTTTGTGATTCGTAATGCGACTGCATAAAACTCTCCGTCTTTTTTATACCATATTTCTTCGCCTGAAAGCGAACTGCCTCCAGTGTTCTACCAAGCTTCTCCGCAAGGTCTTTTGTCTCCGTCCTTGGATACTCTTCTTTCAGTTTGTTCAATTCAGCCCCTGTCCATAAATTAATTCCATGTCCACCAGCTAGATGCTCTCCGTGTTCCTTTACAGCTGTTTCACTATTAGGATTTACTAATCTTGACACACTACTTTTAACTTTACTATAAACATTTCTAATATTAGATTTTGAATATTCATTACTCTTAGATGATTCATCATTAATTTCAAGATATTCAAAACAATGCTTGCATTTTTTTGCAACAGCAAGTATTGTTTCTCCGCACATAGGGCATGCTTTTGTTTCAGAACTCATGTATATGGAGTCTTTCAGTAAAAAGTTGCAAAATGTTTAACATTAGATATACAAGACATAGGGATATGTGGCATTGCGATATCCTACTTCCCCTTGTTTTACTTCTAAATATATGAAAAATATGTCCATCACCCGATGGAATATGTATCTGTGTGGTATGAAATCAAGTAGATAGTCGAAATACTAGAGATAATAATACTCAGGTAATTACCAAAATCAACAGGAAAAAAGATAAGAATCTATTCTCTGGTATGATTAATTACGCCCGAAGCAGAAGACAACACATTTCCCACCTGATCTTTCTTATATGTCTCTTCCCTGTTAATGGTTACGTCCTCTGGAGCCTCAACGCCTAATTAGAATTGATATGTTATAAAGAAATGGGTTCTTCTACAAATTACAAACCATGCACGGTATGTCATCATCTTCACTATCTAATGCCTCTTCGAAGACTTCGTGAAGGGGTTTGTCTTTTTTCTGGACCTTTTCCTTTTCCATTTGCTTCATGTGCCATGCTTTAATTTCAGCAACTCTCTCAGGCCGAGATAGTTCTTCCAAACTTTCATTTTCAGACCAGGTAAACTTTTTGCCTGTTTTAGGATCAAATTTTTCATATTGCATGGCCTTCTTAAACAAATCAGGGTGTTTCTCCATTAACCCTACCCATTCAAACTTTCTCTGAAAGAAGCAAAAATAACATCCTGAACGAGTTCTCCATTCGTAATATTTAGGTAAGCCCAAGCCTGCATTCTCAAGAATCTTGTAGACTCCTGCCTTGACAATACCAGCTTCAATGAACGGATATACAACCTCTATGCTACCTTTAGGTGGTTTCATGTAACCTTTTCGATTATCTTCGTCTGCCCTGATAGCTACATAGCTAATAGTATTTTCACTTCCAATGAACGCCTCTATTGGTTTTATCTTTAATACAACCGTACACCAACGCTGTCGTGATGAAGGCAAATAATTACCATTCATATCTAACCAGTAATTAAAGTATTTTTCTCCTTTTTCTTCAGGTTCTCCTATTCTAACGATAGGCTTACCAAGATATTTTTCCAAAAGATGCAAATAATCATATGTCTCTGGCAATTCAGATCCTGTATCACAGAAAAAATACTCTATCTCTGGGACTTTGTCACGCATATATATGGCAAGTGCTGTACTATCTTTACCACCTGAAATCCCTAGAACATGTCTTACCTTTTTTTGTTTAGGCATATTAACAATCCTTTGAACTTTATTTCTGCTTAATCGTTTTGTGCTCTTCAATTAAATTTACCGCATATTCACTTAGAGAGCCGAGTATAAGGTCTATGTTTTCATCAGTATCAAGGTTCTTAAATACATTAGACAACTTTTCTTGAATTCTTTCTACTTCTTCCTTATCATTTTGAGTTTGATGAATAACCTTAAAACTTTCACATTTTTTATTTGACGTTATTGAAATTTGTATTAACTCATCCTTTACATTTTTATTTTTGTTTTTATTTTCCGAAGCTAAGCGCCCATATTTGGCAATCTTGAAACTCATAGCTATCATTTCCTGTTCAAATCTTAGAAGGTCATCATCTGTCCAGCTATGCGGAGGTCGTTTAGTAATAACAGTTCCGATAGAGTCAAGCCATGCTTTGCCCTCAAGGTCGTCTTCTACGCGTACTAATAATTTTTTTACTTCTGGATCATATGCAATCGATGATACACAATTAGCCCTTTCTACTATGGACGAACGAATGTCACTGTTAGTTTCTGGCAAGGAAAACGTATGCAATAAAATATTTTCTATCTTTCCAAACAATTCCGATTCTTTGCGCTGTAATTCTACAAGGGCGTCTCTGAGGTTCTCAATAAATTTCTTTGCCACATCTTCACTTGTTTGTTTCTGGCTTGTGATTGGTTTGTGTCCACAAGCTTTTGGCAGATCACGATAGAGCAGGGTTGCAGGTTCTTTTGCCTCTAAAAGACATTTGCGTACTGCATTCGCCTTTTTAGAAATGGTCGCTGTGTTTTTAACATAAGGTGGTAAATTATTAGCGAAGGAACAAAGCATTTTCACTATCTGCATTAAGCTTAATTCTTTAGATGAACTGCTGCCCTTAGGTTCTTTCTTAACAAGTGTCTTAGTGATTTGATCAAAGACCTCTGCCTTGACACCCGTTATCCTGCAAAGCTGTATAGCAAATTTATGTGGCACTTTAGTAAGCAAATCAAAATCTGTGGATTTAATTACTGGCTTAAAAGTCCCCAATTCAAATAAAGCAATTTCTGTGTCATAAGCTTTTATTATAACTGATAAGATAATAGGAATTACACCTGCCTTGATTCCGTAAGGAGGTTTCTGCATAAGATCTATCAACTCAGTAATAGGCACCTTACGGTCTTCATTCCTTTCAAGAAATCGTACAATTTCCTTCCAAAGAGGTCTCCAAGATTTTTCTAAAACTTTGGGTTCAGTAACAAACCCTAATTCCTCTTTGTTTGTCAATTGGTGAAGTCCACTTCTATAAAGGACCGATTGATACATGCTATATTCAGGTGGAAAGCCTTCTATACCAAGTCTTTCTTCGTGAGGTTTCTCAAGAATTGCATGAAGAAGCAGCCGCCGTGCAGAAACGGCAGTTGCAGACATGAAAGCTCTGTTCACCAATTCATTCTTTATGACCGGTGTTTTACCATACACACGATCACAAGTATCTGAAACCATCATGGAGAGTTCTTTTCTTGTAATATTGATTCGTGGTTTAACAAGATCACTATCTATCCAATGTGTTTTGGAGTCTGACTTGAAATTGTTACTATAAAACAACTCATTAGTTGCTTCGTTAACCATACGTTCCATTTGAAGTATACGTGCGTCAACTTCACGCATAGCAATCTGATCGCCTTGAAGTTCCTGGGTATTTTTCTTTATCCATTGAAGGGCTAACAGTTCTGTGAAAATATTCAGTACTCTTTCCGCATTTGGCAAAACACCTATTATAGTTTTCTGCTTTGTTTGACTATCAATTTCTTTAAGAATCTTTTTTACTTCGGGCATCTTTAACGAATCACCATTTTTACTATTGATTACAAGTAGTATCTGCCCATCTGCATCTTCAATGTCATTCTTCAACTCAGAAGCCAAATTCATAATATCGACATAACTCATTTTAAAATACCGTAGCGTTCCAGTCTTATACAGATAACGCTTGGCGACCTTTGGGCGTAATGGGAATAATTTATTGAGCATTTCAATAAGATTTCCCCTGGAAACCTTGTCTTGTTTGACCTCACGAATCTTCTGCTCTACATCTATATCACTTCCACCCCAGAGTACATATGACGATGAATATCTTCTGTAAACAACCACAGATTTCTTGCACAAATTCTTTAAAGCTTTAGAAATGCCCTTACTACTTAAACCAATAGCACACTGGATTGCTTCTTCACCAACCGGAATTCCAAAGTTTTCGCCTAACAAATTCAGAACACCGATAGTCTTGATTACCTGTAGCTCTAGCTCGTCTGTCGATCGACTCAAAGCTTGATCTATTTCCACCCATTTCTTTCCATTACTATGAGTAAACAGGTTTACACCGAAGTTCGATATCAAGTAGTCATACAAATGGTGCAGCGTGTATAATGGTAATTCTTCACCGAGGTCAGTGATTTCCGTTCTACCAAGGAAATCAGAGAAACTGCCAGGTTCCGTTGATGTTAGAAAAGCAAACAAACTACGCTCATTCTGGGCAAATTTGCTCCGAAAGAGTGGAACTAGTGCCATGGTCGTTAATGGATGAAGTGGCAAGCAACGTCGCATTATAATCTTTGATGATTTTGACGTAAAAAGAGGGTTGTCTTTAACTAATGATTCAAATGATTCAATTATTTTCTTGGTAGACTTTGCAATCTGTCCCTGCTTATTTTTTTGTGAAGGCTGGACTATTGCAGATGCTATAAGCTTATAGACCTGGTCACTAGAATCTACAAATGAAACGTCTTCAAACCTTCCCTGTATTTTTGACCACTCATTGCGTTTCTCACTATCCAATCTTGCTGCGTAACGCTCAAATGACTGATGAAGAACTGTAAATAACAAGAATGGATGCTTGTCACTTCTAGAGGCAGTCTCTGCCAACTTTTGTAGTACAAATATATCGTTATGAGGATTTAGTACTGCCGTTTCTAGACACTTGCCTAACTCGTCTACAACAAGTAGAAGCCCTGCTCCCTTTGATTTAATGATACTCTCAGTTGCACTCTCACAAAGTGTTATGATCAAATCGTTTGAAGGGACGCTGCCTTGTTCACATTTCTTAAGTGCTTTCTCTACTTCTTTTATAATCGGCTGTGGAGAGCGGGAGTTCTTATAGAAATTGTTAAGGCCAAACAACAACCCTTTAAGAATAGCATGTTCAATCCGCTCCCTGCCTGCGGAGACAAGTGCCGTACAAAAACGTTTGCGTGTTTTAGTTAATATTTGACTTGATTCAAAAAGTTTCTTGTCCGCCTTCTTTAGAAGTTCACGTGCTTTATTCACCTCTTTTGCAGTACCATCTCCTAATAGTGTTTTCAAGAAGACGATAAAGGCAGACTTTCCTGATCCATAAGGTCCAGTAATAGTCCATGCTCTTGTACCTCGTTTGTTGTCTATAGAGCTCTCAATCCGTTTTAGGATTTTCAGGCCTGATTGAGTTACGACATAATCATCAAGTGCACTATCTAGCTCAATCTGAACAGAACGATGAAAACGTGATTTGACTTTGATTAAATCAATTAGTTTCATTTGTAATATTTATCGATATATTTTCCAGGTTTTACATCCGTCTCACGATAGACCTGCCTAAGCATAGATGTCTCATCATAGCGAAGCTCTCCTTTGGTACTTCTTTCAAGACCATCTAGCCTATAAGCAAGCGAATCCTCATTAATTTTGAAAACCAGCCCAGGAGAACCGTGTCCATAAGCAATATCTTCAAACGATATGACTCCTTTATCGGGATGAGATTTATTCCAGTAGTCAATAAGCGCATATGTAAATATTTCATCTGGCAAGTCTTGTTGCTGGCCACGTGAAAAAACATATAACCCATGTTGTCCTAATTCCTCAATGAGTGATAACTCTATAAGGGGGCAATCCAGGCTATCTTCAAACACACTCTGCTTAGCCTTCTTTGAGGCAACATATGTTCTAATAAAGCAGTTAACATCCCTTTCAATAGATTTAACTGTGGTGTTAGATTTATTCTCTTGTGCAAACGTGAAAACCTCATGGACTAGCTGTTCTTTTGTAAATTCTATCTGAGCCAAACTATTAAAGGCAAAATACCACGTTGACGCTCTTTCAAGGTTTGTGCATAATTTCCAGTGTAAGAGCCATAGTGTCGCAGGATCTTCTAGGTAAGGATCATAACCTTCATCAGATAATAATTTACTAGCAAATTCGGTGACCTCATAACCTTCTTGCATATTTTTTACATTATTTGGCTGAATCACTCCAGTCAGTCTTCCCCAATGCCTCATAGAATTAACCATATTCTTACCAACACCAAGTTCAGACAATGCGTTCTCTTTACTAAAGATTGAGGGGTCATCTGAGACCGCATCAACAACTTTCTTTAACCATGTATATCGGAATGGAAAAGTTTCATGACCGGTAAAAGTCAGTTTGCTCTTTTTACCAAGAACAGCTTCTTGAGGGATTAGATAATTCATAGGCATTGATTCTTTTGAATTAGATCACAAAAAAACCCAAGCATGTTGCTTGGGTTCCAATTAGTATTTCTTCTTATAGACACGGCAAAGAATAACATTTCCTTTTCCAATAGACATATTATTATTCCACATTTAAATACCTTATATATAGCATATATAGTACTGTGAATAATATTAACGTACTAAATATAATACTTTTCGTGGCTTAGTGCAACACAAAAACTATAACTATATGACTTCAACTGCCTTATGAATAACTACAATTATATATACGCTGTGAAATTTGCTTTTCACAAACGTATTATCCAGAACTACCCTCCCAAAAGATGTCCTACTGATATTTTTTTTGGTAAACTTCTAATACACTGCTTTAAACAAGGCTTGTTCCAGCCTTCTTTAAATTTAGAATGAACTTCTGCCATCGCTCTTTATAATGCCTATGTCCTCTCGTATTGATATGAATACAAGGTATATATAATACGTTATTATTAAGTATATTAACCTTATAGAAATTACTAAAAGCATCTTTCATTCTCATTGGAACATTCCAACTAAATTCTTCAATGAGAAGCTGATGGACTGGTTCTCCAAGAGATAAGATGATTTTAGGGCGAATTTCATGAACTTCTTTAAAGAACCAATGTTTGCAATTATTGAAGAAGGGAAATAAGAAGTCTTTCATTTTCACTTTATGTTTTTCAGATATAGTCTTTGGTGTCTGATTATCTGGAAACTGGCATTTTATCAAATTAGTAGCATATATGTTGTTTAGTGTTAGCCCAGCATGGTTCAAGATGTCATCAGTAATATATTTGTAAAGAGTACCGCTTGTGTTCTCTAAATCCAGAACAGAATAAACTTGCCCTTTAGCTATAGTTGGGTCTTGCCCAACAAGCATAATTAAAGGATTAGCTCCTCTAATTGGCTTTATCCATAATTTTATATTACCAGAAAATAAGTGTGAATTCGTTTTAGCTTTTATACATAAATCACATTTTCTTTCTCTTGATGAAGGAATTTTCATTATTCTTCTATATTTAGTTACCGTTCTTCGAGCCATATCACTGCCCATTTCATTTAATTTAACAGCAATTTCTTCGTCAGCTAAGGGATTTGATTTATTTTCTTTGTTTACAATTTTGGCTAGTCTTTGCCTTGTTACCTCCTTTTTTTGCCTTGTTACCTCCAAGGGCGACACCCATTCTTCCAAAAATTTATTTAATCTGGCAATAAGTGTTTTATCTATAGTTTTTATCTCAGATTTCTGATACATTTCGGTCATTCTTGGACCATTATTTGTATGAAACCTTCTTACCTCATCCATAAAAGATGGATCGAATATTACAAGAACCTTGTCCATAAACGGCCATTCTTCTGGAAATTCACCTAGAGATTGATTTAGTTTTCTTCTTGATTGTTTTGCCATACTTGCAGTAATAGGCAAACATGTCTTAGTATATGACTTTTCAAGTTGAAGATAAAGATTTGAAGTGAGTATGTTCTTCATTTCCAAATATATATCCATATATATACCTTTTTTAAGATTTCTTACTACCTTCTTCTCTAAATAGGGACTGCGCTCACGAATATAAATGTATGTGAAAAATCTTACTTGAATAAACAAGTAGAACTATCTTTTTGAAGATATTTAAAATGTGGTAAAATGAATTGTAACTGCTGTCTATTGGGGGTTATTATAAAAGAGTGGGGTTGTTTTACAATATAAAAAATTCTTGATGAAAGATGATAGAATATCCATCATTATCTAGTCTGAAAATTTCTTAATCAATTCCTGAATGTATTCGTTAGAACGTCCATAGCTTACTATTGCCACATCAAGACCTACATGTTTGTAGAGATTCAGGGAACGATGAATTGCATTTGTTATCCATTCTTTTTTATTGCCGAATGCGCCACCACCGATAAGCGTAAGATATAATATATTGTTTCCATTTTGGAGATAATTCAAAATACCCGCACAAAACGTTGCCTCATATGATGCTTCCAAAATAAGTTGTGCAAATTCTGACCACAGTTCAGATGAATGACATGAATATGCAACTGGCAGGGCTGAGCAATATGCTTGTGATACTGTGTGCCTTGAATCTGCAATTGTCACTTCAGTATTCCATTGAATACCAATACGTAACAACCGTCTCAATTCATCAATCTCAGAT
>Ga0187833_10006870_pt1 | contig 10429 bp, 7 predicted proteins | sample ETNtaG_37_FD_167968 | JGI IMG/M metagenome (GOLD analysis project Ga0187833, IMG submission 167968) | Marine microbial and viral communities from oxygen minimum zone, Eastern Pacific Ocean - ETNP2014_SV_400_PacBio MetaG (Illumina Assembly) | ecosystem: Environmental > Aquatic > Marine > Hypoxic... | reverse complement strand
AAACCTGATTAATTTGCAAATTGTGCTTAGTGTAGAGTCTATACATATCCCTTTGAGGGTGGGAAATAATAGTCTCAGGATTATTTTTAGATACGCTCCTGAATTGCCCAAAATCATATACAAATTTAAAATCAGGTTTTGTTAATTGAAGTGTTTCTTCATTTAATAAAAACAATGCAGCAAAGCACTTTCCATTATTTTTCAAAACCTTGGAAACTTCTGATAAATAGTTATCTACTTCTTCAGGTCGCATATGCGGGAATACAGATAGAAGGCACACCAAATTAAATTAATTATTTTCGTAAGGAAATTTGTATTCGGATGATTTATATTTTCCTGTACGATTATATAGTTTATTGTATATGTCAACTGTCTTGAAATTGAAATTCGGATATTTAGGCGTGATGTTTCTTTTACGCCAGTTAATTCCAATAGGCACGATATCTATTCCATCATATCTTCCGTTTTTGTTTAAATATTTTAACATAGGCAGAGCCATCCTTCCAAAACCGCATCCTACATCGAGAACTTCCCAGCACGGCTCCATATTTGTTGCTTTTATTAATTTAGATAAATCTCTTTCGGAATTTTCTAGAATTTCACGTTTTGACGCATGCATAATGATATACATAACTCTGCGAGGTGGGAAAAAGAACCTTTCCCCTTTTAGCCAGTTAAAGAAGTCTAATGGCCAAAATAGAATTACTTGTATCAAAGGCCTTATTTTCACAGGAATCCAGTTAAAGTATGGAAGAATTTTCATGCTAACCTGTGCTTTTATGGATTTTAAGGTCTTTATCATATTTTTCATTTTACACCGATAATTAGGTTTAGGAAAGAGTATACTAGAACTTAATTTGCAACACACAATGTTGACGCTATTAATAATATTTTTTCTCTTACCTCAAATCCCTCAATCTTATTGATTGTTTTTCATGCCTCAGCATTGATTTTTAACACTAACAAGCTTATCCATATTTTCAGCAACAGAGCAATCATTTATAATAATCGGCGGTTTAACTATCATAAAAGACACAAATATGATAGTTGGCCACAACTGTAAGAAAAGACGTTTAAATGAAACCTGAACATGGAACGATAACTCTACTGGAGTTATCAAATAAATAGAAAAGTAACCTATGAGCATAAAACAAAGCACAATAATGGAGAATGTAATAATATCATCTCTAATTATATATTTTTTTCCCATCAAGATAAGATATAAAGCTAATAAAAACAAAACACCGTCGCCAAAGGCAACCAGCTTTTCTACCATTATCTGTGTAATGATCAAATATCTGGTAGGGTCCGCTAATTTGTCTATAATGCCTGTCCAACCCTGATCGGTTATGTAGCTTGGTGAAGTTATTTGTGTCTTAAAATAAATAACGACAGCTAATATCGGTATAAGTCCAATCCCCCAAATAAGCAAATCCTTAATATATTTTTTAAATCCTTTTTTAGGAAGAAAAATGAGCGTGCTGGCTACAACTATTGAAACCATAAGTAGATTGCCTTCAGCTTTTGTCCATGAGGCAAGTCCTGTTGTTATACCTGCTAAAATTAACATAAAGCCTTTTTTCCCTGTAGAAATATTGTCATTTAAATAAAACAGAACAATTGTAGCCAGATAAAAAAAGCCTACAGGAACGTCACCTACCTGATTCATTCCTGATTGGAGAAAAATTACCGTGCTTAGCAACAGGAGGCCTGCCAGTACACCCTGGCTCCTGCCGCGAAGAATACTCACTGAGGAATATAATAATCCTACAGTTGAGAAGGTAAAAAGAAATGCCACTATTATTGGCACAATAGTCGTATCACTACCAATATAGTACCATATCCTGGCAATGGTTCCAGGGATAAGCAATGGATAGGTAGTGAATATGGAAAAGACAGTTTCCCACAACTCACCTCCTCTAAATAAAAACCTCGCTCTCATATTCCAGCCAACTATAGCATCAAAATATCCATGAGGGGTATTTATCGATTTGATCAGAAAAATAATAACTGAACCGCCAAGAAATATTAAAAAAAGTGCAGTAACAACACTTATCATCCAGGACGGTTTTAAGTATGCATCAGGAGGTGTTGTTTTAATAAATAAAGAGTTAGTGTTAAATCTAATCATATACTTGAAAAGTATAATTGAGGCAATTAAAAGGAATGAGTCAAAGATTATTAAGGCAACAGTATCAGGGTTAAATGTTATAAGCCATAGAAAGAATAAACATGAGGTTATGCCTAGACCAACCCCTATAGACAGGCAAATCTTCAGTAAAGCATATGAAAAAGAAGCCACTTGCCTGTCAGGCAACAGACTGACGGTGAAAAAATATCCTGTTGCAATGGATATAATAAATGATAGCATAATGAGAAAAATCATTTAGCTTCTCCTCTCTTAAACAATGCAACACCATCTCCAAAGTCTTTTAGAAGTATAAGATTATTTACACTACTACACTTCATTATTCCACCATCCGAACCTTGTGTAACATGAGCAGTTGCACTGTGTTTTGGTCCTATTAGTAACAAACCTCTCTCATTACTAAGCTTATTCATTATTTCCTGATTAGAGGGATAAAAATTTGAACAATAAATTGTATCAGGTGTAATTTTACTTATAATTTCTGAGTTACTAAAATTACCTATTATGAGCTCTCTATCTATATCCCTGTAAATAACCAGCGGTGTCAAAACATATTGTGTTAACCACCAATCAATTGGTTTTGAATAGACGCCTCCTCTATCAGTCATATATCCGACAATCTTATCTTTTGGAACTTCACTTTTTAGATGCTTAAATCTCTGCTCATAATAGATAGGATTGATAGGACTAATAAAATCGCCAATAGGTGTTGGTTTTTTAATATTGGCATTAATATTCATCGAATTTTCGTTCGTTCTTAACGTCTGTTCCGTCACTATACTTTTCACCTTTGTCACTAATGTGGAGACAACTCTTGAGTATGCAAACCAGTGACTGTATGTAAAAAAAGGAAATATAATGAGCAAGATAATTCCAATTATGGTTCTGGGAGAATATTTGGGAAATATCATTTTAGTCTCTTAAAAATCTAAACGGACTTAAATTGTTTAAATATGTTTATGATCGCAATAAACAGAGCACAGGGACAAATATAATAACGTCGTTTCAACTATTTTTTCCTTTCTATTTTTTCATAGCTGCTGGTCTGCTTATAAAATGGATAGCTCAAGCCAACCAAAACGAGGATTAAATTAGCTACCGCAAAATAATGGAGATTAAAGAAACGTTTAGATTTCCTATAATTTAAAAACCTATCCCTTCCTTTTTTCATAATAAAAGAAGTAGTTACTAATGAAATAAACAAAAAAATTAAACCAAACAAGGCTACCTGAAACAGTCCCCATCCACTTAAGGCCAACGAAATAGTTGAAAGTATGAAATATGGTAATACCCATGGTATAATTGCAAATTGCAATAATTTTGTAAGAAATATCATCTTCCACCATCCAGGCATATAAGGCAGGCGATAAAAATATCTGAAAAGTTCGACAAGGTAGGCATTGCCCTTTCTGAATTTATGTTTGAAAAAATCTTGAAAGGTTTTGGGTGTTCTGATCTCGCTGCCCTTTGCAGATTCGATATATTTCGTAAGATACCCCTCAGTATTTGCCTTAAAGGCTATATAGATATCATCAGCTATACAATCCTCAGGGAACCTTTCAATGAAAGATGCCCTATATGAATAGCATGGAGCAACAACAATAGAAGATGTGTAAACGTTACTTTCGATCAATCTGAACAAATTTTGGTCCTCCCAGGAATTTTCTTCTATGTGAATAGCTCCCTGAGGCATAATAAATGCACCGACCACTGCGATCCTGCTATCAGAGTTAAACTCATGAATGAATTTAATCAACGTATCAGGAGACAATATTGCGTCCATATCTGTATTTACGATAATACTTACATCATTGCTTATTTTTGAAAGCCCATTGTTTATCTGGTTTATCTTCCCTCTACATCCTGTTTCGATAAGATGCCAATTTGGCATGTCTGAGATGTACCTTGTTATCTCTTTACATGTATTATCCGTAGACTTGCCGTCTAAAAAATATACTTCAAGTTTCTCTGTCTCATACTCCAACCCTTTAAGGTTGACGATTTTCTGTTCAACATAAGCCTCTTCATTATAGCATGGTACTATGACAGCAACTTTAGAAAGTTCTTCACAAACTGCTACATCATTTTTTCTCTTTGTGCCCAAAACAGAAAAAGCAAACAACAATATAACATATCCACAGTAACTCCAAAAGATAAGAAGTAACATTAAAAAATATATTGAGATGGTTGTAAACATTATAGGTACATCTCCAAAAGATTTGATGAAATTAAACAGATTCCAGTGGCCAAGGAGTGAAGGATTCAAGTGAAATACTCAGGAATATTAAAGGATTAACCTGCCCTGTCCGACAGGTTTGGCAAAAAACAAGGTTATAGTTTTAGAAAGCATAAAATGGCTTTATCTAAGAATAAAAAATTGGACCAACTTCAATGATTAAGAGGATTCCACTCTCTGCAGTATGATCTAACGCGTTTACATACGAAAACAAGTCATCTGAAAACGCCTCTGCCATCATGTCCTAGCGTGGTGGATTATGACAAATATGATACTCTCTTACCTGTTTATCAGGCACTTCAAAATCATGTATTCCTATTATCTCACTATATCCTGCGCATGTTTCTATCTGTTTTATCAAGTAATAGTCACATAAAAATCTGTGACCATAAGCTCTCTACTGTAAAATTCTGCAATTTGTCTTCTCATATCTTTTTTCACACCAAGACTGCATTTCCGATGGCTGAAACGTAGAAAACTTTCTTTGCGTGTGAACCAGACATCACTTATGCCCCTAACCGCTCCTTATAAAATTTAACCAATGCAAATTTAATATTGTTATAGTAAACCTTTTCGTTCATTATGAACATTCCGGAGCATAGACATCTCAATCGTCTTACCTTTTGCAACTCTTTCCAGCAATTCCATCTCGTAATTTATTCTCCCATCCCAAGACCAAAGAAATTCTTTAGCAAACGCCCTCATCCTTTCAGAATAAACAGCAATTTTCTCTGGATTTTCTATTAAATCAATGATATTTTCAGCTAAATCATTAACTATTTTATTTCTATTTATCCTAATCGCAGCATCCTCAGGAACCAATCTTTCGGTAGTTTCGTCCGTGTGTGTTATTTCGTCCTTGCCAAGAACTATAATACACCTCCCGGCAGCCATTGCCTCAAGTACTGTGTTACTAAGGCTTCCGAGCTTATTTAAAGATATATAAACGTCGGTGCTTTCATAATAGCTTTTAACTTCATCAAGACTCGCAGTTCCTACCAACTGAATATTATCAAGACCTTTTCCTTTTATTTCGCTGCTTATTTTGGAATAAAGCGCTCCCTTTCCGACTATCATTAGTTGATACCGCCAAGGCTTCCCGCACTTTTTATTAACCTGATCAAAAGCATTAATCAATTCTGGTATTCCCTTTGTCTGAGTAAGTGCTCCAACAAAAAGGAAATTTACCATTTCATCTATTCTTGCATTACACGCATCATCTCCGACACCTTCGTTCTTTACCACGCCGTTAAGTAGTACCACCTTCTTCGTCTTCCTGTTAAGAAGTTTGTCTACGTAATATTCTACACCGCTACCGTCTTGGGTACAGATACAAATATCATACTTTATTTTATACGATATGAACGTTAGAAAGCTAGTCAGCTTCGATAATATTTTTATTGATAATTCTTTTTGGTCAGGATAAAGACCCAATAGTCTAATTACTACAGGTGAACTTGATATAGCCTTAATAAATGCTGCAATAACAATATTGGACCTGTCAAAATAAAAGAGTCTTCCATTAAGACTTTTTAAGGTTATAACAATATAATACAAAGTTGATAATGTTGTAAAAAAAGCATTCACCTTGCCTGAATTGAGAACGTGTTTATAAGGTATTACAAACATTTTTATTCTCTCTCTAAACACGATACTTTGAAATTTATTTCCTATAACGGAAGACTCTTTCTTTGTTCTGCAGATAACAAACCATACCACCATTTCACTGAGTGCTATCTTCTCAACAAGCTTTATAAAGGTAGGAATACCCGAAGGGTTCCATTCCTTCCCCTTTATAGTCTCAAACAAACCGGAAAACATTCTTGTTACAAAAACATAATTCACATGTTTCACACCAAATATTATTACTTACGACATGAGTATATTAACTATCTTTTCTCCTGCATTACCATCGCCATACAAAGACAAATCCCATTCATTAGTATACCCATTCAGAGAAGCCTCCGCTTTCAATATTACCTCTTTTGTTGAACCGGCCAAAATATTGTATCCACCCTCTACCAATTCGACCCATTCAGTTTCTTTTCTTAACGTAATACACATTTTATTTAAAAAGTAAGCCTCTTTTTGTAAGCCGCCACTGTCAGTAAATATTGCTTTGCACTCTTTTAACATTGAAAGCATATCAAAATAACCAACTGGATCACACAAGTAGATATTATTAGTTTTTATATTATTTAATTTCAAAAGTTTTTTAGTTCTTGGATGCAGTGGTAAAACTACCGGAACAGACTCGGATATATCATTTAAAGCATCCATAATATCAGAAAGATGCTCAATGTTGTCTGTATTTTCAGCTCTATGTACTGTTGACAAATAAAATTCTTTACCAATTTTTCCCAACAATAGCTTTACTGGTTTAGATGGACTTGCAACCTTGCTGTAAAATAGTGCTGCATCATACATAACATCACCAACATTTAAAACAATAGGGTTATTACTGGATACTGATTGTTCTACCAATCCTTCAGACTCCAGATTTTTAACTGCCATTTCTGTCGGACAGAATAACCAGTGAGAAATCCTATCAGTAACAATTCTGTTGATCTCTTCAGGCATTCTCATATTAAAAGAACGAAGCCCAGACTCAACATGAGCCACTGGAATATTCAGTTTCACCGCAGCCATTGCTCCGGCAAGGGTTGAATTGGTGTCGCCATAAACAATCACAATATTTGGACTTTCTATTAATAAAACTTTTTCAATCTTTTCTAGCATCCTTCCAGTCATTGCTCCATGACTTTCAGACTTAACCCCAAGATGATAATCCGGACCAAGCAAACCTAGTTCATTAAAGAAGAGTTCAGACATATTGTAATTAAAATGCTGCCCTGTGTGCACAATCACTTCAGAACAATCTCCCTTCGTGTAGTTATTATGAGCAACTATCGCCCGGGCTACAACGGCAGCTTTAATGAATTGAGGCCTCGCACCGATAACAGTAACTACTTTCATCCGATAAACTTGTTCTGTCTATTAAAAAATATCTCGTAATGTCTTGCTAAATTATATAATCTAAAAAAAGGGCGGGGGATATTCTTTATGGATGGTAAGTCATCATCTAAGATCTTGCAGTCAAGAAAATCTTCCAAAAAACGGCTCTTCTTGATTGCATTCCAAGCTTCCAAACCAAAACTACCTGAAATCCAGTTTCTTGAAGGTTCCGGCCAGCCTAATTTATCTTTTCTCCAAACAACATTATCAGGTAATTTATTCTTGAAAGCAATGCGTGCCAAGTACTTTGTCCAGCCTTTGTGAAGTTTATAATTTGAAGGAATCGAATTCAGAAAAGTTATCAAACGATAGTCCATAAATGGTTGTCTTGATTCTATACTATTAGCCATGGAATTAGAATCAATATTTCTTAAAAGATTTTTCAAGTTAAAAGTAATACTATTATAAAGTGCTTTATTAACAGTTACACCTACATACATATTCTTAATTACGCGTTTTGCTCTAGATTCATCATTAATTTTAATTTTAAATCTGTTCTCTAAAATGGAGCCTGGTGTGGATGTACTATCTATTCTAAAAACTGATCTAATCTTCTGTCTAAGGTTTACCGGAGCAAAAAACAGAGAAACCAGATAATCCTTATCAAATGATTGCATTGCAAAAAAATTCCTCCAATATCTGGGATATCCTGCGTTAGTCTCATCGGCTCCCTGACCGTCCAGATTCACCTTAATATTATTTCTTTTACAGATTTTGAAAGTATTCGCTGCGGCGACAGACAGAAAGTCATAGCAATTTTCATTACACCACAATCCATAATCATTTTTTTGCCCCAATTGAGTATCATCCGGCTCACTTTTAAAGCCTTGGATATCTAAAAAATTTAGCATAGAATCAATAAAGCTTGATTCGTCACAATAACTATACTTTTTATTCTTATAAACATTTGAAACTGTTACTAAACTCTCTGTATTATTTCCACTCTCTCTTATAATCTGATCTGCAAGAAATGTAATAGAAGAACTATCCAGACCTCCGGAAAGAGCACATGAGACCTTAACATCAGCAAAAAGTCTTATTCTAACAGCATCCTTTAATAAACTGTAATACTCCTCTGAATAATTTATTAGCTTTCTCTCAGAAAATGAATTGTCATTTTGGGGTTTCTCTAATTTCCAGTATTTATCAAACGCTAATTCCTTTGGACCATTTTTAGCCCTGTAAGTTGCACTATGGCCTGATGGAAAGCGAAAGACCTTATCAAAAAACGTTTCTGAGTGGGCCTCGCTCTGTCCATCAAGAAGATAAGCATACATTTCCTGGAAATTTGGTTGCAAATCAATTATCGGCATAATGCTCTTTATTTCAGAACAGACAATAAAAAATTCATCATGAAACATATAATACAAAGGTTTAACTCCAAATCTGTCTTTTGATATCCAGAGCTTTTTCTCATGACTATCCCAAATTGCTAATGCCCACATACCATTAAATCTATTCTGGCATTCATTACCCCATGCCATATATGACTTCAGAACAACTTCGGTATCAGTGGTACTGAAAAAAGAGTAGCCAATTTCCTTCAAATCGTCTCTAATCTCTTTAAAATTATAGATCTCACCGTTATATGTTATCCAGAACCTCCCTGTCTCATCACACATAGGTTGGTGCCCTGACGCAGATAAATCTATTATTGACAATCTTCTATGTACAAGCCCAACAGAAAAGCTTTCACCAGGATATTGACACCTATTTTTTGGAGCAAACTTTAAATTAGAGCCTATTACCTCCTTTGGCGTATCATCTCCATAGAAAATCCTGTAATCACTTGATTCAACATCAAAAAGTGCATACCCCTCATCGTCAGGACCTCGATGTTTTATCATCCTCGCCATCTCATCAAGCCTTGAAAGATTATGCTCGTGATTCTTGAAATTTATAATAGCTATGATTCCACACATTTTAATTAAATACTATTGGTAATTCTTATATTTTCCTCTATTTCTATACGCAGATTTAAGCATAACAAAAGTCTTGTTTGTCTTACGCTTTAAATCATTTAATGTTAAGCCTTTCAAAGTATCCATTTTCAAGTTTGTTTTAAGCGCTCTCTTGATATTGTGAAAATTAGAGTACCTAGTACTTACAATCTTATCAAATTCATTAAGTTTCTCAATTATTTCAGACTGTGATAGGTGCTCAAGGTAAAGAGGAATTGTATTGTAGTATGGATTGGAAACATTTATACCGACCTCATTTGTGTAAGGCTTAAACCAATTAAAATCAGATGGAAGAAGCCCCCTTTCCATTGCTATATTATAAATTGCTGCATCCGGAAGAATTCTTACTGACTGCATTCCTGCTCGATAGATATACCGTGATATTCTCCTGATAACAGACAATGTCATGTCAACATCCTCTACCCTTTCATCAGGCAAACTGATCAGTGTAAAAACCCAAACCATGATTCCCAGTTCATAAGCACTCTTACAAACTCTTCCAAACTGATCAATATCGATACGTTTCTTAATAGACTTAAGAACCCGCGGGGAACCTGACTCAAGCGCTATTTCAATACCCACCAACCCTGCCTTCTTCATCAACTTTAAAAGTTCTATGTCAAGATCAACCCTACTGTAACATGTCCATTTGATATTCATTTTTCTTTTGATAATTTTTCCACATAACTCTCTTACATAACTTTTAACAATCGTCAATGATGTGTCTATGAAGCTAACGTACCTGATTCCTGTTACTTCAATTTTTCCCTCAATCTCATCTAAAACATTATCTACGCTTCTAAACCTCACTCTCTCAGAAGTAAGGCTGCAAAAAACGCAATTGTTAGGACACCCACGTGAAGCCATTATCGTAAAAACTTCGTTATTCTTGTTTTCCTTCCCCACTCTTCCCATTTTAGAAGGAACCTTATGAACGAGAAGATGTTTTTTTTGATCAGGCAGATGTTTTCTATCGAAACTGCGGAACATATCCAGATTACGCTCCAAAGGACGTTCAGGGTTATGTACAACCCTATCCTCCTCCTTGAATGAAATACCCTCTATATC
>Ga0187833_10006865_pt1 | contig 10433 bp, 9 predicted proteins | sample ETNtaG_37_FD_167968 | JGI IMG/M metagenome (GOLD analysis project Ga0187833, IMG submission 167968) | Marine microbial and viral communities from oxygen minimum zone, Eastern Pacific Ocean - ETNP2014_SV_400_PacBio MetaG (Illumina Assembly) | ecosystem: Environmental > Aquatic > Marine > Hypoxic... | reverse complement strand
TATCATAAGAGTGAAAAGAAAACTCACTATATTTTGACGGCAGATCAATTTTTTTATCAATTCCATCTTTGTATAGTTGGCTTCCAGGCAAAGCCATTGCCGCATAAGTATTCCAACCAAGAGTATTAAGTTTTAAACTTAGGTTAAATGTTTCATTTATAGTCTCTTCGGTGTCACCTGGAAGACCATAGATATAGTTAGCTAAAACTTGTATGTCGGCATCTTCAATTTGTTTTACAATCTTCAGAACATCTACGTCCTCAAACTTTCCTTTTGAAACTTCAAGTCTTATATTTTTTGAACCACTTTCTATTCCTAAGCACAACCATTTAATACCAGCTTTTCTAACTTTTTCTAAAATCTCTGGCCTTTTAACTGTATCTATTCTTGAGTAGGCCCATAACTTTAAATCATCATTTTTATTTCTTTGAGATAAGAGTTCACATAACGGTATGTAAAATTTTGGATTGAACAAAAACATTTCATCTGTAATTTTTATTGTTTTTACTCCCATAGCTATAAGTTTATCAAATTCTTTGATAATAAATTCTGGGGACCAAAATCTCATCTTATTATAATTGCTGGCCACACCAATTTCACTGTCATCATTTTTATTGATAATATTTATCATACAAAAATTGCACTTAAATTGACATCCAAGCGATGTTTGGATTGCAGCATAAGGATATCTAAATTTTTCCTGATATTCTGCATGCCAAAGGGGAGACCTGTATAAATCAAGAGGTTTTTCTTTATATGGCAGCAAATCCCAAGCATATCCAGGAAGATCAATATCCATTCTTTCTGTGGGAACTACACCTATAGATTTTGTAAATTGTATTTCTCTAACTTTATTTCTAAAGGCTATTCCAGGAATTTTTTCTAAGTTCTCAATATCAAATTTTTTAATTTTTAATATATCGTGTAATGAATAAACACCTTCATTTAAAAATACAAAGTCTATACTTTTTTCATCTTCCAATGTTTTTTTTGGTAAAGCCTGTACATAAGAACCAATATAAGCAATTGGAATTTCAATTTTTTTTTGTTTTAAAAAATTTGATAGTTCAGTTGCTCCAATCATATTGGTAGTACCAGCGTTTACGTTTTGTCCATAAACCACAAAACAAATAAACTTAGGATTAATCTCAATTATTTTTTTGTAAGCATGATCATGATCTAAATTTTCTGCTAAACAATCAAGTATTGCTACTTTTCCACCTTTTGATCGACAGCTTTCAGCAAGCAATAGAGACCAAGTTGGTGTTTCAACAGCTGATAACTTATCTGATAGACCTTGATAAATTTTTTTAGCACTATTTGGTGTTACAAATAAAATATCAATCATGCTTACTTTTAACAGTTATTTTAGTATTTTCATTAAATAATTTGTCTTTTAAAAAAGATGTTAAATATTAAATTTTAAAATAATTTAAAATAAAATATTCCTTGTCCTTAAGTTTTATTTTGTTGATATTCATACTGTCTAAATTATATATTGCTGATGTATTTACACATACCTAAAAATCTTAAAATTAAAAAAGTTGTTAATTATTCTTTAAAAGAATTAAGAGAATTTGAGTCAAAAATAGCAAAAGATTACAATAAAGCTAAAATAAAGGGCCCAATACATTTGTCTCATGGAAATGAGGAACAATTAATTAAAATATTTAAGTATATTGATAAAGATGATTGGGTTTTTTCAAGTTGGAGAAATCACTATCATGCACTGCTACATGGCGTAAATCCAAACTTAATAAAACAATTTATCTTTGAAGGAAAAAGCATGAGTGTATCTTCAAATAATCCAAAATTTTTTTCAAGCTCAATCGTTGCCGGAATACTTCCCATTGCGCTTGGTGTAGCAAAAGCCAATAAGATTAAAAAAAATAAAAAAAATGTATGGTGTTTTTTAGGTGACATGACTGCAGAAACGGGTATTTTTCACGAAGTTTACAAATATTCTAAAAATTTTAAGTTAAATTTGAATTTTGTAGTTGAGGATAATCTTTTAAGCACAAATACACCTACTCACAAAACTTGGAATAAAAAAAAATATTTTAATCACAAAAAATATCCTGATATTATTTATTACAGGTATTCAAATTATTATCCACATCACGGAACTGGAAAGTGGGTGTTATTTTAATGAGCAATTATTACAAAGAAGTTGAAAAATCTATGAAATTCCTTGCTAGAAACAAAGGAACAATTTTTCTAGGTCAATCTGTAATTTATTCCGGCAATTTAATATACAAAACTTTAACTAAAGTAAAAAATTCAAAAAAAATAGAGTTGCCAGTTTTTGAAGAAGTTCAGCTAGGCATGAGTTTAGGTATGGCAATGAATGGATTATTTCCAGTAACTTGTTTTCCAAGGTTTGATTTTTTACTATGTGCAATGAACCAATTAATTAATCATGCAGATAAAATAAAACTAATTACCAACAATCAATATTCACCACAAATGATAATTAGAGTATTAGTTGGAGCAAAAAAACCTCTAAATGGAGGTGAGCAACACACTCAAAATTATGTTAATGTAATTAAGAGGATGCTTAAAACCATAGTAGTTTGGGATCTAAAAGATGAAAAAAAAATACTTTCAAGTTATAAGAAAGCTTTTAAAAATAAAAAAATTAATCTAATGGTTGAGTACTCACAATCATATTAAATAATTATGCATTATTCATTAGCATCAGACTCATGGGGTAAAGAAGAAGTTAGAGCAATAAATAAAGTTATTAAGTCTAATATTTACACATATAAAGGAAAATATGTAAAAGAGTTTGAAAAAAAATTCGCTCGATATTTCAAATCAAAATATGCTGTAATGGTCAATTCTGGGTCTTCGGCTAATTTACTCTCAGTAGCTTCACTTTTTTTTAAAAAAAAACTTCCATTAAAAAGGGGCGATGAAGTTATTGTACCAACTCTTTCCTGGAGTACCACATATTATCCCTTACAACAGTATGGCTTAAAACTTAGATTTGTTGATATAGAAATTGATACTCTAAATGCAAATGTTCAGGAGATAATTAAAGCATGCACAAGTAAAACTAAACTTATAGTAGCAGTGAATATTTTGGGCAATCCAATGGAACTTTCAAAACTTCGATCTTTTTGTAAAAGTAAAAATATTTATCTTATGGAGGACAATTGTGAATCTATGGGTGCAAAAATAAATGGTAAATTTACTGGGACCTTTGGAATTGTAAATACCTTTAGTACCTTTTTTTCTCATCATATATCTACAATCGAGGGAGGAATAGTTTTAACAAATGATTTTGAAATATATAATTTATTACTTGCTTTAAGATCACACGGATGGACTAGAGATTTATCAAACAATTTTTACTTAAAAAAAAGCCAAACTAAATTTGAAAACTACTGTTTTATGTTACCAGGATATAATGTAAGAACAACAAATTTAAATGCTGTTATAGGTTTAGAGCAATTAAAGAAACTACCCAAGTTGATAAAAATTAGAAGACAAAATCATAAAATGTTTGTGAAATTATTTAGACACGATGAAAGATTTATTTTTCAAAAGTTTATAGGGGAAAATTCATGTTTTGCTTTCACATTAGTTTTGAAACCAAAATTTAAGTTTTTAAAAAAAAAAATATTTAAAGCCTTAAAAAAAAATAAAATTGAATTTAGATTAATTACTGGTGGTAGTTTTTTTAAACATCCTGTAAAAAAATATTTTAATTTTACAAAATTTAATGGTTCAAAAAATGTTAATTATATTCACGAAAATGGTTTCTTTGTTGGAAACCATCCTAGAGATTTGACAAAAGAGTTAATATTTTTTAAAAATGTATTAAATAAGATTGAATGAATATTTTAATTACAGGAGGAGCTGGTTATATAGGTTCTTTGCTCTGCGAATTTTTACTTAATAAAGGTCATAAAGTTACAGTTTTAGATGCATTTCTTTTTTCAAAAAATTCATTAAATTCATATATGTCGAATAAAAAATTTCAAGTTTTTCAAGAAGATGTAAGAAATATAAATTCTTTAAAGAAATATTTATCAAACAACGATGTTATCATTCCTTTAGCATGTTTAGTTGGAGCGCCACTTTGTAATTTAAAAGAAAGTGAAGCCATAGAGGTTAATTATGATTCAGTTAGAAACTTAGTTGATAATTTATCTAAAGATCAATACATTATTTATCCAACAACAAATAGTGGATATGGAATAGGTGAAAAAGATAAATTTTGCACAGAAGAGACTCCTCTTAATCCAATTTCAGTTTATGGAAAGACTAAAGTGGATGCGGAAAATTATATTGCAAATAATTTCAGTAACTCGACAAGGTTAAGATTAGCAACAGTTTTTGGTTGTTCTCCAAGAATGAGATTAGATTTGTTGGTAAATGATTTTGTTTACAGAGCAACAAAAGATAAATTTATTGTTCTCTTTGAATCAAATTTTAAAAGAAATTATATCCATATAAGAGATGTTTGTAAGGCGATTGTTATGAGTATAGAAAATCAAGGGAAATTTTCTGGAGAAACATTTAATTTAGGATTATCAGATGCAAATTTATCAAAATTAGAACTTTGTAATCTAATTAAAAAACATCTACCAAAATTTAAAATACTAGAGTCCGACATAGGACAAGATGTTGATAAGAGAGATTATATAGTTTCAAATGAAAAAATTGAATCCAGAAGTTTCAAACCAGATTATTCCATTGATGATGGAGTATTAGAAATGATAAAACTTTTTAGATATCTAATACCATCGGAGTCAATGCGAAACTTTTAATGAAAAATATTATAATATTCTCAAAAGACACTTTTTTTGTAAGAAATTTTAAAGAATACGTTTATGAAAATAAATTATCTTATAAATTATACTTTTTTAATGATGTGAAAACACGCAAAGACATAAATAAAATAAAAAAATTATCTAAAAAAAATTTATTTACAATCGTTAATGTTGGATTATCAGGAAGTATTCAATACAATATTAAAAATGGTCCTCATATATTTGAGTATAACACATCTTTGTATTATAGAGTTATTACGAGTTTAAAAAATCTATCAATTAAAAAACTTTTTTTTATTTCTGCTTCTTGCGCATATCCTTGTAATCAAAAAATTTTGAGGGAAAATTTATATGGACACCCACCTTTGGAAATTACAAGTTTCTTTTATTCCTTAACAAAGATTTTTGGAACCAATTTATGTAAGCAGATTAATAAAAATAAAAAATTTAAATATATAAGTATTATTCCGGCAACATTATTTGGCAAATATACAAAGTATCATAAAGAAAACTCTCATGTTTTGACTTCATTAATAAACAAAATTAATCCTAAAAATAATTTTTTTTTGTTGTGGGGAACAGGTCTTCCTAGAAGAGAATTTATATTTATAAAAGATTTTATTGATGCGATTTTTTTTATACATAAAAAAAAATTATTCAAAAGTGTAATAAATGTTGGAACCGGCAAAGACTATACGATTAGAGATTTAGCTACAAAAATAAAAAAAATTAAAAATATTAATGGAAAAATTTTATGGGATAAATCAAAAAAAGATGGCGCAAAAAAAAAATTACTTAACTCAAATTATATATTAAGAAATGGCTGGAAACCTAAGATAAGTTTAATTGAAGGAATAAAAGAAACTTTTAAAAAATAAAATATTTTTAGCATGATAATATCAAGGACACCTTTTAGAATATCTTTATTTGGCGGAGGTTCTGATATTCCAATTTACTACAAACATCATATAGGAAAAGTGATTGGATTTACTTTTGATAGATATAATTACATATTATTTAATCAAAAGTTTCAAAAAAATGAGTTTAAATATAATATTAATTATTCTTTAAACGAAAAAAAAAATCAAATTAATAAAATCGAACACAGATCAGTAAGAGAAACATTAAAATACTTTAAATTTAATGAACCTTTTGAGCTACATTATAATGGAGAATTGCCAGCCAGAACTGGACTAGGGACATCTTCTGCATTTACAGTCGGCTTATGCAACATCATGAATTTTATTAAAAAGATAAAAATAAGTAAATTTAATTTAGCAAAAGAAGCAACATATATTGAACAAAAAAAAATAAAGGAATTTGTTGGTTCACAAGATCAAATTCATACATCAGTAGGAGGTTTAAACAAAATTTCATTTGATAAAAAAGAAATATTGGTTCAATCTATAAATTTAGATTCAGATAAAATTAGAGAAATTGAAATGTCTTCACTTCTTGTTTTTACGGGTATTTCAAGAATAGCAGAAAAAATTGAGGAAAAAAAATTTGAAAAAATTGACACCAAAAAACAAAAAATAATATCAAATTTAGTAAATATTACAGATGAAGCAGAAAAATCTTTTAGAGGTGTAAAGCTGGATATTAGAAATATAGGATCTTTGTTAGATGATACCTGGAAACTAAAAAGATCTTTAGATAAAAATGTTTCAAATATTAAGATTAATGAAATCTATGAAGTTTCAAAAAATGCAGGAGCATACGGAGGAAAAATATTAGGTGCTGGTGGTGGTGGTTTTTTATATCTTTTATGTTCAAAAAAAAATAAAAAAAAAATAAAAAAACAATTACGAAAATTAAACTTAATTGAAATCAAATTATCTTTTAATGGTTCTGAAATAATTTCAGCAACAAATGATTATTAATAATGTTATTATCAATAATAACACCAACATATAAGAGATCCAATCTTCTTAAAAAAAATATAAAAATAATAGATAAATTATACTTAATGTTCAAAAGTTTTGAATGGATTTTGGTAATTGAGAGAAAGGATCAGGAAACCATAAATTTTGTTAAAAAAAATAAAAAAAGGTATTTAAAATATAAAATTGGCAATTATAAAGGTATAGAAAAATCTTTTTCAGTAGGATTATTGAAATCAAAAGGTAAGTATATCAACTTTCATGGTGATGATGATTTTTTTATTAAAAAAAGTATAAAATTAATCAACCAAAAACTTTTTAAAAATAATTACGAATGGATTATATTTCATGGTGATTATGTAGATGGAAAATTTAATAAAATAAGAAAATTGATGTCTTCAATAAAATTTTTTTTTCTTAAAAATAATAATTTATTTGATATTAGTTTAATAAACTATGTGATGACTCCTTCAATTTTTATAAAAAAAAAATTATTAATTAAATATGGAGGATTTGGTAAAAAAAAAAAACCTGGATCAGATTATATGCTGTGGTTAAAGGTAAACTATTATCATAAACCTAAAATTTTTTTAAATACTCTTACATCTGCAATGATTACGAAAAATACTGTCTCGGGAAAATTTGAAATTAGTAGATATTTATTCTTATTAAAAAAAATGATGATATTTACTAGATATAACATTGTAATAAAAATAATTATTGTTTTATTAATGATGTTTACAATAATTTATAAATTATTATCTAAGATATTAATAACAAAATTTTTTAAAATATAACTAAATATATAATTAATAATATTAGTAATAAAAAAGGCTATAGAAATAATTATAGAGGAAATTAAAAGATGATTTTCATTTAAAAAAATATTTTGACCCAAAAAATAAAACAGTAATTCTCTAAAACCAATAGTATTGAAAAGTCTCACATCTTATATTTTTGTTTTTTAGTACCAAAATAAGATTTTCCTACTTATAAACAAGTTATTTTTTTATAAATTTTTTTTTATTTATAAATTTTTCATAATTTTGAAAATAAAATCTATTAACTTTAAAAATTTTATGATTCATTAAATTATAAATAAAATTATTCAATTTATTATTTTTATAATTTCATAGAAAGGTTTAAAAATTTTATTAAAAAAATTTTTTTTCATCATTCAACCATAAAAAAATTCCAACTGGGAAAAAATATATTATATTTATATAATTATTAAAAAAACTTCCAGTTGGTATTAATGGCCACAAAGATATTAGCATTGATGCTAAAATACATATTGTTGGAAAGTTAAAATATTGAAGTTGTTTAGTTATTTTTAAATAAATATGTTTGATTGAAATAAAACATAAAAATAAAAATAAATAAAAAATTGTTAAAAACCCAACAAAACCAGTTTCTGAAAGAAGTTGCAAGTAAGTATTATGAGGATGAGTTGTACAAACAAATGGTTTTTTCTGATAGATTAGAATATTATTACAGTTGTTCCAAAAATTTTTTGGACCTACTCCAAAGAATTTATTTTTTTTGAACAAATCCCAAGCAATTAAATAATGTCCCTTATGTTCCAAAGAAAAATTACCTAGATCTTTGGTAATTCCTGCCTGGTCTAAAGTTTGTTGAAACATCCTGTTAGATATTTTTTTGTCGTTTATTGAAAAAACACTAATTGTTATTATTAATATTGTTAGTAAAAAAACTATATATTTTGAAAATTTGTTTGGCATAAAAATTAAATAAAAAAAAGTTAGTATTACAAATAGAAAAGCTGCTCTTTCTCCGCTTAAGAAAATAATTACAGAAGTTAATATTACAAATATTGATAAAATTATATTTAATTTTTTTTTTCTTGAATATTGGCTTAAGAAAAAAAGAGCCATTATGATTGGAAGAAATCTACATAAGTAACTGCCTAATATCAATTCATCCCCAAATAAACTTGAAAGTCTTGCATCTTTCATTTTATGACCTGTAATACTTTCTCCAGTAAAATATTGGATATAACCATCAATAACTAAAATTAATAAAGAAATAAAAATAGAATATAGTAAGTAATTAATAATTTTTTTTTTTTGATCAAAAAGAAACCAAACCGCAAGAGGAAAAATAAAAAATCTAAAATAAAAAAAAGACTTTAAAGATGATATTAGTTTATAATCTGAAGTTATAGCAGAAATTAAACACCAAACATAAAAAAAAGTAAAAATAAAAAAAAATGAGTTTTTAAAATATTTAAATTCATTATTTAAAAAGCAATAAAAAATAAATGAAATAACAACCAAAGAAATAAGAAAATCAGAAATAAAAGGACCTGATATTAAACATATCGGCAAAATGATTAAAGAAATGTAAATTATATTAATAATAATATTATTAATTTTTTCTTTCATGATTTTTATTATTTAATAAAATTAGAAAATATGAAATTACAGAAATAGAGATAAAAATTAAAATTGATAGGTCAAATAATTTATAAAGTATCACAGGCGAAAAAGATAACAAAATATAAATAAAATTTGCATAATGTAGATTAAATCTTTTTAGCAAAATATAGTGAAAATGATTTTGATCACTATTAAATGGATTTTTATTATTTGATATTCTTAAAAAAAATAATCTAACCATATCAATACCCATAATTAAAAAAATTGATATAATATTAAAAACATCAATTTTATAATAATAATTTTTTTCAATTGTTAAAAAAACAAAATATCCAATCAGTAAGGTAGTTCCTGAATTGCCTAGAAAAATTTTGTTTTTGTAATTAAAAAAAAATAAGACAAATAATGCTGAAAATATAGAAATATCTATAATATTAAAATTATTTCCAATTATAAATAGTTTTAAAATTACAATACCGAATAAAGATATTAATATAATTAAACCATTTATGCCATCTGCCATATTCATGGCTATGTACAATAAGATAATACATAATAATGTTACTAAAATCTTATATTTTCCAAAATATAACTCGAAATTTAAAATTTCAAAATATATTTTTTCAATTACAAAAAAATTTTGGGAATAAATATAATAATACGATATTAACAAAATTAATAAAATTCTAATATAAGGTTTTAAATTTAATTTATCATCGATTAAGCCAACGAAAAAAAAACTAAATAAAAAATATATTAATATAAAATGATTTGCTTCATTTATATATTTTTGGAAAATAAAAGATAAACATATAGAGAGAAATAATATTAAACCTCCTGTAATTGGAATAGCTTTATCATGTACTTTAGTTTTATTTGGAATGTCTAATAAACTTAGTTTTTTTCCAATACCATTTGAATAATAAGAGAGAAAAAAAGTCAAAATAATAGTAGCAATAGATAATTCAAACATAAATTTTTTTAATCTATAAAACAAATAAACTGGATTAGCTAGCTTATTTGGAAAAAAATATAAACTGATTGCATCTGAGAGAAATAATCATTTAAATTCAAATCATTTTCTAAGTAAATTGAGAAGATTCCTTCAATTATTTTCCGATCATATCATATTATTGTGAATTCACAAACCAACTATCAAGATATTTTCAAAAATGCGCCGTGGTTAAAAAAAATTACATTAATATATAATTATACAGATTTAAATTATTTTAAACCTAAGATAGTTATAGACAGAAATTCTAATAACATAATCAATTTTTTAGGAATTGGAAAATATTCTCATCAAAAAAATATTATAAATTTAATTAAGGCATTAGATATTGTAAGGAATGATCAACCTAATATAAAAA
>Ga0187833_10006864_pt1 | contig 10433 bp, 9 predicted proteins | sample ETNtaG_37_FD_167968 | JGI IMG/M metagenome (GOLD analysis project Ga0187833, IMG submission 167968) | Marine microbial and viral communities from oxygen minimum zone, Eastern Pacific Ocean - ETNP2014_SV_400_PacBio MetaG (Illumina Assembly) | ecosystem: Environmental > Aquatic > Marine > Hypoxic... | reverse complement strand
ATATATTTATAATTCCTGTCTCAAAAACACTTGTTTACAAGACACCTAAAACAGCAAATCCGGACTATTGAAAATCAAATACTTACAACGTGCAAGTTTCAGAGGTTTTCGAGTCACTTAGTTTTAGAGTCACTTAGTTTAAGAGTTCTTTCTACCTTACTTCGATGTACTCCCATCTCTTTGGCAATCCCACGTATTGACTTACCTTGCTTTTTGTATTCAAATATCTTATCAGTGTCAACTTCACTCTCAGGTCTGCCTAATCGCTTTCCATTAGCACTGGCTTTACGCAATCCACCCTTCACCCTCTCTACTATGATGTCACGCTCCAGCTTGCTCATTGCGCTTATGATCGTGAATATGGCTTCACCTAATGGGCTAGACGTGTCTATGTTCTCCTGATACGATATAAAGTCTATACCTAAGTTCCTGAACTCATACAGAGCATTTACAAGATGCTTGGTTGATCTTGCGAACCTGTCGAAACGCCAGACCAGGACGACATCAAACTTACGCTTCCGGGCATCATTCATTAATTGATTTAATCCCGGCCTGTTGTCTTTGGTGCCAGAAATTCCATTATCCTGATATGCCTTGAATACATCAAAGCCTCTTTCTCTGGTGTACCTTTCCAGATCGTTCAATTGCATTTCAACACTTTGATCTTTTGTAGATACCCTTGCGTAAATAGCAACTTTCTTACCTGCCTTCATTTCTTGTTCACCCCCTCTCCTAATAAAAAGGCCTCTAATCCCAGAAGGAATTAAAAGCCTACTAATGTCACAAATACTATGAAAAGAAATTATTAGTACTTTCAGATTTGCTTAACTATTTTGTTAACTATTTTTCCTGCTTGTTCCTTATTTGTACATTCCTTATATACAATATCAAACATAGATTTAAGCATTATTTTCTTTTGGGAAGATATCTTGGCCTTCCTCTTCTTTAAATCTAAGAAATGTACCGAAGTATTTAACAAAGCAAGTAAATTGTCAATGTCTTTACCATTAATATCATCCTTTAGTCTGGCCAACTCTACAATAATTTCTTCCTTTTGCCTCTCTGCAATATAACCATTGCTAATGATATTTTTTGCTGTACCTATTAGTTTGTTATTTAATAATTTCTTTCTATTTTGACTCCTCCCCTCAGACACCTCCCTTATTTTACGTGAAAACGGTAGCCCTATCTCCTTAATAAAAAAATTGTAGAATTCCTCCTTGTACTGACTATCTTCAAAATCGTCCCTTCTAGAGTTGAGAACTAATCTATGGTCTACTACATGTAATTCGCCTACAAGGTAGCTATTAAACCTACGCTCTCTAAAATAATCACATAGTAAATCCTTATCACCTACCAATATATTACCACTACGGAGTCTTACACCATCTACCAATCCAGTACTGTTTACTCTACCCAATAACTCCAAGTTGGCAATCCAACCAAACGTTAATGTCCCATTACCATTTGAGAATTCTATAAAATCGATTTTTCTAATTCTGTCAGTTTTCCTATCACCTACTTTGACTGAATTTATGTAAGGCTTGTAGACCTGTTCACCATTAACAAATATTTCATATGTTTTATAATTAGAAATTTTACCTTTTAATGCTCTCTCGATTTCTCTTTTATGACTAAAATCATCCTTGAATGGAGCTGGCACAACCTGTGAAAGGTATGATTTAATAACAGGGACATCTAATAAAACATTTCGCGAGCTTCTTACATTATACATTTCGACAATAAAGAAATGGTCTCTTTTGTTCTTTGTATATTTATATTGTGAAAGCTCGGCAACACTTTCTACCAGTTTTGTTGCATCTAATGAATCATTATTTCCACTAATCAACTTCCTTAATTTAGCACAATCCCATTTGCTAACTGAATAGATCGATTCATTCTTTGCTTTAGTGATAAACCTAAGTTCCTCGCAGTAGCCTAATCCTCCTAAACGGCCAATTCCCCTGAAACCTCTATTTGTTTTAACCTTCTTAGAGCTTCTGCCAATATCATGTAGTTTTCTTAGTACATCTTTTGCTCTTATACCTGTTGCATTATCCTGTATTGTTATAGACCGTGCCCTACCATTAATAATTATTTCTATTCTTAAATTTTTTACATTACCCTTCCTTGATTTATTTAGTTGGTCTATTGAGTCGACACTGTTCTGTATGTACTCTCTAAAAAGCATTAATGGGTTATTATACATACCAATTGAAAGAGTATCTAAGATATGCTTTCCTATTATTAGTTTTTTAATATTTTTTTTGACCATTTCTGTTTTTACTTACGATATCTTCTGCATTTAAATGACATTCAATTAGTTTTATTACTTTTTTGTTTTTAATCATACTGCCATGGATATTGTTTATTTTGTTATGTACCAATATACCAATCAAGGCCTTCCTTTCTTTAATAGATAGTGATTGGTAGTCCGCCCTCCATTTTTCTACATAGGGCCTCAGCCTTTTTGTTCGTTCTTTAATCTTTTGCCAATTTGGTTTAACTCTATTCATAATAAATTCATCTGGCATTAGCAAGATAGATTTAAACTCTTCTGGTGTTTCACCAAAAGCTTGGTAAAAGAAATCAGCACCTGGCATTACGGAGCCCTTCATTACATTTAAAATTACCTGCAACCCTCTCAAATAGCGTTTATTCCAATATTTATTCCCTGTATCAACAACTCTATTCTTAGCATTTAACGGAAAATATCTCATTGGAAATGAGTATATAATTGTTCTTGCACCGTTGCTATTAAAAGGTTTTTTTGCAAATTCTTCATTTAACTTAATATTTATCTCCAGCCTTTCATAAAAGTCTTCTGGAGTATCTCTAAAATTGAATAGTATATAGTTAGACATGTATCTCTGCTCATATTTATGTGCTAGACGCACAGCTTTGATATAAGTTTTCTTATATTTAATATCATCAAATGCAATTCGCATTGGTTCCAACGGTATTTCCGATAACTTTTTCATCTTCTTCTCTGTAAGAAGTCTTGCGTCAAGCCCTTGATTAAAATCTACAATTCTTCTTTTTTTTGTTTTGCCAAAAGTGGCACCTTTATAAAACCCTGCATCCTTTATATCGTTAATTATTTTTTCAAAGTGCTTTGAGGCTAACACATTGTTGTCCATTAACAAAAGATTCTGTTTTTCTCCATACATATTGCTAATATCTTTAATCTTGTCAGAAATCTTAATGTACGGCTTAAATGGTTCAAACTTATGAACTGCACAAAATGCGCAAGTCCTAATGCATCCCCTTGTTGCATACCCTAAATATGCATCTTGGTGCGTATATTTAAAGTTGTTTATTTCTACTTGTTTAAGAATTTCGTAGTCTGGAGGCAGGTCATCAATAATTATATTATCGTCCTGATCAAGTTTTTTTGTGTCATCTAATAAGCCTTCAACAGGCAGGATGCCAGTTGCATTATAAAGCTCATCAGGGAGTATATTTGCGAGAATGCCACCTACATATATATTGCTAGATGCATAAAATAATGCTTCTTTGTAAAACTTGATTGTTTTAACTGTTTCCTTCCAGGTATAAGTAAATAGTGTTGATATATATACCCTGTCCCAGAACTCATTTCGTGCTCTTGTGCTACAGCCTTTAACAAAAGTAACATCATCACCTCTCATCTTGTGATATGTCGATATTTTCATGAGACCAAGTGGTGGATATTTGGTTTTATAAGCAGGCTCCACTAATAGTATTTTCTTACTCATTTATGCCTAATTTCTTTTTAAGAATGTGCTTAATAAAATTACTTAATGGCCTATCTGCTTTTCTTGCATTTTCTGTCAATTTTTTATAAGAATAAATTCCAATTATCTCTTTAATCCTTGCAGACCCCAAGTTCCTACACTTTTTATACAATGAACTACCATTGTCGAATGCAATAGTCAGATCTCGCTTCCTTCTTCCATCCGCTGAGCCATCCTCAAAGTAGATACTTATGAACTCTCTTTTATTCTTTTTCATAATATACCACACATTGTGGGATATGTCAATAAAATTATAACATTATTCATATATCAGACCATTATATCAATCGTTTATAATATTCTTAAATTTTGCAATCCTTTGCCCTATTTTCTTAATCTCATAATCACATTTAACCAATAAGTCTTCGGGCATGGTCTTTAACTCATCCTTAAAATCAGGATCACATATTTTCTCCCTGAAACTATTCAACATTTTCAATATCGAACTGTCCCCACCCTGTCTTATTGTATGCTCATAACATTCTTCAAGAGAATTACGAGTTTCAATAAATTTTCGCAAATTCTTTTGGCCTGCCTTCCCTTTTCCATCTGCAATCTTAGCTACTTTATCACGCACGTCCCTAGCTATCTCAATTTCTCCTGATAGAACTTTTTCAACAATTACTTTATCAAATTTTGGAAAAAGCTTTCGTGCACGTTGTACAGGCCTAGACTTTAAATATTCCTCATAATAACTCCAATGTTGCACATCCACATCCTTATGCTCTACCATAAATGCATAGACTTCTATCAAAAACTTTACTTTGTTTTTTGTAATCCCAATATCCTTTGCTACTGTTTCCGGAGAAATATCATGCGTATTGCATGTTCTGTATAGATAGCCTGCCTGTTCGTATGGAGCCCAATCTTTACGGCCAATTATGTGATATTGTCCAAGCAGAGCAAAAACCAAACTTTCGCTAATATCTTCTGGCAAAAGTATGCATTGTATTTCACTCCATTTAACTGGGTCTTTTTTCGACAACAATCGATATGCTGCAAGACGACTATTTCCTTCTAATACAACAAAATCATTTCCACGTACCAAGATAGGGTCTGTCAAACCTCCATTTGTACTAATATTTTGGGATAGTTGCCTCACATGGTCTAATTTAATAAGTTTGCTCTCAATTTCATCCTGAGAAGGTTCAGTGCCTGTTGAGTATACAAGTGAATAAATTCGTGGGTTTTCAGGGTAAAAGGACAAGTCTGTTTGAGGTAAATAGCATCTATCTATTGGAATATCCTTCCCTTGCAATCTTAAAGTATCCTTTCTATCTTTCTCTATTTTTGCCTTCTTCATATTATTCCTTTCTCCCTTGATATTAGAAAATAACTAGGCATAAAGAATCTCTCTGATAATATCACCAAATTCATATGATATTTGGCTCTGATAATATTCCAATGAAATATCCCCTTGTGCTAGCTGAGCTGCTAGCTGTTTGCTTTTTAATAAGATGTCAACCCATTCGTCAATTGAATCTCTCATAATGAGATTATACACATAACATTTTTTCATCTGAGATATCCTGTGAATTCTATCCTGTGCCTGGAGATAATCATCCAAGCTGAAAGTTCTATCGTAGAATACAACGTGATTAGCTACTGTTAATGTCAATCCCTCTTTTGCTGCACCTGGGGTGGCAACAAGTATCCTAACTTTTTCGTCAGACATGAAAGCTTCAATTACAGAATTTCTCCGGTCGATATTCATCTGTCCGTGTACCTTGCGACATCCATAGGTTTTTAACACACTTTCCAACCAATCAACATTCTTTATAAAAGAAGACCAGACAATACATTTTTCATTATTGTTTGCAATTTCAGAGATAATATCTATGAGCGATTCATGTTTTCCTGGTGTGGCAACATAGCTATCATCAATTAATAAAGGATTTGAAGCCACCTGAACAAGACGAAGCAGCCTTTTGAGTACATCATCAGAGATATCCTCCTTGGGAATACCTTCTTTTACAATAACCGCCCGTGTTTCCTTTTGAATCTGTCTATACAAATCATACTGGCGGCTTTCCCAATCAGTACTTACTGTTTCAACCATCTTCTCAGGTAACTCAATAATTCCGCTATTTTTTGTTTCACGAACAGAAAAAGAAGAAACTTTTGATAGAATACTTTCGACATTTGTTTCAAATGCAACTTGTTGATTATGATCACCGGCCATGTCGTTTGTAAGATCTGTATTGCGTTTAAATTCCTCAAAATTATTTCCAAGGCTTTTTCCATTGTCTAGAAACCAGATTTGGGCCCAAATATCATATGGCCTGTTTGCTACGGGGGTTCCTGTCATGATGATTCGTTTTCTAAATAGCTTTGCAAGTTCAAAGAATACTTGTGTTAAGGCAGAATGTGGATTTTTTATCTTTGCAGATTCATCTAAGATTACAGCTACATCACGGGTTTTTAAAAAGAGTTTAAAACGTTTTTGCTCACTCTTGAAAACCTCGTAATGAGCAAGCATTAGCCTTGACGGACCATTGAACGCATAATAATTTGCACTCCTATTCTGAGAAAGCAATTTAGGTTTCATATATGTATGCAAGCCTAGTTCTTTCTCCCAATTGCGAACCAATGTCTTCTTGGCTACAATCAAAACTGTGTCAACTACTTTTTCTTCAAGCCAATATAGCAGTAGATCGATAGCTATTTTTGTTTTCCCAAGGCCCTGCTCATGAAAAATAGCAGCATATTCTAGGTCCCGAATTGCATTAACAGCTTCGTTTTGATATTGAAAAGCCATGTGCTTTACATCAAGCCTTGGTTCTTTTCTTAGAATTATCTTTGACATAATAAACTATTATATATTAAATTCATCCCGGAAGTTGGTCTAAAACCTTTATCTCTACACGATCTGCTCCAACCTTTTCTTTTAAATAATTAAGCATTGACTCAGCAAGCCTGACGTTGAACCACGGAACGGCAACTACCAATAGCGAGTATTTATGTTTTTTACATTCTTTAAGAAAAGCTTCGAATTGTTCTATTGAATGATTTTTTTCTAAATCTTTGACGGTTTTTGCCTCTCCAATTACGAAGAGCTTATTGGGTGTGTAAGGCACACATAGGTCAGGAATGAAACTGTTTATTTTTGGAGGTTTTCCTCCTGTCGGACTTTCTGGTTTATCAATTAAGATACCTCCGGTAGACCCATTAAGGAGAGATTGCGATACCCATTTATATAGGGCTTCTACCAAGCGAATATGAGATAATGATTCACCCATTTTGCAAAATTAATTTGGTTCAATATCTCCGCATAGACCAACAATAGCATCTTTAGCTTCCATTAATAGTTCTTTCTCTTCATTTTCTTCGTCATTTCTTAAGTCCTGGACATAAGAATATTTCAAATGAGCAATTTTCTTAATAATCGATCTGATTAATTCGCTTAGCGTCACATCATCTAATGAAGGGTTTTGGCCGATACTATCCAATACTTTTAATGCGTCTTTAGCTCCTGACCGAATAAATGTATCTTTACTTTGCTGGTTGCGGAGTATTCTTGGTAACGCTCTTACAGTGCTTAAAGGAAATAATTTCTTTTCATGAACCCATTTTGCAAAATCTGCCTTAGAAAATCCTGTATGAACCAGAGCATCTTTTACTCTTGACTGTTGTAATTCAACAAAGGCAGAAAAACGGGTTGGGTCAAATTCACCTTCATCAACAATATTCCTATAAAATTCTTCCATATCTTCGTATGCTGCAATATAATTGGTTACTTCTCTTTTATCTCCACCACAATAATCAACAATCTGTTCTGTCGTAAGATGTTGTTTATTCCAGAGATTTTCTAGGTATTTCGCTTTTGAGTAGGGGTCCCACGCTCTTGTACCAACTAAATGTGCCTGTAATCTGATTGCATCTATCTGCTCAATACTCATATCATCGTAAACCATCGCGGGAATTATATCCCAATTCCCAGAATATTGATTATCACTAAACTCTTTATAAATCAGAACCCTAGTGTTACCTTCAATTACTATCATTGTTCCATCAGGTTTTTCATTCACAATTATTGGATGGATAATCCCACCATTTGTTTTGATGGACTGCACTAAAGTATTATAGCTTGGACCTGTATTACTTTCCTCTTCTGTACTATGAGAACCAAGTGCAAGAGCTATTTGCTCTGAAGTAGGATTTGGGTAAATGTCCATTATTCTGGCAATCCTCGGATTCGTCAAATCTAAATCAACTGAACCAACTTTAACATTTTTAAAATTAAACATATGGCCCTCCAGCAAAAACTTTCAATTGGTAAAGTAATAATCAGATAGCTGTTAAAATAGATTACTTGATGGCATATATGACTGTGTGGCATGTAATCATGTAGAATGTGGAAATTCTAGGGTTTATAATACTCCGGTAACTACTGAAATCAAGAGGAAATTTATACATCAGGATTTACAGTTTGGTTAATTTTCCGTCAGAAAGCATTCTGGCTTCCCTGCCAAAATACTCTGTAAACCTTTCTGGTGATAGGGTATGGATAGGTATGATTATTACAGGATTAAGCGCACTGGTAAATTCCTTCAATTGCTTAACGTTTGCATGTCCACTGTGGTGTGGACGTGTATGGGAGAAATACCGTATTCGTCCCAGAATGGTTTCTCATTCTCAAAGTATCCACTCCACATTGAATAAATCAAGGTTGAACCATTTACATCCTTAATAAATTATTATATCTTCATTTGTAATCTACAAGTAGGCAAGATATTTTATTGATATGCATTCTGCCTCTTAAATTGTTAAAATCCATCCTATATAGATATTTAATCTACAAACCGTCTTCTGGAATAACTGTTTATGGCTAGAAAAAAATTACTGACAAAATCCGATTACCTTGATGGATTGCAATGCTTCAAGTATTTATGGGTTATGCTTAATGAACCAGATAGGATACCTGAGCCAGACACGTCTACTCAACATAGAATCGATCAGGGGCATTTAGTAGGTGAGTGGGCCAAGAAACTGTTTCCCGATGGCATCGACATCCCTGCCGATGACTTCAAGGACAACCTCAGACAGACTGAAGAACTTCTCAATAAACGCAAACCACTATTTGAAGCCGGGTTCATGGTTGATAATACTTTTTCCAGGATTGATGTTCTAAAACCTGTTAGTAAAGATGAGTGGGATATTATTGAAGTCAAGAGTTCTACCAAAGTTAAGGGTGTAGATATTCATGATGTTTCCTTTCAGAGATATTGTTGTGAGAAGTACGGCCTGAAGATTAGGAACTGTTATCTTCTGCACATCAACAACATGTACATCAAACAGTCTGAAATTGACCCTAAGGGCTTATTAACCTCTACAGATATAACAGTGGAAGTAGATGAAGCAATGAATGGCATACAGAAACGAATAGATAACCTGTTCAGTGCTATTGTTGCTAGAAAGTGTTCTGCCGTCAACATAGGTGAACAATGCAGTAGCCCCTATGATTGCCCTTTGAAAGAAGAGTGCTGGGATTTTCTACCTGAAAACAATGTCTTTGAAATGTATGGTGAAAAAAAGAAAGCGTTTACGTTGCTTGAGAAAGGTATCTACACCTTCAAGGATATCCCAGATGATTTCCCATTGAATGGAAAACAGGAGATCCAGAGAAATTGCGAGATTAACGGAAAGCCATATATTGAAAAGAAAGCTATCAGACAATTTCTAAATACCTTGCAATATCCTTTATATTACATGGACTTTGAGACATTCAGTAGTGCCATACCACCATTTAATGGTACAAAGCCTTATCAGCAAATCCCATTTCAGTTTTCACTGCACGTTGTTGAAAAAGACAATGCGACAGCAAAACACCATTCCTTCCTGGCAGATGGAACTGATGACCCAAGGAACGAGTTTATAGCATCATTGAAAAAAGTACTGGGTAATAGTGGCAGTATAGTGGTATATAAAATGGACTTTGAAAAAGGTGTTTTAAATAGACTTGCAACTTTTCTTCCAAAGTATAACAATTGGGTAGAGGGTTTGAATGATAGAATAATTGATTTACTGGTACCTTTCAGGTCTTTTCATTACTATGATGCAAAGCAGAAAGGGAGTGCATCTATTAAGAATGTTCTGCCAGTTTTAACCGGAACAAATTATGACCATCTGGACATATCAGATGGCATGGAAGCGAGCCTTGCCTTCTTAGATGTCATCTCTAATAATGTGGCAGAAAAAGAAAAAATGAAAATCAGGGAAGATTTAGAGAAATACTGCGCATTAGATACAGAAGGCATGATTTGGATTGTAGATAAGTTGAAAGAATTGGTAAGGTAACTTTAGAGAAGGTACGGCATCTTAGATTTACCTCCTAATTACGCTTGATATGTGAATGATGTTTATGAAGAATGATAGCATCAGGATAAACAAGGATGTTACTGGTGAGATGTGGTTTGTGGTGGGGTAAGGTGTGATGAAAGAAACAAGCCGTATCATTCCACGGAGCGAACCGGACGCACATTGCGGTTGCCGTCGATGCCGTTGAACCAGTTCACGTTACCATAGGAGAAGACTACGTACCAAGCAGCCTCCGAACCAGCCTTACTATCACCCGTCCAAATCCATCTCTGTTTTTTGCTAAAGACCGGGTCTATGTATAAGTCTCCGTTCTTCTCACTTGATTCCAGCAGTGAGACA
>Ga0187833_10006863_pt1 | contig 10434 bp, 11 predicted proteins | sample ETNtaG_37_FD_167968 | JGI IMG/M metagenome (GOLD analysis project Ga0187833, IMG submission 167968) | Marine microbial and viral communities from oxygen minimum zone, Eastern Pacific Ocean - ETNP2014_SV_400_PacBio MetaG (Illumina Assembly) | ecosystem: Environmental > Aquatic > Marine > Hypoxic... | reverse complement strand
GGCGGCCTCGGGCTCGCTGGTCACCACGAAAATCCGTCCCGGTTCCCGGCGTACCTCGTAGGCAAGTCCTTCGTCGAGGAGTGACTCGTCTATGTTCTTGAGCAGGGCACGCTCGAACGTGCGCCGGGTCCGCCCGGTCCGTCGGGCCAGCTCGCCGTACCGGACCAGGAGCGTGCTCCCGGGTCCCGTCAAGCCTTCTCCGACCCCTTCTTCTTCGACACCTTCTTCTTCGCAGCGGCCTTCTTGGTCTTCTTCTTCGCCGGTTTCTCCGCTGCCTTCTCGGGAGCCCCCCCGGGAGCCTCCTCTGTAGGTGCCTCGGCCGGTTCCTCCGGCTTCGTCGGGTGGTCCCGCTCCCAGCGCTGTCTGAAGATCCGGCCAACCTCCTCGACCTCCTTGAGAGGGCGAGAGGGCATCTGGAACTCGACGATGATACGCTGGCGGGTCACCTTCTCGAAGAACTGGACCTCGTCGAAGCTGAATCTGCCCGATTCGTACATGTTGCGCACTCGCTGGAGGTGGTCGTCCGAATGTATCTTACGCTCGGCGAGCACGGCCTCGATGTAGTTTGCCGCCTCGTAGAAACTGGCATGCGGGAGCACCAGCTCCTGCCCCTGCTCCTTGGCGCATTGCGCGGCCTTTCCCCATTGGCGCGCATTCTCTAAATGTTCCTCTGATTTCATGTGTGTGCCTCCCCCCTGGTGGCGTTCATACGTTCCTTCATCCATCCTTCGAAGGACGGCTCATCGCCCCGTACCAGCCCTCTCAGACCGTCATCGAGGTTGTCAGGGGCCACGATGGCGAACCATCCATCGCCGAAGGGATCGCTGTTCACCAGACCGGGTTCGCAGGCCAGGCGCTCGTTGGGCTCGACCACCGTTCCGGACACGGGAGCGACCACGGGGCCGACCCACTTGCCCGTACCGACGGTACCCTGAGCGCGACCCGTCTCGATCCGCTTCCCCGCGGGGAACACCCGCACGTAGTGCAGACCGCCGGCGATATCCTGGGCGAAATCGGTGAACTCTATCCTGACGCACTCTCCCTCCGTCCGGACCCAGACATGGTCCTTGGAGTAGTGGAGGTCCATTGGATAATCGTACCCGTCCACGTCCATTTAACGCTCTCCCTTCTACTCTATTCTTACATACGCTCAATATTATAAGGATGTCGGGCGGTGCGGCCCGCGCAATAGCTAAAAAGCTGTGTCGCCATCATTGGCACGTGGCCGATGACGGTCTGTACCCCTGGGGAGGCGATATCATGCGCGGCGAAGCCTCGTCGCCTGTGGTCGTCGTCACTATGGGCGGGCAGGTGGAGGTCCCCGCGGACCTGACGGCGGTGTGGGGGCCCCTGCGCACGGAGAACATCGGTATCGAGACGCTCATCGCCAACGTCCTCTCCAACCCCCGGCTTCGCTTCGTGGTGCTCGTTGGCGCCGACGTGCGCGGCCACCTGTCGGGCGCATCGCTGCTGGCGCTGGTTCGCAATGGCCTTGACGAGCGGCGGCGGATCATCGGCGCACCGGGGGCCGTGCCCTTCGTCGAGAACATCGGTGACGACGCAATCGAGCGGTTCCGACAGCAGGTGGAGGTCATCGACCTGCTCGGCGAGACCGGTCCGGCCGTCCTTCGCAGGACGCTGGAGGACTGCAGGGCCAGGAATCCCGGTCCCATGAACGCTCCGTTCGCCGTGGAGCGTGTGCGACACGCCACCGACCACTCGGGGATGGCCGGAGGCGTGGGCGTGCACGCGACGGTCATCGTTGATCCGTACGGCGAAGTGCGACCAGCGGAGGTGAACGGATGATCGGCTTCACGACCGAGCAGCGACGTGTGTGCGTGGGCGACCTGGAGTTCGGGGGTCAGCCCGGGGAGCGGCCTCCGGTCCTGGTGGCCACGGCGTTCGTGGGCAAACGGTATTGGACCATGAATGACGATGCCCGGACCGCGGCGTTCGAGGCGCTCGAGAGCGCACTGACGCTGGCCCAGGTGACCGGGGTACCGTTCCTGCCTGATGTGGCGGTGCGCGATCTTTCCACGTTACCGGAGCGGATCGAGGTGGTGAGCGATGTGCTGCCCCCCGACGCACCCTTCTCCGTTGACATCCCCGATCCTGCCCTGCGCCCGGCGGTGCTCGAGCACTTGGGGAAGTCGGGTCTGCTGGACCGCACTATCTACAACTCGCTGAACATCGGCATCACCAAGGAAGAGCGGGAGGCGCTGGCATCCAACACGCCAGCGGCGGCCATCGTGCTCGCTTTCAATCCCGCTGATCCCTCCACCGACGGCCGACTGGCCATCCTCGAGGACGGGGCCAAGCTCCTGGACACGGGGCTGCTGGCCATCGCCGAGGACGCGGGCATCGATCGGGTGCTGCTCGACACGGGCGCAACGCCCTTCGGAACCGGCGCCGCCGAATGCCTGCGCGCCATCCCGGTGTTCAAGAGCCGGTTCGGCCTCCCTGTCGGGTGCGCGCTCCACAACACGCTCCACGCCTGGGGATGGATGCGCGGCTGGCGCGAGGGGCGGCCGGCGGACTTCGACGCGGCCGACGCGGCCGCCGCTGCACTGCCCGTGTCCTGGGGGGCCGATCTGGTGCTCACCGGGAGGGTCGAGAATACGCCCCTGGTGTACCCGCCAGTGGCCTTCACCGCCCGGCTGGTGGCCGAGGGCGCAGAGGACTACTTCGGTGTGGCCGTACCCGACGACCACCCCGCGAGGCGGCTGCCGTGACCGTGCCCGAGCTCCTTCCCACAACGGTTGTGGGCTCCTACCCGGTCCACCCTACACACGCCGAGTGCATGGCCGCCTACCGTACGGGACGCGATCCGTACCTGCTCTCCCTGGAGCAGGCGGTGGAGGCCCAGCTCGCAGCTGGCCTGGACATCATCTCGGACGGCCAGACCCGGGCGGGTATCGTGTCGCTGTTCGCATCCCGTCTCGGGGGCATCCGGATGAAGGGCCGGCCGGTGATCTTCGATGATGTGTCCTTCCGACGGTCTATAACGACCGATGACCTGGTCCGTGCCCGTGAGGTGGCCGCCGGGCGTGCATCAGTGAAGGGTATCGTCACGGGTCCCTACACCCTGGCACGCGGGTGCGTGAACGCGCACTACGACCGGGAGGAGGACGCCGCCTTCGCCCTGGCCAGGGCGCTCAACGCCGAGGTGCGTGCGCTCGAGGCCGCCGGCGCTCCTGTCGTCCAGGTGGACGAGCCCTTCTTCTCCGTGGACCTACCGGTGTACGCACAAGAGCTCGTTGCCGAGGTGGTACGGGGGCTCGAGGTGCCCGTGACGCTCCATGTGTGCGGGAAGGTGGCCCCTGTCCTCGACGCGCTGGCCGGGATGCCCGTTGCGGTGCTGGACCTCGAGTTCGCTGCCGATCCGCAGCTTCTGGACGCTGTGGCCGATACGGGGACGGTCCAACGCATCGGGCTGGGATGCGTCAGGTCCGACGACGCCCGGGTGGAGACAGTGGACGAGGTGGCCGCGCTCATCCGCAGGGCGTGCGAGCTGCTGGGGCCCGAGCGGGTGGTACCGGACCCGGACTGCGGGCTGAAGAAGCTCCCTCGGAAGACGGCGGACGCCAAGCTGCGGAACCTGGTGGCCGCAGCACGGCTGGTGCGGGACGAATTGGGTTAGAGCTCGCCCCCTGCCACCACGACACACACCCCGGGCAATGTTTATAACGCGGTCACCAGCGCAGTCGTCCCCATAACTGGTGACCAATCATGTACGACATAGACTGTGATAAGGAGCTTGTCAGCGTCAACCTGACCTACCTCACCGGGGTGGAACAGCACGGCTTCACCGGCGGATGGCTAAAGGAGAACGAGATCCTCACGAGCTACCCTCAGCGCGGTGAGGGCTTCCCCGAGACCATGGAGGCCGCGTGCGAGTTCGCCAATAACGCCATTGACGGCAACCTCTCCTACGAGATCACGCCACACCAGGAGAAGAGCCATTACGCCGGCCCCTGGCCCGCACCCGCCTGGATGGACGTCGAGGAGAAGGGCTACACCCTCTCCATGTCAGGGACCAAGGACCAGATCGACCTCGTGCTCGTGGAGCTGGCCGACGCCGACTACGGTACGCCCGAGCGGAACGACCTCCTGGCCGAGTGGACGCATCCCATCCGGTCCGTCAAGGGCCACTTTGCGTCCAAGGAGCGGATCGGATCGCTCGAAGAGACCTACCAGCGGAAGTTCACCCGGACCGAGGGCTCCACCCCCGAGAAGGAGACCACCACTGTCGAGATAACGTTCGAGCGGACCTGAGCGGCCCGCCCGCAACCTTTCTCGGCTCGAGTCATAGGGTCGAGGGGCACGTCGAGACCACCCCCCCGGGCGAGATCGCGCACCTCGGCTTCACGCGAGGGGCCTACGGGCCCCTCGCCATCATCTTTGTAAAGGCCTGCCCGGTACACCGACGGCCCTTCACGAGCGTCCCCCGCACCCCTTTTTCCCATCGTGCCACCGTCCCACAGTCCCGGGCATAAGGTTCTTAAGCGCTCCCGCACTGGTCGCCAGCGAGGGACGGCATATGGTCGACAGCGCGTTCGCGTCCGTACAGCGGCTCATCAAGAAGGAGAAGGTCAGGTTCATCGACTTCAAGTCACTGGACCTTGCCGGCAGGCTCCACCACGTATCCATCCCAGCGGAGCGGTTCACTCCGCAGCTGATGGATGAGGGCATCGGGTTCGACGCCTCGAGCTACGGGTTCGCGCGCATGGAGGATTCGGACATGGTCCAGCGCCCCGACCTGTCGACCGTGAAGCTCGATCCCTTCCGCCAGGCACGGACGCTCACGTGCTTCATGACCATCCATCTAACCGACGCGGACCGGACGCGCTATCCCAACGACGTACGGGCCGTTGCCCAGCGTGCCGAGGGGCTACTTGCCGAGCTGGACATAGCTGACAAGTCACTGTGGGGACCCGAGTTCGAGTTCTACGTGTTCGACGAGGTGGCATTCGACTGCCAGCCTCACGAGTCGTTCTTCGCTGTCCACTCCCACGAGGACATGGTGCACAACGCCTACCACGCGGCCAATCCCTTCGATACCCATGACGACCTGCGTGACGAGGCGTGCGAGATCATGGCGAAGCTGGGGATCCCCGTGAAGTACCACCACCACGAGGTGGGGCAGAAAGGGCAGCAGGAGATCGAACTGCTGTTCCAGCCGCTGCTGGCCACGGCCGACTCCGCAGTGCTGTCCAAGTACCTGCTGTTCAACCTGGCCCAGGAACGGGGGCTGTCGCTCACGTTCATGCCCAAGCCTCTCCACGACGCGGCGGGCAACGGCTGGCACGTCCACCAGTACCTGGTGAAGAAGGGGAAGAACGTGTTCTACGAGGAGGGAGGGTACGCCAACCTCTCCCAGACCGCACGGTACTACATCGGCGGGCTCCTGGAACATGCAGCGGCGCTGGCGGCCTTTACCAACGCGTCCACCAACTCCTACAAGCGGCTGGGCGCCTTCGAGGCGCCGGTGCTGCGCGCCTTCGGCCAGGCCAACCGGTCATCGGCCGTGCGCATCCCGTCCTACGTGAGCGACCCGGAGCAGACCCGTATCGAGTTCCGGCCGCCCGACGCCATGGGCAATCCCTACATCATGCTCGCCGCCATGCTCATGGCGGGCATCGACGGCATCGTCAACAAGCTGGACCCGTCCGAGCTCGGGTTCGGGCCCCACGATACCAACCTCTACGAGGACCGGGAGGCGCTCAGGGGACTGAGGTACCTGCCGCTGTCCCTGGACGAGAGCCTGGACGCCCTGGAGGAGGACTGCGCCTTCCTGATGCGCGGCAATGTGTTCGACGAGGGGCTCATCGACTCGTGGGTGACCCTCAAGCGCCAGGAGGCGGTGATGGTCGCGAGCCGTCCCCATCCCCTTGAGTACACGCTGTACTTCGAGAGCTGAGCGTCGTGGCCGGACCACCGGGCATAAAGAGAAAAAGGATACTACCTTCTTAGCAATCAGAGTAGGTGTCTCCCGGGCCCCCGCTACATGGACGGGTCTGGCCACGGGATTACCGTACTCATGGGGAAGGATAGGTATGGACACACTTATGAGGAACCTTATCTTATTGATCGTCTTCGCCTTTGGATGCACGATCCTACTGTTACAGCTCTGCACGGAGAGCTCGGAATGCCCAACAATGGGACGCGACTATGTCCTAATCTGGATGGGTCTATACGTGCTCGCGATCCTGCCGTCCTGGCTGAAGGGTGCGGCCGAGGGCACACGCTTGGACGAGCTGCTCATTCAGAAGAAAGGCAAGGTCAAGGAGGTCGTCGCCGAGCCGGGATCGAAGTACATCATTTTCAGCGACCACCACCGAGGGGACAACAGCTGGGCCGACGATTTCGCCCACAACCAGGTCCTATTCTTCCACGCATTGAGCGATTACCTCAAGAATGGATTCACCTACATCGAGCTCGGCGATGGCGACGAGCTCTGGGAGAACACACCAGAGGAGGTGCACACGGCCCACAGCCATGTGTTCTGGCTGATCCGTAAGTTCCTGAAAGAGGACCGGCTCCAAGTCATCTGGGGCAACCACGACGAGGTGAAGAAGGGCGACGATAGCAAGAGAGCGCTCATGGGGTACCTGTTCTGTTGGAACAAGGTCGACGGGGAGGACGCCTGGCGGCTCAGGCGCTATATACGGGACCATCTAGGGATCACATGGGTGGACAGTAGCTCGGCCACGGAATGGAAGAGCGACCGCAAGCTCGTCATCTCTTCCAAGAAGAGCACGGTCACCGTCAAGCTCAAGCCGGACACGGTCACGATCAAGGAGGATGGCAGGGAACGTAAGACGCTGGGCGTGGCACGTATCAAGGACAAGACCATCGTGTACGACAAGGACATCAAGCCCATAGAGGGCCTCATCCTCGACATCAAGGAGCTGGACGCGAAGGTCTACCTGGTCCATGGCCATCAGGCCGATCCAGAGACGAGCAATGTTGACTGGCTCGGCAAATTTGCCCTTCGTAACTTCTGGATGCCCCTCCAGCTCTACGGTATAAGGGACTCCACGAGCCCGGCAAAGAACTTCACCATCCGGAGCGATGTCGACAAGACGCTCGAGAACTGGATCGACAAGCAGAAGGACGGTATCCTCATCGCGGGCCACACCCACTGCCCTGTCTTCCCCCACACTAAAAAGCGCTACTTCAACAGCGGGAGCTGCGTGCACCCGCGCTGTATCACCGGCATCGAGATCCAGAAGAAGGAGGAGGAGAAGGGGAAGAAGAAGGGGAAGAAGGAGTGGATGATCACCCTTGTGAAGTGGCACGTGACGACGGTCGAGGGGACGGTGGACAGTGTCAACCGCAGAAATGTGGACAAGGTCAACGGCGTGATGCAAGTGACCAAGAAAGTGCTTGAGGAACCCAGGAAGCTGAGCGACTTCCTCAATAGAGGGTAAGCGCCCTAGTCCGCGTCGTCCCCCGCCGTCTCACCGAACAGCTTCTGCGCCGGGCAGCCGATCTCCCGCTGCTTGCAGTGGGGGCACACCATGGTACCGCGGAGCATGCCCGTGCAGGGGAACCCGAGCACAGCCAGGAGGAGCAGTAGCCCCATAACACGCCAGGAAAAGGCCATGTACAGGAGGATCGCACCCACCAGGAGCGGGCCCAGCGTCACCAGGAAGTCGGGGACGAGGTCCTTGATCGTGACCTCGCGCTCGGCCATGCGCTGCGGATCGCCCTTGGGGAACAGCCGTGCGGCCAGCAGCCCCTTGCCGAAGCCACACCTCCGGCCGTAGTACCAGCAGTCCGGGCAGGCCTTCCGTAACATACTCAGCTTGAGCGTGGTGCAGTACAGCAGGTACATCGCGACAACGGCAGTGCCCAGCGGCGCCACGATGTAGGCGCCCACCCCGTAGATCGAGAGGGTGAGGACCACGGCGACGACCACTGTACTTAGCGGGTAGTCCTCGTACACCTCGGGCTCGTCCTCGACGGCCATGGAAGATACACGGGAGCACACGTTTTTATTGGTTGACGCTCGCTGGTGTGTCGTGATGCGGAAGCTCGCTCTCGTCATGGCCTTGCTGCTCGTAAGCGTCGCTGCAGCCGACTGGCCCATGTACCGCCTTGATCCGGCTCGCACCGGCGCGGCCGGGCCCGGGCCCGGTGCGGAGCTGACGATGGTGTGGAACTTCACCACGGGATTCCCGGTGTACTCGTCACCGGCGGTCGTCGACGGCACGGTGTTCGTGGGCTCCTGGGACGGTAAGGTCTACGCCCTGGACGCCCGGACCGGGGAGGAGGTATGGGCCTTCGACACGGGGACGGCGATCAGCTCCTCGCCGGCGGTCCATCACAGCGTCGTGTTCGTAGGCGCCGGTGACGGCTTCGTGTATGCTCTGGACGGCCGTACCGGGTACGAGGAGTGGAAGTACGAGACCGGCGCGTCCATCTCCTCATCGCCCGCAGTGGCTGACGGTATCGTGTACATCGGTAGCGACGATCACTTCATCTATGCGTTCAACGAGACGACCGGTGCGCTCGTGTGGAAAGTGGATACGGGAAAGATCGTCGACTCGTCGCCGATAGTGGTCGACGGGGTTGTGTACATCGGCAGCGATGACTGGAACATCTACGCTCTGGACGCGGCCACGGGGACCGAGGTGTGGCGCTTTGCCACCGAGAACGAGGTGGACGGTACACCGGCGGTGGTCGACGGCACCCTCTACATCGGCTCCCTCGACAACAACGTGTACGCCCTTGACGCTCGCACGGGTACCGAGGTATGGCGGTCCGACGTGGAGAGCGATATCGTGGGAGCGGTGGCGGTGGCCGACGGGCGTGTGTACGTGGGCTCGGACGGCAACGAGGTGGTCGCCCTGGACGCCCGGACCGGAAAGCGGCTCTGGCGCTTTGCTACCGAGGCACTGACCAGCTCGTCGCCTGCCGTGGCCGATGGCGTGGTGTACGTGGGCTCCAGTGACTGGCGGGTGTACGCTCTGGATGCGGAGACCGGCCGGCTGCTGTGGAACCACACCACCGGTCGCGAGGTCGTGTCATCGGCCGCTGTGGCCGACGGCCTGGTGTACATCGGCAGCGGCGACCGGCGTGTGTACGCTTTCGGGACGGCAGCGCCTGAACCGACACCCGAGCCCACGCCAGAACCTACTCCCGAACCGACGTCAAACGCGACGGTCGAGGCGACCCTCCCGCCCGAGACCCGGCCCAATGGCGAAGCGTGCTCGGAGGACGGCGGGTGCGTCAGCGACAACTGCCGCAACGGCGTTTGCTGCATCATCGGTCGCGACTGCTGCGGATCAGACAAGGACTGCGGGCCCGAGGAGGCCTGCGACGTCGAGCGGTCGTACTGCGTGGCGCGTGAGGGGGAGGCTGGAACGCTCGCGCTCCTGCTGGAGAACCGCGAGCTTATCATCGGGCTGCTCGCGGTGTTGTCGGCCGCCGGGTACTACCTCCACCTGCTCAAGCGACGGACGCTCGGCGAGGAGGCCGTATCGGTGAAGCGCGGCGTGACCCGCGAAGGCAACATGGTCAAGATCGGCGTCAAGGTGGTCAACGACTCCACCTTCGCCCTGGTGGACGTTGGTGTGGAGCTGGACATCCCTGAGGCGTTCACCATCGAGGGCGGATCGAAGTACATCGACCTGGGCACGGTCAAGCAGGGGGAGTTCCAGTCGGCGCTCTTCAGGCTGGTACCCAACCGGTGCGTGTCCGGGAACATCACCGGCTCGGTCCAGTACCACGACCTCAAGGGCGAGCGCAAAGTGGTGGAGATGTCGCCCGTTTCGGTGACCAGCGTGTGCCCGTTCCTCGAGCCGACGGCGATCACGTCGGGCGAGTTCAACGAGCGCATCACGGGGCTGGCCGGTACCCAGGAGCGGATGTTTGTGCCCGGCGACCGGCTCCAGGGGGTGATGGACGCCCTTCAAGGGAAGTGTTCGGCCATGTACCCGGTGCTCCGGGCGCAGCCGGGGTCCATAGGCGGGCTGGTAGGGATGTTCGCCGCCAGGGGTGCGTACTCCAAGCGGTTCATCGGTATGCGCCTTGACCGGGATCCCACGTCGGGCGACCTGACGGTCACCGTATACGGCGAGCAGGCCGAGATGGTCACTGGCCTCATGGCCGAGATGGTCGAGCTCATCCAGGGTGCGGGCGGGGCCAAGCGGGAGGCGTGAGCGCGTCACAAGGAAGGTACTTAAATCCCAAGCGACTCAGAATATATAGAACATAGTGTGGCACCTGGAATTAATACTTCCTTCCCCCCGCCACACTATGTTCGCCCGTCACATGGGGCTGGGCTGACCTCATACCAATGGATGTGAACTACCCCTCTCCAATTAGAGGGGCTTCCCGCTTCGACGCTGTTTCCAGCTCCACGGGCGCATCGGGTGGTCCCCACCCTGAGCGATCCTGAATGTTGATCGTAGCGTTCTTATAAGC
>Ga0187833_10006860_pt1 | contig 10436 bp, 10 predicted proteins | sample ETNtaG_37_FD_167968 | JGI IMG/M metagenome (GOLD analysis project Ga0187833, IMG submission 167968) | Marine microbial and viral communities from oxygen minimum zone, Eastern Pacific Ocean - ETNP2014_SV_400_PacBio MetaG (Illumina Assembly) | ecosystem: Environmental > Aquatic > Marine > Hypoxic... | reverse complement strand
TTCCAAAATATATGGAGAAGTAATGTGTCTGCAATCAGGTTTGCCGGCAACTATCATACGTCCGCATAACTTCTATGGGCCACGGATGGGTTTATCTCATGTGATTCCGGAATTAATGAAAAAGGTGATTGATGCAGATGACAGAATTGTTGATGTCTATTCTATTAAACATAAGCGAACATTCTGTTATATCGGAGATGCCGTAGAGATGATACAATTGTTAGCTGAATCCGACAAATCGATTGGCGAATCTTACAATATTGGAAATGATGATGAAGAAATAACCATGGGAGATTTGGCAAAAAGGATTATTGATTTGATTGGAAAAGGTGTTTGCATTAATCCCATGATAGCCACACCAGGATCGCCCGAACGTCGATGTCCAAGTATTTCCAAATTAAAAAATGTAATTCCCCATAGCAAACAGTACCCACTTGAAAAAGGATTACTGGAGACTTTTGATTGGTATTATGAGAATATTTTTTCAGGTCAGGAAGTTTCCGCAGTATGATTCCACTTTCGGTACCATCATTAAAAGGTAATGAGTGGAAATATGTTAAGGAATGTATAGATACGGAATGGGTTTCATCTGCTGGGAAATATGTGGATCTGTTTGAACAAAAGATTGCAGAATATACGGGTTCAAAATATGCAATTGCTTGTGTAAACGGAACATCTGCCTTGCATGTTAGTCTGCGTCTTGCTGGGATTAAACCTGGAGATGAGGTCATTGTACCAACTTTAACGTTTATCGCACCTGTAAATGCAGTTACATACAATGGTGCGAGTCCGGTTTTTATGGATGTAGATGAGTATTACAACTTAGATATAGATAAAACAATTGAGTTTATCCAAACTGAAACTGTGTTCAAAAATGGAATAACATACAACAAGCAAACAGATAAATGTATTTCTGCCATTATACCAGTGCATATGTGGGGTAATCCAGTATGGCTGGATGAATTGGTTCCACTTTGCTTGGACCGAAACATTGTTATAGTTGAAGATGCCAGCGAAAGTCTTGGATCGATTTATAATCGAGGGAATTATAAGGAATATCATACTGGTACTATAGGGAAATCGGGTTGCCTTTCATTTAATGGTAATAAGATCATAACAACTGGTGGGGGTGGGATGATTTTGACTGATGATGAAGATTTGGCAGAAAAAGCAAGTTATCTTACAACTCAGGCAAAGGATGACCCAGTTCGATATATTCATAATGACATTGGATATAACTTTCGTCTAACCAATATACAGGCGGCATTGGGTGTGGCCCAACTTGAGCAGTTACCAAATTTTCTTAAGCGTAAGCATGAAATTTTACATAAATATCAAAGTGCCATTAATAATATAGATGGCCTTATTATTGGAGATGCACCAACATACGCAGAAAACAACCATTGGATGAATTTGCTTCAGATTAATAGTGAAATTTACGGTGAAGATCGGGAAGATCTCATGCATCGTCTTGATGTAAATAATATTCAAACTCGGCCTGCATGGGCCCCCATTCACTTGCAGAAACCGTACCAGGTCTGCCAAACATATCGCGTTGAGAAGGCTGAAGAATTAGTAGAGAATAGCCTATGCCTACCTTCTTCAACAAACCTATCTGATGAAGATCTTGCTAATGTGATTGCTCAACTTAATGAATGAAATCATATTAATTGGTGCCGGCGGCCACGCCCGGTCCTGTATAGATGTTATTGAATTATCAGGTTTGTTCAAAATTGCCGGACTGGTCGAAAAAGGCAAATTAAACAATAAAGAAAATCTAGGATATCCCACCGTAGGGACGGATGATGATCTTCAGAATCTCCGCCAGAAGTACAGCCATTCTTTGATTACAGTAGGACAAATAAAATCCCCAGAAACACGAATGAGATTATATCAATTATTAAAAGGAATGGATTATACACTACCTGTCATTATTTCACCTAGAGCCTATGTGTCCAAACATGCACAGATTGGCGAAGGAACGATTATTATGCATGGTGCAATTGTGAACGCGAATGCTGAAATCGGGCAAAACTGCATTATTAACAATAAAGCTCTCATTGAGCATGATGTAGTTATTGATGACCATTGCCACATTGCTACCTGTGCAATTGTGAACGGCGCAGTAACTGTGGGCAATGGAAGTTTTATAGGTAGTGGAGCAGTGACAAAACAATCTATTTCAATCGGAAATAATTGCATCATCGGTGCAGGTGTAACACTGAAAAGTGATATTGAATCAGATCAGGTCATCAAGAATTGATTAAGTCGCATACAACCATTATTGCCGAAGCTGGTGTCAATCATAATGGGTCCATCACGGCAGCAAAAAAAATGATTGATGCGGCGGCGGTGGCCAAGGCTGACCTGGTGAAGTTTCAGACGTTCAAAACGGGAGAATTGTTAACCCAATCAGCACTGAAGGCAGATTACCAGAAAAAGTCTTCCAATAAAGAAGAATCCCAGTTCGAGATGCTCAAGAAACTGGAGTTGAGCCGGTCCGCTCATACAGATCTCATGGATTATTGCGAACAAAAAAACATTCAATTTATGTCTACTGCTTTTGATCATGAGAGCATTGATCTATTGGCTGAAATGGACATCCCCCTGTTTAAAATTCCTTCCGGTGAGATTACCAACCTACCCTACCTACGCCACATAGGTCGAATGAGCAAGCCTGTTATCATGTCCACCGGCATGGCCACCCTGGCAGAAGTCCGGACCGCTCTGGACATTCTTTTGAAAGCTGGAGCTAAAAAAGATCAGATCACCATACTGCACTGCAATACCGAATACCCCACGCCAATGGCAGACGTGAACCTGCGGGCCATGCTCACCATACGGGATGAGTTGGGCGTAAAGGTGGGCTATTCTGATCATACCTTGGGGATTGAGATCCCAGTTGCCGCTGTGGCTATGGGCGCCAGCGTCATCGAAAAACATTTTACCCTGGACCGCACCATGCCCGGCCCCGATCATGCAGCCAGTTTAGAACCACATGAACTGAAAGCTATGGTTTCTGCCATCCGCAATATTGAAAATGCCATGGGAGACGGGGAGAAAAAATCCAGCCCCAGCGAAATAAAAAATATTTCAGTAGTTCGAAAATCTATCGTGGCGAAGAAGCCCATCAACAAAGGGGAACCATTTTCTGAAGATAATTTAACGGTAAAACGGCCGGGGACAGGTATTTCGCCTATGGAATGGGATGATATGATGAATCAAAAGTCTAATAAAAATTTTAACATAGACGATCTAATAGAAATTTAAGTTTGAAATACATAAGAATAATCCCACGTCTTGATATTAAAGGTCCTAACCTTGTAAAAGGAATTCATTTGGAAGGACTTCGAGTGTTAGGGAAACCGGAAGATTTTGCAAAACTATATTATAAACAAGGCGCAGACGAATTAATTTATCAAGATACTGTAGCAAGCTTGTATCAAAGAAACAGTCTCACAGATATAATTACAAAAACAGCGAAAAATATTTTTATTCCAATTACGGTAGGCGGTGGATTAAGAACACTTGATGATATCAACAAAGTATTAAGATCTGGCGCAGATAAGGTTGCAATTAATACCGCTGCTATAAATAATCCAAGTTTTATTACTGAAGCAAGCAGAGCATTTGGATCATCGACGATTGTGGTGACTATTGAGACCATTAAACAACCGGATAATTCTTATTTGGCATATACAGATAATGGTCGCGAACATACGGGTATTGATGCAATTGCTTGGGCAAAGGAAGCCGAAGAGCGAGGCGCAGGTGAAATTTTATTAACTTCAATTGACCAAGAAGGTACAGGGATTGGATTCGATTTAGAATTGATAAAACAAGTGTCTGATTGTGTAACAATTCCTGTCATAGCCCATGGTGGTGGTGCGAATGAATCACATATATATGAATCAATTAAAAATTCAGGAGCAGATGCAGTTGCCATAGCTTCTATGTTGCATTATGCCGCATTAAATAGAAACGGTAGCTTGGTGGGGAATTATGATGATGAAGGGAATACAGAATTTTTGAAAAAGAAGGGCTCTTTTAAAATGTTTGGTGGAGAAAATATTACCGATATAAAGGATCAGTTAAATAAACAAGATATACCATTAAGGATATTGAATTAAATTATGGATGTTGCAATTATAGATTATAAAATGTCCAATTTATTTAGTGTGCAGGCAGCATGTCAAAAGGTGGGACTTTCTTCTGTTATTACAACAAATAAAAATGAAATTTTAGATGCAAAGATTGCCATATTGCCTGGAGTCGGTGCATTTGGTGAAGCAATGAAATATTTGGGTGACTCAAAACTGGATGAAACCATTTTTCAATTTGTAGATTCAGGAAAACCTTTTGTAGGGATTTGTCTTGGCTTGCAACTTCTTTTTGAAAGTAGTGAGGAGTTTGGGAATTATAGTGGATTGGGGTTGGTCAAAGGAAAAGTTAGGAAATTCCAATTTTATTCAAATAATTCTGTAAAATACCCTGTACCACAAATCGGCTGGAATAAAATAAAACAAATGGATGTATCCTGGACAGATTCACTCCTTTGTAATAACATCAATAATGATTTTATGTACTTCGTTCATTCTTATTATGTTGAGCCGGAGGATAAACAGGTAATTTTGACCACCACAAACTATGGGAATCAGGAATACTGTTCTTCAGTTCAGCAAAATAACATTTTCGCATGCCAATTTCACCCAGAAAAAAGTGGTGAAATCGGTCTGAAGATATATCAACAACTAAAAACAAATTTAGGCGATAAATAACAAAATGGAAACCTACTACAATCTTCCTGAAAAGGTTGTGTTCTGTAAAAAATGTGTTATGTCCAACCAGCGACCGGCATCTGTGCCGGAGTTCCGACACACACGCAATCGGGATGGCGCGAAATATATGCAGATGAATGAAAAAGGGATTTGCGATGCCTGTCTTCAGGCAGAATCTAAAACAGCCATAAACTGGGAGGAAAGGGAGAGGGAATTAATTGATCTGTTGGATAAGCACCGAAGAAATGATGGTCATTACGACTGTCTGGTACCGGGTAGCGGTGGGAAAGACAGCGCCTATCAGGCTCACGTATTGAAATATAAATACGGCATGCATCCCCTTACCTGCACCTGGCCACCCATTTTGTACACAGATTACGGTTACCAGAATTTCAAGAACTGGATTGAGATTGGAGGGTTTGACAATTTGACTTTTAAACAAAATGGTAAAGTCATGAAACTGCTTACCCGCTTATCTGTTGAAAACCTTTTTCATCCCTTTCAAACATTTATTCTTGGTCAAAAAAATATTGCTCCCAAAATAGCTGCTAAATTTGGAATTGACCTTGTTTTTTATGGTGAAAACGAGGCCGAATATGGCAATCCAATTGCAGATAATACAAAATCATTGAGAGATAAATCTTATTACACCATGAAGAATTTGGATGAGATGTATCTTGCTGGAATGCCTGTAAATGAGATAATGGAAAAGCATAGTGTGGATTTAATTGATTTGCTTACATTTTTACCCCTTCCTGCTGAAAAATTTGAAAAAACAAATATTCAAATACACTACCTTGGATACTATTTAATGTGGATTCCACAGGAAGCCTATTATTATGCTGTGGAAAATATGAATTTTCAAGCCAGACCTTTTCGAACTCAAGGCACCTACAGTAAATACAACAGTATAGATGACAAAATTGATGATCTGCATTATTACACGACTCACATAAAATTTGGCATAGGCAGGGCAACCTATGATGCCTCACAGGAAATCAGGAATAGACATCTTACAAGGGAAGAAGGTCAGGCTCTGGTAAAACGCTTTGATGGTGAATTCCCAGATCGATATTTTGATGAAATAATGGATCATATAGAAATGGATCCTAAACGTTTTCATGAACTCTGTGATGAGTTTCGTTCACCACATTTATGGAAAAATGTAAACGGTGAATGGAAACTACGCCATACCGTAAATCTCGATGGAACCGATGATTAGTAATAAGGTAGTCTTATAATGAAAAAAATCTGTGTAGTTACAGGTACACGGGCAGAATATGGCCTTTTATATTGGTTGATGAAAGGTATACAGGAAAATCCTGAATTAGAATTACAAATCATCGCTACTGGCATGCACATGTCCCCGGAATTTGGACTTACATATAGAGAAATTGAAAAAGACGGATTCACAATAAATAAAAAAATTGAAATGACACTTTCTGCCGATACACCTAGCGCAATAAGTAAATCCACAGGAATTGGTATAATTGGTTTTTCTGATGCATTTGTTGACCTTGCGCCTGATATTGTAATTGTTCTTGGAGATAGATACGAACTTCTGGCAGCTAGTGCGGCAGCTCTTTTTGCTAGGATACCTATTGGGCATATTCATGGTGGCGAAACAACAATTGGTGCATTTGATGAGGCAATACGTCATTCGATAACAAAAATGTCTTGGTGGCATTTTGTAGCAGCTGAAGACTACAGAAAACGCGTTATCCAGCTTGGTGAAGATCCACAAAGAGTTCATCTAGTTGGCGGAATGGGTGCTGATGGAATTGAAAATTCTATTCTATTAAGTAAATCTAATTTTGAAAAAGAAATTGGATTTAATCTGGGGCGAAAAAATTTATTAGTTACATATCACCCAGTTACTTTAGAAAACGAAACATCTAAAGATGATTTTAATGAATTGTTAAAATGCTTAGATCAACTAAATAATACAAATATAATTTTTACTCTTGCTAACTCTGATACTCATGGTCGAGTTATTAATTCCATGATACATTCTTTTGTGGATGACCACCCCGCAGCATCAAAGGCATTCATATCAATGGGTCAAATAAATTATTTATCAGCATTAAAGTATGTGGACGCGGTTGTAGGAAATTCATCTAGCGGTTTATTGGAAGCCCCAACTTTTAAAATAGGAACTATAAATATAGGAGATCGACAAAAGGGTAGGCTGAAATCCCATAGTGTAATTGATTGCGTTCCTTCTGAAGTATCAATTACATCGGCCATAGCAAAACTCTACAGTACCGATTTTCAAACAAATCTCAAAACAGTTGAGAATCCTTATGCTGGCGGGAATGCTTCCGATAAAATAATCGAGATTCTTATTAATAATCCAGTTCCAGAACACATAAAAAAACAGTTTTACGATTTATGAAAAATTTATTCATCCAATCTAATAAAACAATAAAAGATGCATTAAAACAACTTAATAAAGTAGGTGAAAAGTGCTTAGTTGTTGTGAATAATGATGAGAAATATCTCGGTACTTTAAGTGATGGAGATCTAAGAAAATCCATACTAAAAGGAGAGAATCTTAAAGATACCATTGAGAATATTTATAATATGCAATCAACTTTTCTAATAGAGGGTAAATACACAAATAAAAAAATAAAAAAGATTTTTCTGAAGTATAAATTTGATTTGATCCCAATTATTAATTCTTCAAGAGAAATAGTTAAAATACTCTTTTGGGAAAAAGTGTTTGGAAATGGGAAAGATCTGAGGGGTGAGAGTCTCTCAGTTCCTGTGGTCATTATGGCAGGAGGTAGGGGTGCACGGCTTGAACCATTTACCAAAGTTCTACCTAAACCTCTTATTCCTATTCATGACAAGCCAATCATTGAACACATTATAGAACGTTTTATCCATCTTGGATGTTTTGACTTCTATCTGACCGTTAATTATAAAGGTAAAATCCTAAAAGCTTACTTTGAAGAACTTAAACCAGACTACAATGTGAAGTTTATAGAAGAGAAGGAACCTTTGGGCACTGCTGGTAGTCTGCGCTATTTAGATGGTCAGTTAGATCGTCCCTTCTTTGTTACTAACTGCGATATTATTATTAAAGCTAACTATGCTAGTATATATGAATTTCATCAGGAAGGGAATTATGATGTCACATTGGTAGCATCCGCTAAAGAGTATGTTATTCCTTACGGAACCTGTGAACTCAACGATGAAGGGCATTTGTCACATATTAATGAAAAACCAGGATACGATTTTCTTATTAATACCGGTTTATATATGTTAAACCCGGGTGTATTAGAACTGATACCAAAAAATACATTATATCATATTACTGATTTAATTAAAGATGCTAAAGATAAAGGAATGAAAGTAGGTGTTTTTCCCATTGATGATGATGCTTGGATTGATATAGGCCAGTGGGCAGAGTATAAAAAGGCTTTAGGTGTTTTATGATTAAGGGTAAAACTGTATTGGCAGTAATACCGGCGCGAGGCGGCAGCAAAGGTATAAAAAACAAAAATATAAAATCATTTTGTGGTTTACCACTTATCGCTCATACTATTAATCAAGCAAAAAAGGTTAAATTTATTGATCAGTTGGTTGTTTCAACTGATAATGAAGAAATAAAAAAAATTGCATTAGAATATGGTGCCAAGGTTCCTTTTAAAAGGCCAAAAATCCTTTCTAATGATAATGCAACAAATATTGATGTTGCTTTGCACGCAATTGAAAAACTTAACAGTGATATTTTAATTCTTTTACAGCCTACATCACCATTAAGAGTTTCAAATGATATTGTTCAATCCTTAAAATTATTATTTAATAAAAAAGTCAAAATAGTCATTGGTGCATGCAAAGTAAAAAACTATAACTATAGTTTTTCATTAGATCAATCAGGCTTTATTTCTCAACCAGAACGATTAGTTGGTTTAAGTACCAATAGGCAGGATCATTCAGAATATTTTACTGTAAATGGCGCAATATACACTGCATTCACTGATTATTTTTCTGAAATCAAATCATTTTTAACACCATACACTTATTCATATGAAATGCCATTGAGTAGATCGGTTGATATAGATGACATGACGGATTGGGAATTCGCAAAAAAAGTTTTTATTCAAAAGTAGATGAGAATATTATTCACATCATCAGACCCCGGATCGGCACAACAAAATGATTCAATTGCTAAATATATTAAGAAGAGAAAAAACTCTTTAATTGGATATATATCTTCGCAAGTTGCAGAAGAATATTATTCAAGTGATTTTGATAAAATTTTATGTTTTCCTTTTTCCAAACAAATTGATAATAACTTGTTACGTGATTTTATAATAGAGTTTAAACCAGATTTTATTTTTTTAGGACTTTCAACGAATAAAAACAGTATTGATTATAAAGTATGTAAAATTTCGGAAAAAATGAATATTCAAACAGGATCTATACAAGATTATTATGGATATGTAGGTTCATACAATAATGCAGTTAAGCCTGATTACTTTTTTGTTATTGATGAATATGCAAAAACATTAACTGAAAACGCGAATATATGTGAAAGTGAAAAAATATTTATTACTGGCAGCCCAAAACATTTCGATTATTATAGTAAGATAAAAAAATGGGATAAAGATTTTCAAAAACTTCACTATAAAAATAATGAAATCATTTTTTTTTTACAACCACTTGAGATCCCAGGCATAAAAACAAATATGATTGATCTATGCAAAGCATTGAATGAGGTTAAACCCGGTTATAAATTAAATGTGAAGCCACATCCATTGGATAAAAATTCTAGCACCCTTAAATACTTATCTAATAAGTACTTCCTCAATATAATAGATCCAAAAAATACACCAGTTGAATTACTTCTAATTTATTATAATAATATTTTTAATTGTTTTTCTACCATTAGCTATGATTATTATTTTTTAAGTAAATATCTATTATCATTTAATAAATCAAAACTATTTAACCTATTTCTCGGAAAAGACATTTTTTATAGCATGTCCAAACTAAATTTTGATATTACTATGACCCCACAATATCAAATTGGAATTAATATAAAAGATCAAAATTCCTTAATAAAAAATCTCCAATTAATTTTTAATTCATCTCAATCAAATGGATATAAATTAAAATCTAATAATAATAATAATTTTGCTGCAGAAAAAATTATGAACATAATTCAGGGATTATAAAATGAATATAGCTGTTATTGGAGTAGGCTCAATAGGTAAAAGGCATCTTAAAACATTATCTTCACTGGCAAGTGAGGAAAATATAAAGGAAATTAGGTGTTTTGACCAAAATTATGAAAGAGCTGAAGAAGCAAAGAATAATAACAAAAACATAAAAGTTTCAAAAACAATAGAAGATGCTGTACAAAATGTTGATATAGTCTTTTTGTGTGTACCAACGAGTCTACATTATGATGTATGGGCAGAAATAAAAAAACTAGGAGATTTCAATTATTTCATTGAAAAACCGTTGTCACATACATTCAATAATTGTGATGAAATGATTTTTCATCAAAAGAGAATAAAAAAACATGCCCTTATTGGATATATGCTAAGATTGCATCCTGTCTTGAATCGGGCAAAAACATTAATTCAAGAAAATACAGTAGGTAAAGTACTGAGTGTTCGAGCAGAATCGGGTTTTTATTTACCT
>Ga0187833_10006859_pt1 | contig 10436 bp, 8 predicted proteins | sample ETNtaG_37_FD_167968 | JGI IMG/M metagenome (GOLD analysis project Ga0187833, IMG submission 167968) | Marine microbial and viral communities from oxygen minimum zone, Eastern Pacific Ocean - ETNP2014_SV_400_PacBio MetaG (Illumina Assembly) | ecosystem: Environmental > Aquatic > Marine > Hypoxic... | reverse complement strand
TGCTGAATTATTTGAAGATCTTAGAAAAAATTCTGAAAATTATGTTTCAAATTGCAGAAAAAGATTATTGAAATATATTCCAAAAAAGGGCCAACATATTTTAGACTTCGCCTCCGGCCCTTTGCAATATAAAGAATATCTGGAATACTCAAAAAATTATAAATTTAGGCACTGTGTAGATTTTTCAAAGAGTGCAATAAAAAGTGCAAAAAAAAAATTAAAAAAAAAAGGAAAATATTATTGCGGAAATTTTTTTAACATTAAACTTAAGAAAGACTTTTTTGATTGTATTTTGAGTATACACACTATCTACCATATTAAAAAAGAAAAACAAAAAAATGCTATTTTGAAACTTTTAAAGGTTGCAAAAAAAGGAGCACCAATAATTATTGTTTATAGTAACCCCGATACAATTATTTCAAAAATAAAAAAAATTTTTAAATATAAGAGAAATAAGAAAGATAAATTATATTTTTTTTGTCATTCAAATAGCTGGTGGTATCAATTTTCCAAAAAAGCAGAAGTAAGAATTTTTCCCTGGAGATCATTTTCTTCGCAACACCAAAAAATATTAATCCCAGATAATTTTTTTGGAAAATTTATGCTTAAAATTTTGATTTTACTTGAAAACTGTTTTACAAATTTCTTTGCTAATAATTTTCAATATATAACTATTGTACTAACTAAAAAATAATTTGATGATTTCAATAGTAATTGTAAGTTTAAATATAAAAAATGATTTTAGGATTATCAGACGAAAAAAAGAATCGAGCTATAAAAGAATTATTATTAATAAATATAAAAAAAACAATTACTATTTAATATATGTATTAATATTAATAAAAATTATTTTGTCTCAAGTTATTAAAAAAATAATACCCAATAAAATTATGGATAATTTGGTTAAATTAAAATATAGAAAAATGATTTATAAAATATGAATGAGATTTTTCATACACATAATCAAATCCCAATATTAAGCTTTATTTTTAGCTTAATTCTACTAAGTGGACTATTTTATATTGGTCAACTTATAATTAAAAAAACTTTTCTAAATAATCTTCTAAAAAGCTTTTCTGAAACAAAATACCAAGCATTGATTATAAGCGGTAATTTAATAATTTTGATTTCTTTTCCGATTGTGCTTTTTCTTAACTTTTTAACAATAGTTTATATCACAATTTTAGCATATATTATTTTTGCTTTAGGAATTTTCCAAATATTTATTTTTTTAAAAAATAAAGTAGTTTTTTCTTCTTTTAAAAATTTTACTAAAAAAGATTTATTTAGTATATTTGTTCTATTGGGTTTATTTGGATATTTTTTAATTAGTGCTGGCCCAGTAACAAATGCAGATTCTTTAGACTACCATCTTTTTATATCTAAATTTATAATAAATGAAGGAAGGATTCCAAATTTTTCTACACACTTTCATAGCAAACTTGTTGGGGCTGGCGAAGTAATAATAAGTATAGGACTAATTGCGGGCACCGAACAATTAAACTCTATGCTGCAATTTTTTGGTCTTTTAAGCATCTTTGGGTTGCTTAAAAAAAGTTGCAAAAATTATATTTTCTTTTTTGCTGTTGTTTTAGGTTGTCCAGTAATTATTTTTTTTGTTTCCACAATCAAACCTCATCTCTTTCACATAGCAGCTAACTCGCTTATATTTGCTTTAATTTTTTTAGATCAAACAAAAAGATCCGAAAAAGAAAACCTTTTAAAATATTTATTTTCTATAGCTATTTTAAGTTTATCTGTACAAGCTAAATTTTCCTTTTTATTGGCCTTCGTTTTGATGGCAAGTTTTATTTTTTATGAAAGTTTAAAAAATAAATTATTTGTTAAAACTGCTATTTATTCATCGATAATACTTTTATTCACTTATTTGCCATTTATATATTGGAAATATTTAGAGTATGAATATTCCATAATTAATTTATTTTTACAACCTTTTCCAACAAATGACCCCGCTGAACAACGATTTATGTATTATTTGATTAATGCAGGAAGAGGGGGTAATCCATTACTAGGAATAATATTTCCTAGCAATCTAAATACTCTTACAAACTCACTTGGGCTTGGAGCTTTTTTATTTTTTTTATTATTTAAAGACCTTAGAAAAAACTTTAAAGTAATAATATTAATTTTCTTATTTATTTTGATAGGATATTTTAAAGGTCAGCCTTCCTCTCGATTTTTTTTAGAACCTTTTATATGGGTAATATTGGCTCTTTCATTAACATTTCATAAAAGTAAAATTGAAAAATTTTTTGAAAATATATTAAAAATTCAATATTTATTATTTCTCCCGGCTATAGCATTTGGTGCTCTAAGCATTTTTCCAGGTACACTCACCACATCCCTTATGTTTGATGTCTTAGAAAAAAATGCTAATGGATATAGTTTGTTTAAATGGGCAAACAAAAAGCTTGATGATCTCAATTATTATGGACCTATAATTAGCACTCACAGGTCAATTGCCTACTCTAAAAATTTGCCAATAAGCCAAGATTTTATATGGCTAACTGAAATAAACAAATTAAAATATAAAAAGTATGCTGATGAAATCTATAATTTAAAACCAAAATATATCGTTTCTACTTCGGCAAGCCATTATCATGAATATTTTAATAATTGTGACTTGGTCCTTGTCGCAAAAAAAGAAAATTTAGGTATGCAGGCTATGAGAAAACCATTTTCAAAAGGCAATTACTACGATGGTTACATTTTTTCAATAAATCATAATAAGCTTCCAAAATGTTTTAGCAAAAAATATGAATAAAAAAAAAATTTATCTTCAAATTAAAAAAAAAAATTATGAATATACTTGGCATTAATGCTTATCATGGAGATGCTTCTGCATGTATAGTTGTAAACAAAAAATTAGTTGCTGCCGTAGAAGAAGAGAGATTTAATAGAATAAAACTCTCCGTTGGGTTTCCCTACTTCGATTGAAAATATTTTGTCAAAAATTAGATATGCAACAATAGTATTTAAAGAAAAAAAAATATAATTAAATCATATTTATAAACAGTATTTATATTAAATTTTTTCAATTTCTTAAGTCTATCATATTTAAATTGGATTATATATAAATCTTATAATATAAAATATTAGTATCTTCAATTACCTTTAAGTTTAATATATTAGTTTTATATGATTAATAAAAATTCTAAGATCTTTATTGCTGGACATAATGGTTTGGTGGGAAATGCGGTATATAGAAATCTAAAATTGAAAAACTATAAAAATATACTAGTTCAAAATAAATCTAGTTTAAATTTATTAGATAAAAAAAAAGTAGATTTATATTTTAAAAAAAAAAAACCCAATTATCTTATAATGTGTGCTGCGAGAGTTGGTGGGATTTTAGAAAATAAAAATTATCAAAAGGATTTTTTATTAGATAATTTATATATTCAAACAAATCTATTATCTGCTGCAAATAAATATAACGTTAAAAGAACTATATTTTTAGGTTCTTCATGTATTTATCCAAAAATATGCAAAATCCCAATCAAAGAAGAATATATAATGACTGGAAAATTGGAAAAAACAAATGAAGCTTATGCTATGTCTAAAATAATTGGATTAAAATATAGTTCAATTTTATTTGAAAATTTTGATCAAGATATAATTTGTTTAATGCCTACAAATCTTTATGGAGTCAATGATAACTTTGATATTAAATCTAGTCATGTAATACCAGGTTTAATTTCTAAATTTTTATTAGCTAAGAAAAAAAAAACAAATGTTGTTGTTTGGGGCAGTGGAAAAGCGATAAGAGAATTTTTATTTGTGGACGATCTAGCAAATGCGATTTATAAAGTTTTAACTACATCTAGAAAAAAATTTAAATTAATTTGTAAGGACAATGTGCCAATGTTTAATGTTGGAAGTGGAGAGTTTATTTCTATTAAAAACCTTGTAAAAAAAATTAAAAAAATAACTAATTTTAAGGGTAAAGTTATTTTTGACAAAAGTTATCCCGATGGAACATTAAATAAAAATTTAAATAGTGCAAAAATAAGAAAACTTAACTGGAAACCAAGAATAAAACTTGCAACTGGTTTATTGGAAGTTGTTAAATATAAACTACATAATGATTAATAATAAAAATCATAAAAAATATTTTTACCCTTTTCTTCTTTTCTTAAAACTATTATTTTTTTACAATTATAATTTGAGAGCTCTTTTAATGTTATTGGAAGAGCATTCATCTCTTCCTTTGCTGGTATTACCAAAGTAAGATTTTCTAAATTATCTATAAATTGATATTTTTATAAGCTTGTTAAGCCAAGATTAATTTTAATTATTTTATACTATTAAACGTTTTTTCTTTATTATAAAAGAAGCTAAAGTATACAAATGAAAAAAAAAGCATTAATTTTTGGTGTAACGGGTCAAGATGGTTCTTACTTAGCTGATTTTTTGCTTAAAAAAAATTATGAAGTACATGGAGTAAAACGTAAATCTTCATCATTAAATACTGATAGAATAGACTACTTGTATGAGGACAAAAAAATAAAAGATTTTTATTTGCATTATGGAGATTTATCAGACTCTCTTTCAATTCAAAGTATTATAAGTAAAGTTAAACCAGATGAAATATATAATTTAGCAGCACAATCACATGTCGCGGTATCTTTCTCTTTACCCGAATACACTTCAAACGTAGATGCATTAGGCACTTTGAGAATTTTAGAATGTATAAAATTTTTAAATCTAGAAAAAAAAACAAAATACTATCAAGCAGGAACTTCAGAAATGTTTGGAAAAGTTCAAGAAACACCCCAAAATGAAAAAACCCCATTTTATCCTAGAAGCCCTTATGCTGTATCTAAAGTTTTTGCGCACTGGATTACAAAAAATTATAGAGAGGCTTATAATATTTTTGCTTGCAATGGAATATTATTTAATCATGAAAGTTCCAGAAGAGGAGAAACATTTGTTACAAAAAAAATTACATTAGGTTTGTGTAAAATTAAATTAGGATTAGAAAAAAAATTAGTTTTAGGTAATTTAAATGCAAGGAGAGATTGGGGTCATGCTAAAGATTTTGTCAAAGCACAATGGTTAATTATGCAGCAAAAGAAACCAGATGATTATGTTATTGCAACAGGCAAACAATATAGTGTTAAACAATTCGTAAATTTTACATGTCAAAAACTTGGTATAAAAATAAAGTGGAAAGGAAAAGGAATAAGTGAAAAGTGCTATGATTCAAATGGCAATATAATCATAGAATGTAATAAAAAATATTTTCGCCCTTCAGAAGTTGATAATCTTCTTGGAAATCCTAGAAAAGCTATGAAACAACTGAAATGGAGACCAGAAATAGATATTAAAAAGCTAGTTAATGAAATGGTTGAAAATGATTTAAAAATTTTAACTAATTAAGAAAAAATTTTAGTAAAACTAGATAATAATTAATGAAACATATCAGTAATAATGAAAAATTATTTATAAATATATTATTATTCTTAATAATAATTATTGGAATTTATTTTTGTTTTATAGGTGGCTATGGATCTGACGAAGATACATTGCCAATGATATATGTTTTTGAGACAAAACTCGCAAGTGGACGCTTTGTATCTTCAAGATTTACAGGAAATCCAGTTGCCGAATTGGGAATTGGTTTTTTATCTTATTTTTTTGGAAGTTGGGCAGCAAATTTATTAACATATCTTTTTTTGTTGTTAGGACTAGTGGCATTTTATTTTTCATTTGAAAAAATAAAATTTTTTAAAGAAATTAATATTTTTTTATTTTTGTCTTTAACTAGTCCTATATTATTTTTCGATAATTTAGAACCAGTAGATTATTCTTGGGCTTTTTTCTTTTTTTCTTTAGGATTTTTATTTTTAAGTAAAAATTTTTTTGAGCTAGCTATTTTATTTTTTGGCTTATCAATCGGAGTAAGAATAAACTATACTTTATTTGTATTGATAACTATTTTATTTTTTGAATTTAGTTCACCAATATCCTTTACAAGAAGAATAACTATATTTTTATCAACTTTTATTATGGGCGGGCTGTTTTATTTACCAGTATGGTTTGACAATAGTTTTAATTTATCTTGGCTTACAGCTGGAAGACCTACGGACCAAGGACCAGTGGGATTACTAGCAAGATTTATTTATAAATCATATATTGCTTTAGGTTATATTAGTTTCTTTATTATTATTTATTACTTTTACAAATCTTTCAATTTACTTAAAAAAATAAAAAATATTCGTTTATTAATTGCTTTGGGTTTTTCAAACCTAATAATTTTTTTGTGGATTCCTGCAGAGTTTTCTTATCTTCAATTATTTTTAGTTATAATCAATTTTATTATTTTTAAACTAAATAATAAGAAAATTATATATTTTATTTGTGTAGGAAATTTAATTTCTTGGTTTATATTTGTTTCCCCAATCAATGTTAATTATGTAAACAATGAAATGTGTGCTCCCAAAAATGCAGTATCTATAGATATGGATTTTAAAATAGAAAAAGGTTTTTATTTTAAATACCTATCAAGCAGGGAAAAAATTAAATGTTGGGTACATGGCAACTCAGAGAGAAGCAATAGAATTTTAAGTGGTAAAGCACTTAAAGTAGACTAATTATGCTAATTACTTTTTTAGCAAATATAATAGTTTGCATAATAATTTTAGGTCATTCATACCTTTTTAAAATTATAATACTAAGAAACAAAGATCAATTTGTAAAAAATTTAGATTTTATATATGGAATATTTTTTTTAATAATAGTTGGTATTATTTTTAATTTTTTTTTACCGTTAGAAAAAATTAAATTATTGTTTTCAATAATTGGTATATTATTTTTTTTAATTTCTTTTTTTAATAAAAAAATAAGAATAAATTTTTTAAATTTATTATTTTTCTTATCTATTTTTTCTTTTTTCACTTATTGGAATGGAAACAATGTTGACTCTCCAGTTTATCATATTCAAACAATAAAATGGATACATGATTATAAAGTAACTTTTGGATTAGCTATATTAGACTGGCATTATGCTTTAAATTCTATTTGGCACATATTTTTATCAATATTAAGCTATCAATACAAAAATTTTAATACCCTATATGTAATAAATTTTATACCAATTTCTTTTATGCTTTCTGAATCTTTGTTAATAAGAAAAAAATTAAATTTAAGTAGTTTAAGTTTGTTTTTATCTTCTTGTTATTTAATTTTTTTTAGTTTTATTCATCCTTTTAAAAATGGAATTATATTTAATCATTTGGGCAATCCAGAAGTCGATACCATGGGTATGACTTTTTTTATTTTAGCAACTTTTATTTTTTTAAAATATATTGAAACTAAAGATAATAACTATTTTCAATTACTTATAGTCAGTTCAGTAATATGTCCCTTAATAAAGCTCACATATATAGGATCTTTATTTTTTCCATTATTTGCAATAATTTATACTAAGAATAGTTTAAAATTATTTTTAAACAAAATAACAATTGCATCTTGTTTCCTTGTTATATTCTATTTTATTAGAAATATATTTTTAAGTTCCTGCTTTATTTTTCCTTTACATTCTAGCTGCATAAAAACACGATGGTCGTTAAGTAATGAGCAAGTCTTATTTTACTTAAACCAGACAAAAAGTTTTGCAAGAGATACCAGACTTAGAGCAAAGTATACAGATTTTGAACATACAATTTACAGCAATGATTGGTTTTTACCCTGGGTTAAAGATTACTTATTAAATGATGCTTTTTTAAAAATAAGCATTTCTATATTTTTACTTTCCACTTTTTTGTATTTTGGAAATGCTATTAGAAATAATTTGAGTTTAAGAAAATTAAATATCGAAAAAATTTTTTATTTAGCATTATTTTTATACATTCCTAATCTTTATATTTGGTTTCAGGGTCCCGAAATAAGATTTGGTTGGGGAATATTAATTATTTTTCCATGTATTTTTTTGTCTTTATTTTTATTAAATTTAAATATTTTAGAAAAGCTCAACAAAAAGGCTTTTAATATTATTTTATATGGCCTTTGTTTATTGTTAATTATAAAAAATTTTAATTATTTTACATTTAATAATCTTTTTATTCCATTTCAAAAAAAATTTGATCATTCCAATATAGTAAAATATGGAAATTTTGATGGATTTGAAATTTATAGGAGTTTAGACTGGCAATGTGCAGATTTTAAAAGAATATGTATTAATAAACCTAAAAAAAATTATTACTTAAAGAAAAAGCAAGGTTATTTGTTTATTCAAACAACAGATAAAGATACATTTTGAAAATATCCATAATTACTCCCACTTTTAATAGTCAAGAAACAATAGAAGATAATATTAACTCTGTCATTAATCAGGAATATGATAATTGGGAACAAATCATTGTAGATAATCTGTCTGAAGACAAAACATTAAATATAGTATCTAAGTTCCAAAATAATAAAATAACTATTATTTCTGAAAAAGATAAAGGTATATATGATGCAATTAACAAGGGTATTTCAAAAGCAAAAGGAGATATAATTTCTATATTGCATTCCGATGATTTATTTTATGATAACACATCTCTTAGCAGTATTTCAAATTGTTTTTTAAACCATGAAATAAATGTAGCTTTTGGTAATTTAATATATGTTCAAAAATCAAATAAAGAAAAAATATTGAGATATTGGAAGTCTAATCAATACAAAAAAAGAAGTTTTTTTAAAGGTTGGTCACCACCACATCCATGTTTTTTTGCAAGAAAAAAAGCTTATGATGAATTTGGAAATTATAATATAAGTCTAGATAATTCTTCAGATTTCGATTTAATGTTTAGATTTTTAGAAATAAATAATATTAAGTCAAAACATATAGATAAAACGTTAGTGACGATGAGATATGGCGGCGCATCAAATAAAAATTTTAAAACAATTCTAAGTCAAAATATTATTATATTAAATATACTTGGAATTAATAGAAATTTTTTTAAAATTATTTTTTTTATTATTTTTAAATTTTTAAATAGACTTAAACAATTTTTCAATAAACCATAAAGATAATTTTAATTTATAAAAAAAGTTAAACAAATGAATTCAAAAATATCTTATATAGATCAAATACAACTAATATTACTATCAATTTTGCCGGCTGCACTAGTTGCTGGACCGCTTATTTCAGAATTTATAGTGAATGTGATTGTAATTTTTTTTATAATTGAAATTTTAAAAGAAAAAAAATTTTATCTATTTAAAGATAATCTATTTTTATATTTTACTCTATTTTACTTTTTTTTAATATTATCCTTATTAAATTCAGATATTTTTTCAAAATCTGCATTAAATGTTTTTTTTTATTTTAGATTTTTTTTATTTGCATTTGCTGTTAAAAAACTTTTTCAAAGACAAGGAACTATTAATAAATATATTTATTATGCTTTATCTATTACTGTATTTATTGTTGTTATTGATGGATATATACAATTTTTTTCTGGGAAAAATATATTGGGATTCCCAAAATATAGAATCGATAGACTATCTGGATTTTTTAATGATGATTTAATTTTGGGTAGTTATTTATTGAGACTTATGCCAATATTATTTGGTCTTACATTATTTTTTAAAGATAGAACAAAAATTATTTTTTATTTTAACTTATTATTAATTCTATTAGCTACGTTATTAATTTTTCTATCCGGTGAAAGAGCCGCATTTTTTTTAATGATAATATTATTATTTATTATTGGAATATTAATTGATTTAAAAGCAAGAATAAAAATATTTTTTTTAGCAGTCGTCATATCATTTATAACATTTATGTTAATATTTAATTTCACCATATTTGATAGACATATTGTGCAATTTAAAACACATGTGTTTGGTTATCAGAAACAAAAAATTGTTTTAAGCGAATATATGCCTATGTTTAAAACCTCTCTAAAAATGTTTAAGGCAAATTCAATAATTGGATTAGGTCCCAAATCTTACAGATATCATTGTCGTGATGAAGCTTACATTAGTTACTATCCCAATAAACCTCGCATTATTGATAATACTATAATAACAATTAATTTTGGATGGAAAGAGATTAGAAGTTTTAAAATTGATAAATATTTTGTGCAAAAGGGCGATATAATTGATTTTGGAGATAAATTATTTTTATATCATTTTATAGAAGAAGATAAACAAAGAGAATTCTATTCAAATAAAGAAGGAAAAATCACAGAAATTAATTACAGGAGTAATGAATTAGAAGGAAAGCAATATGTTAATAATGACTGGTTTGCAAAGTTAAAGCCTTTCAAATCTCCCAAAAAAATAAAAACTTTAGTAGATTCATGTAATACACATCCTCATAATATATATTTTCAATTATTAGCAGAAACAGGAATAATAGGTTTTATGTTTGTTTTTTTATTATTTTTTTACATATTGTATATTATTTCTAAACATACATT
>Ga0187833_10006857_pt1 | contig 10441 bp, 8 predicted proteins | sample ETNtaG_37_FD_167968 | JGI IMG/M metagenome (GOLD analysis project Ga0187833, IMG submission 167968) | Marine microbial and viral communities from oxygen minimum zone, Eastern Pacific Ocean - ETNP2014_SV_400_PacBio MetaG (Illumina Assembly) | ecosystem: Environmental > Aquatic > Marine > Hypoxic... | reverse complement strand
ACATGTACGACGAGTTCTTCACCATGAAGATGAAGTCGGTCAGCGCCGGTGAATAGACCGCGCCCCCCGCGCACGGCCCCATGATGGCGCTGAGCTGCGGTATCACCCCGGATGCCAGAGTGTTGCGCAGGAATATATCCGCGTAACCCCCCAACGAGACCACGCCTTCCTGAATGCGCGCGCCGCCCGAGTCGTTCAGCCCGATCAGCGGAGCGCCGTTTTTGATGGCCATGTCCATAATCTTGCAGATCTTCTCCGCATGTACCTGCGAGAGCGACCCGCCGAACACAGTGAAATCCTGCGAATAGACGTAAACCAGCCGCCCTTCGATGGTGCCCCAACCGGTCACCACGCTGTCGGCAAGAATTTTCTTTTCGTCCATGCCGAAATCGCGCGCGCGATGAGTGACGAACATGTCGAGCTCGTGGAAAGAGCCTTTGTCCAGCAGCAGGTCAAGCCGCTCACGGGCAGTCAGCTTGCCGCGCTCGTGCTGCCGCCCGATGCGTTCTTCACCGCCGCCCATACGGGCTTTTGCCTTCAGCGCGCGCAACTGTTCCAATCTAGCTTCATCGCTCATAAATCATCTGTCGATTAATCATTCGCCATGTACCTGAATAAGCTAAGCCGGCACAGCTGCTGCCCTCAGTATGGAACTGCCCACCATCGCCGTAATTAACACCTTCGCAGCCGGATAAGTTACGGCTCTGTACCGCTGTGTGAAACTGCGCGCGCTCAGCGAAGCAGCACAATCTTGCCGAAAAAGTCGCCGGATTCCAGCTTGCGCTGCGCCGCCCGCGCTTCCGCCAATGGGAAAGTGCTATCAATCACAGGCGTCAACTTGTCCTCGAAGACCAGTCCCATCACGGTCAAGAAATCGGTATGCGGCCCCATGGAAGAGCCGATTATGGTCAGATGCTTTCCGAAAAGATAGCGATTGTCAAGCTCGAACTTCGGACCACTGGTGTTTCCGACAGTGAGAATGCGCCCCCCTTTGCGGGCCGCGCGGATGCTGTGGAAAAAAGTTTTCGCGCCCACGTTATCAACAACCACATCCACGCCGCGCCTTCGCGTCAACTTGAAGATAGCCCTAGACCAATCCTCCTTCGAGCGGTTGATCAATTCATCCGCGCCGAGAGATTCGGCCTGCTCCAGTTTCGACGCGTCAGAGCCGACCACGTAAACCTGCGCGCCAGCCAGATGCGCTATCTGGATGCAGGCGCTGTTCACGCCCCCACCGGCGCCCACTACCAGCACGCTATCTCCCGCCCGCAATTTACCGCGCGTAATCAGGCTGTGCCAAGCCGTGAGATAGACGAGAGAAGCCGCAGCCACGGTTTCAAAGTCCACAGTATCAGGCAGGGGCAGCAGGTTGCGCTCCGGCACGACAAGATACTGCGCGTATGTTCCCCACGCCGATTCGCCCAGCAGCCGCCAGCTGTCGCAAAGGTTATCCTGACCGGCGGCGCAGTATACACACTGGCCACACCAAAGGTCCGGGTTTATGGCGACGCGGTCACCGGACTGCACACCGGAGACTTCCGCGCCCAACTCCGCGACCAGCCCCGCACCATCCGCGCCTAAAATATGTGGATATTCAAGCTTGATGCCCGGCCAGCCATCGCGCACCCAGATGTCAAGCCTATTAAGGGCTGCGGCCTTGAGCTCGACCAGTACCTCGCCGGAGCCCGGCTGCGGGGTTTCGATATCGGTGTATTCGAGAACCTCAGTGCCACCGTGTTCGTGCAAGAGGACTGCTTTCATCTAGGTCACACCCGCCAGTGCCGCTTCGATTTCGCGCAGGATATCTGGATCGTCAATGGCAGCCGGTGTTCGATATTCTTCCCCGTCGGCGATCTTTTTCATCGTACCGCGCAGAATCTTGCCGGAGCGGGTTTTGGGCAGCCGTTCCACCACAAGTGCCGTTTTAAAGGATGCCACCGGGCCAATCTTCGCGCGCACCATCTGGACAAGTTCCGGCGCAATTGCCTCGTAACCGCGCGCCACCCCCGCTTTGAGCACCACAAAGCCCATCGGAAGCTGCCCCTTGAGAGCGTCCGCAACGCCAATCACAGCGCACTCTGCCACATCGGGATGGTTGGCCAACACCTCCTCCATTGCACCTGTGGAGAGCCGGTGCCCGGCCACGTTGATGATGTCATCGGTGCGGCTCATGATGGAAAGATAACCGTCTTCATCTTTGAAGCCGGCATCAGCGGTAAGGTAGTGGCCCGGGAACTGGCTCAGGTAGGCTTCCTGAAAACCATCGTCGTTGTTCCACAGAGTTGGCAGGCAGCCCGGCGGAAGCGGCATTTTCACGGTGATGTTCCCGATCTGGTTGGCTTCCACCTCCATGCCGTCATCATCCAGCACGCGCACATCGTAGCCGGGGACAGGTTTGGTGCAGGAGCCCGGTTTTACCGGCAACATTCCCAGCCCGATGCAATTGGCGCCGATAGGCCAACCGGTTTCAGTCTGCCACCAGTGGTCGATGACCGGCACCTGGAGCTGCTCCTGCGCCCACAGCAGCGTGTCGGGGTCGCAGCGCTCGCCCGCCAGGAAGAGGGTGCGGAAACTGCGCAGATCATACTTGCGCAGAAAGTCGCCGTTGGGATCTTCACGCTTGATGGCGCGGAAAGCGGTTGGCGCAGTGAACAGGACGTTCACGCTGTGCTGTGAGATCACGCGCCAGAACGCGCCTGGGTCGGGTGTGCCGACCGGCTTCCCTTCGTATAATATCGAAGTACAGCCTTTGAAGAGTGGCGCGTACACGATATATGAGTGCCCCACTACCCAACCTACGTCTGAGGCAGCCCAGTACGCATCGCCTTCGTCCACGCCGTAGACATTTCTCATGCTCCACTTGAGCGCGACCAGGTGTCCGCCGTTGTCACGCACCACGCCTTTGGGCATGCCCGTCGTGCCGGAGGTGTAGAGGATGTAGAGCGGATCGGTGGCAGCCACGGGCACACATGCTGCCGGATAGGCAGCGGCTGCCAGCTCGGCCCAATCGAGGTCGCGCCCGGCGACCATCTCGGCCTGTGCTTGGGGGCGCTGCAGGACGATGCATCGTTCAAGTTTGGTCTCAGCTAGCTCGATGGCCTGATCGAGCAGCGGTTTGTAGGGCACAATACGGTCTACTTCGATGCCACAGGATGCGGCCAAAATCAGCTTCGGCCTAGCGTCATCAATGCGGGTCGCCAGCTCATTGGCCGCGAAGCCGCCGAACACCACCGAGTGGATCGCGCCGATGCGGGCGCAGGCCAGCATGGCGATGGCCGCCTCCGGCACCATGGGCATGTAGATAATCACACGGTCACCCCTCTGAACGCCCTGTGCGGCAAGCGCGCCAGCAAATCGTGCCACCCGCTCCAGTAGCTCGCGGTAGGTGAAGGTGCGCACTGAGTTGGTGACCGGGCTATCGTAAACCAACGCCAGTTGCTCCCCACGCCCGTTTTCCACGTGCAGGTCTAGTGCATTGTAGCAACTGTTAATCTTTCCCCCGACAAACCAGCGGTAGAACGGCGGGCGCGAATCGTCGAGCACTGTGTGCCAGCGCTTGTACCAATGGACTTCCTCAGCCTTTTGTGCCCAGAACTCTTCTGGATTCGTCAGGGAATGCACATATGCTTGTTCATATGTGGTTGACATGCATGCCTCCGAAAGAGCCGAAGCTCGCGTACTTCAGCGCGCCCACGTCGCCATCCAATGCTGTGCAACCTGCCGGGCGGTTCAGTTTGCCTGTGATTGTGCGAGCACAATCACAGGCAAAAGCGCCCTTCTGCGGGCAATGAGCATGTGTGGAGATCTCATCCGCTCCACTGTGGCTGCCGCTTTTCCAGAAAAGCGCACATGCCCTCCTGCGCATCCGGCGCCAACGCGTTCAATGACATCACCTCTTTGGCATAAGCGTAAGCTTGAGTTTGTGGCATCTCCAACTGCCGATAAAACGCTTGCTTACCGATGCCGACAGTGAAGGGACTGGAGGCGGCTATGCGTTCCGCCAGCGCCCGCGTTTCAACCGGCAGGGATTCGGCGAGAACAACGCGATTAATCAAGCCATGCAATAGCGCTTCCTGTGCTGAAATCGGTTCGCCTGTCAGCAGCATCTCCAACATCTTCTTGCGGTGCAGATTGCGGCTGACAGCCACCATCGGCGTCGAGCAGAACAGGCCGATCTTTACGCCGGGCGTTGCGAAGCGCGCCGTGTCAGCGGCCACAGCCAGGTCACAGGTGGCGACCAGTTGACAGCCGGCCGCAGTGGCAATGTCGTGCACCTGCGCGATGACCGGCTGCGGGATGTTTTGAATCGTGTCCATCATCGTTGTGCAGACATCGAAGATGGTGCGATAGAATTCGGCGCTTTGCCCGATCATCTCTCGCAGGTCATGTCCGGCGCAAAAAGCCGGCCCGTTCCCGCTTAAAATGATCACGGCAACGTCCCGGTTCTTCCCGATAGCGCGGAAACAGTCTGTCAACTCTTGCATATGTTCGACCGAAAGGGCATTTCGGCGGGCGGGTTGGTTCATCGTCACATGAGCAATTCTCTCTGAAACTTCAAAGAGTATGTGCTGATAGGTTTGAGTTTGGCTGTGTTCCATGCGACCTCTCCTTTCTCCAATCCCCCAATCACTTTTCCGACGCCACGAAACTACGCGGCGTGCCGGTCATGAGCCTCCGCGCGTTGGTCCCCAGGGCTCCACATCCAGAGTAGTCAGGTCAACGCAAGTCCACTTCCTGGCGCGCAATTACCATGCGTTGAATCTCGCTGGTGCCCTCGTAAATTTCGGTGATTTTCGCGTCGCGAAAGTAGCGCTCGACCGGAAGCTCTTTCGAATAGCCCATGCCGCCATGGATTTACACGGCGCGATGGGCACACTCCATAGCCACCTCGGAAGCGTACAGCTTTGCCATGCTCGCCTCCAGCGTATAGCGGCTGCCGTTCTGCTCGGATCGCTCTTTCGTCAACACGGCATTGTAGATAAGCAGTCGCGCCGCTTCGATTCTGGTCTTCATATCCGCAATCTGGAACTGGAGGCCTTGGTATTCGCCGATCCTCTTGCCGAAGGCCTCGCGCTCGCGGCAGTAAGATACCGAGGCCTCATAAGCGGCCTCGGCAATGCCCAGCGCCTGCGCTGCCACCCCGATGCGCCCGGCATCAAGTACCGTCATGGCGATTTTGAATCCCTCTCCCTCATTGCCCAAACGGTTCTCCGCAGGGCAGTGGTAGTCTTCGAAGTTGATTTCGCTGGTGGCCGAGACGCGAACGCCCAACTTGGGCTCGGTTTTACCCAGGCTGAAACCCCGCCGGCCGGTCTCCACCAAGAATGCAGTGATGCCGTGGTGCTTTTTCTCCGGCGCGGTGTTTGTGAACAGCACGACAAAATCGGCCGCGGGTGCGCTCGTCACCCAGCTTTTGCGCCCGTTTATCACATAGCCCTCATCTGAGCGCACCGCCCGCGAGCGCATGCTGCCGGCATCAGAGCCGGACGTCGGTTCGGTCAGAGAATACGCCCCGATCTTCTCGCCGCTTGCCACCGGCACGAGATAGCGTTGCTTTTGCGCTTCCGTACCGTACTTGAGCAGCCCGTGACAGACCAACGAATTGTTGGTGCTCATGATCGTGCCGTGCGAGGCGTCCACCTTGCAGATTTCCTCCATGGCAAGCACGTAGGCAACCGTATCCATGCCCGCACCGCCGTACTCCTCCGGCACTTCAATTCCCATCAGTCCGAGGGCGCCCATCTTCTCGATTGTCGCAAACGGGAATTCGCCGCTCACGTCATATTCGGCGGCGACGGGCGCAATCTCTTTTTGAGCGAAATCGCGCGCTGCCTGGCGGATCATTTCATGCTCTTCGGTCAGAGTGAGGCTCATTTCAGCAGCCATGTTGTGCTCCGTTTTGAGTGAGAAATCAGGAGTACTCTTCGCGGAGATTATAGCACGCGGGGTGGCGGCTCCAACGTTGGTCACCATCGCCGGACTCCCCAACCGACGGAGTGTCAACAATCAACACACGGCTCACTGACCTGTGCTAAAATCGCGCAAACGCATACCCCCGCCACAGAGGAGCACCCGTCATGGAATACTGCAATCTGGGCCGCACTGGCTTGAAAGTTTCGGAACTGTGCCTAGGCACGATGCAGTTCGGATGGTCGGTGAGCGAGGCCGACTCGTTCGACGTGCTCTCGGCCGCTTTCGAGGCTGGCGTCAACTTCATCGATACCGCCGACATGTACTCGCGCTGGGTGGATGGCAACCCCGGCGGCGTCTCGGAGACGATAATCGGAAAGTGGATAAAGCAGCGCGGCATCCCGCGCACGGAACTGGTGATTGCCACCAAAGTGCGCGGGCGGATGGGCGTCGGGCCGAATGACGAGGGCCTCTCACGTAAGCACATATTCGATTCCGTCGAAGGTTCGCTGCAGCGGCTTCAGATCGAGACGATAGACCTGTACCAGACCCACTGGCCCGACGAAGAGACGCCCGTCGATGAGACCCTGCGCGCGCTAGACGACTTGGTGCGGCAGGGCAAAGTACGCTACATTGGCTGCTCCAACTATCCTGCCTGGCGTCTTATGCAGGCGCTGTGGAGTAGCGACCGGCTCGATCTGGCGCGCTTCGACAGCCTGCAGCCGCATTACTCACTCGTCCATCGCGCCGAGTATGAGCGCGAACTGCCAGCGGTTTGCCGGCAATACGGCCTCGGCGTCATCCCCTACAGTCCACTTGCGAGTGGCTTCCTGACCGGCAAATACCGCGAAGACAAGCCGCTGCCGGAAAGCGTGCGCGCCGACAGCGCGCAAAAGCACATGACCGCGGAAAACTGGGCCGTGCTCGGCAAGTTAGAATCTTTGGCGAAGGCGCACGGGAAGTCCATCTCCCAGATGGCACTCGGCTGGTTGTTCTCGCGGCCGGAGATAACCGCGCCAATCATCGGGCCGCGCACCATCGAGCAGTTAAACGACAATCTCGGAGCGGCGGGCTTACGCCTGAAGGCTGCGGAAATGGAGGTTCTGGATAAGATGCGCCAATGACGTACGTGGCCGCCATCGACCAGGGCACCACCAGTACCCGCTGCATGCTCTTTGACCATCATGGGCAAGTCGCCGGCAGCGCCCAGAAAGAACATGAGCAGATTTATCCCCAGCCCGGCTGGGTGGAGCATGACGCGCTCGAAATCTGGCAGCGCACGCAAGAAGTGACAAGTGCCGCTGTGGCGCAAGTCGGGGCGCAGCCCGGCGACATCGCCGCAGTCGGCATCACCAACCAGCGCGAAACCACCGTTGTCTGGAACAAGAATAGCGGCCAGCCCTATCACAACGCAATTGTCTGGCAGGATACGCGCACTGCCGAATTGCGCGCGCGTCTGGCTGCCGATAGCGGTCAAGATCGCTTCCGCGCCCGCTGCGGACTGCCACTGGCGACTTATTTTTCTGGCCTCAAAATCATGTGGCTGCTGGAAAACGTGCCCGGTCTGCGCACTGCCGCTGAGCGTGGCGAGGCGCTTTTTGGCAATATCGACAGCTGGATAATCTGGAACCTGACCGGCAGTCACGTCACCGATGTGACCAACGCCAGCCGCACGCTGCTGCTCAATCTGGAGACGCTGGATTGGAATGCGGAGATCCTGCGCGCACTAGATGTCCCGCGCCAGATGCTGCCGCGTATCGTGCCCTCCAGCGATCCAGCTGCCTGGGGGGAGACGGCTGCCAGCGGCGCATTCGGGGCAGCTATCCCGGTCTGTGGTGATTTGGGCGATCAGCAAGCAGCCCTTGTCGGTCAGACCTGTTTCGATGAGGGCGAAGCCAAAAACACCTACGGCACCGGTTGTTTCATGTTGCTCAACACCGGTCTCGACCCGGTCCCCTCGACCAGCGGGCTGCTGACCACGGTGGCGTACAAATTGGGCGACCAACCGGCGACCTACGCGCTCGAAGGTTCCATCGCCATCACTGGCGCGCTGGTGCAGTGGCTGCGCGATAATCTGGGGCTGATCAAAAACGCTGCCGAAGTCGAGATGCTTGCCGCTACAGTGGGCGACAACGGCGGCATCTATTTTGTTCCGGCTTTCTCCGGCCTATTCGCGCCGCATTGGCGCGCGGACGCGCGTGGCGCGATTGTCGGACTGACGCGCTACATCAACAAAGGCCATCTGGCGCGGGCTGCGCTGGAGGCCACCGCTTATCAGACGCGCGAGGTGCTGGAGGCGATGCGCAAAGATTCCGGCGTGGAACTGACCGCGCTTAAAGTCGATGGCGGCATGGTGCATAACCAGCTGCTGATGCAGTTTCAGAGCGATATTCTGGGTGTACCGGTAGTGCGCCCACAAGTGGCCGAGACCACCGCGTTGGGCGCGGCTTGTGCCGCCGGGCTGGCGGTTGGCTTCTGGGATAATCTGGATGATTTGCGTGCCAACTGGCAGGTGGAGCAAACCTGGCAACCGACCATGGCAGCCGATGCGCGAGATGCGCTCTATCGCGGCTGGCTCAAGGCGGTGGAGCGCACGTTTGATTGGGTGGAGTGAGATTCTCCTGCGCAATGCTGAAAACCTGATCCAGCATCTCTGGCGTCAGGAGGCCGGTCTGAGTATTCTGACGGCTGGGATGATAGGAAGCGAGCAGCAGCGGATGCTCGTCTCCCAGATTGATGACAGCCGCGTGCCCAAATCTGGGTTTGGGGCGCGGCAGGGCTGCGCCGCGCTCGGCATATATTCTCATCGTCTGGTCGAACGCCAATTTTCCCACAGCGATGACCACGCGCACATTGCGCAGCAAATCCAATTCCGCGTGCAAGAAGCGGGCGCAGTTTGAAATCTCCTCGTGCAGTGGCTTGTTTCCCGGCGGCGCGCAGCGCGCGATGGCGGTCATAAAGACTCCGCGCAAAACAAAGCCATCGCCGCGCTGGCGCGAAACCGGGAGATTGGCGTATCCGGCGCGCTGCAGGGCGGCAGCCAGAAAATCTGAAGCGCCCATTCCGTCCCGCCCGTCGCCGGTGAACATGCGCCCGGTGCGGTTCGCGCCGTGCGCGGCCGGCGCCAGCCCGACAATCAGGATACGCGCCTGCGGGTCGCCAAAGCCCGGCACCGGCTTGCCCCAGTAATCATCCTCGCGATACATGCGTTTCTTCTTCCGCGCCGCCGCGCGGCAGTGCGCAATCAGGCGCAGGCAACGGGTGCAAGTAATGATGGATTGGGTGAGTTCTTCGAATGATCTAGCAGGCATGACGCACATGCGCGCGACGTGAAGCGCAACTATCGGGTTTCACGTTTCACGTTTTACGCTTCACTCCCCCACCCTCCGCCGCCGGGCGTGTGGATGCTGACAACGTCGCCTGCCTGCGCCGTGAAGCGCGTTTTTCCGGGCAACTCCTTTTCTGCGCCGGCGCGCAGCAGCAGATTACGCCCGCTTTTTCCCGGCTGGCCACCCTCCAACCCGTACGGGCGCGATTGCCGCCGATCGGCGAGGATGGTCACCTGCGCCCCATCGAGCAGTTCAATCTCGCGGATGATGCCATCCCCGCCGCAGTGGCGTCCCGCTCCACCCGAGCCGCGGCGCACTTCATAGCACCGCACGCGCAAAGGGTAGGCGTATTCCAACGCCTCGACCGGAGTGTTCAGCGTGTTGGTCATATGCGTGTGGATGGAATGCGCGCCGTCTTTTCCCGGGCCGGCACCCATGCCACCGCCCACCGTCTCATAATACGCGAAAGGGCGCGGCGGATTGGCGCGGGCATCCAGGCCGCCGACCGTCAGATTGTTCATCGTTCCCTGGCTGGCTGCGGGCACGCGCTCGGGAACGGCGAGCGCCAGAGCGCCCAGCAACACATCGGTGATGCGCTGCGAGGTTTCGACATTGCCGCCGGCCACCGCCGCTGGCGGGCGCGCGTTGACCACAGTACCTTCCGGAGCGATGATGCGGATGGGCGCCAGGCATCCGCTATTGGCGGGAATATCTAACCCGAGCAGGCAGCGAAAGACGTACATCGTGGCGGCGACGGTTATGGCGCGGGTGGCGTTAATACTGCCCCGGCATTGCGGAGCGGTTCCGGAAAAATCCACCGTGGCCGCGTCGCCATCAATGGTCACCGCCACCCTGATTTCGACCTCTTCAGGATTGATACCGTCATCATCCATGCAATCGCTGAACCTGTACACACCGTCCGGCATTGCAGCAATTAGCCGCCTCGTCATGCGCTCGGAGTAGTGCAGCAGGCCGCGCATTGCGGCGCTCACCTCATCTGCTCCGTAGCGCGCGATAAGCTCGCCCATGCGCTTCACTCCCGTGCGGTTGGCAGCTATTTGGGCACGCAGGTCGCCGGAGCGTTCCTGCGGGGTGCGCACATTCGCCAACAGCATATCCAACAAGGCCTGATTGCTCTCTCCACGTTGCACCAGTTTGAGCGGCGGTATCACCAGGCCCTCCTCGAAAAGCTCGCTGGCAAG
>Ga0187833_10006853_pt1 | contig 10443 bp, 7 predicted proteins | sample ETNtaG_37_FD_167968 | JGI IMG/M metagenome (GOLD analysis project Ga0187833, IMG submission 167968) | Marine microbial and viral communities from oxygen minimum zone, Eastern Pacific Ocean - ETNP2014_SV_400_PacBio MetaG (Illumina Assembly) | ecosystem: Environmental > Aquatic > Marine > Hypoxic... | reverse complement strand
TACGGTTGATGGCATGGCCAATAAAGGGGCTACAGGATTAATGTTTAGGGATAGGTTATATGCCATCCTGCACTCGGGTGAACATTCAGGCCGAGAACTTAAAATGCTGTCTTTTGACCCACAACTCCATATTGCAGAAGAAAAGAAAGTTCAGTTTGAAAAATTACATGGAGACTTTAACTATCCATTTTTTGTGGACGACAATCATGGGAATATTATTCTTTTGTTTTCCACTAAAAAAGATAGCGCATTTCGGAATTACTTTGCAGTATCAAAGGACTTAGAGAAGTGGAGCGAGCCTAAAGAAATAAATTTAATTGGAAATAAGGGCAGAAGAATGGCATGTGTTAAGGATCATTTGAATTTGTTTCATATGGTCTGGGAGGTAGAAAAAAACATATTATATAGTTTTTCCAGAGATTTTATGAACTGGGAGACTCCTTTGTGTGTTGATGATAATTCACAACGTCCGAAGATTTCAACGGTAAATGGTGCGATTCTGGTTGCTTATGAGAAGCAGGAAGAAGATGTCTATTATATAATTCTGTCAAAAGTTGAAAGTGGAGATGTTACTAAACACATTATTCATAATTCTAAGGAGGAAATTTCAAGACCGTCCAATTGTATTGACTATGAGGATAAGCTTGTTGTCAGTTGGTCAAAGTTTGTTCTTTTGAATAAGATTATCGAATATAAGTTTTTAGATAAGCAAGATATTCTATAACCCTCTATATGGAAATCGTGATTTTAATCAACATCCCAGACTTCTTTGAAAAAGAGGTAATTTATTCAATTGAAAATATATTATATGGATATGCACTTGATTCTCGTAGCCAAATCGGATGCAATTGAAATTTAATGAGATAAAGTGTTTTGGGTCGACCATTCATTTGTTTCTGTTAAGTTGTGTATAATCAACATCTTATAAAATATTACGGGAGACAAGCGCATACCCATATTGAGATAAATATTTATATGGTATGGTCTCCACAATAAGTATTTAAAATATTAGTTTTATATGTTTGATGCAGTGAATAAATATGGCTATAGCTGTTTTTCTAGATATACCTAATAGTTTCATCAAAGAGGCAATATATGTGATAGAAAACATATTTTTTCCTTATGATGAGAAATTTTTGTGCATTAATAATCTGGACGAATGGAATGGTTATAAGAGAAAGATAGTTTACTGTTCTGAAAAATCACCATTGACTTCTTATATAGAAAAAAACGATAAGACGTTATTCGTTATTTTAGAAGAATCAACGATTAATTATTTTTCTAATTTCAGTTCTTATGATATAGGCAACATATTTTACGAATCTCATATACCATGTCTTTTTCCATATAAGAAAGTTATGAGCTTTAATAGACCTTCTAACATACTTCCCTTTGATATAATAGCTGCATCGTTCTTCTTCCTCTCATGCTGGCAGGAATATTCAATAACAGAGAGGGACAGGAAATGCAGGATACCTTTAAAAAGCACAATTCAACATGATTTGCGTATTATCCAGACGCCAATAGTTAATGAATACTTAAAAATCTTAGAGAGGTATATCCTGATGTGTTGGGGGTGCGAATTGAGCTACAAAAAACTACCGGGAGGGGCTGGTTCATATGTTGTGTTAACTCATGATGCTGACCATGTCAACTGCTCATTCATGCACTATGCTAAAACTCTTTTCAGCAATAAAAGAAACTTAGACAAAAGTGTCTCTAACAGCGTAAGTATAGTAAAAAATGTTTGGACTAAAAAAGAGATATTTAGGAAGATTAGAGATGTTGAGTTGAAAAACAATGCATTTTCAACTTTTTTTTTCCTATCTGAGTATCCTGAAAAATTTAGAACCCTTGCCGCTTCTATAGTAAAAAGCTTAGAAAATACACCATTTGAAGTTGGACACCATGTGTCGCGTAATAGTATATATGAGAATTCACTTTCCGGGGATAGAACTCAGTTCGAACAATTAGTAAAGGATTTTCATGGTGAGAGAGTTCATACTCTTCGATTTAACGTCCATAAATTATTTACTTTGCTTGATAAGAACCATTACTGTTATGACAGTTCTCTGCTTTTTCCTGAAGATCTTGGTTACAGAACCGGATTTACATACCCTCATTATATCTTTGATCCAATCGCTAAAAGGACATTTAAAACACTGGAAATACCATTAAACATTATGGAGGGTTCTTTAACCGAAGAGAAATTTCTCGGGCTGACAGACAGAGAGGCTGAAGATGCTCTTTTCAGTTTTATTAAAAAAACCATATCTTATAGAGGAGCCTTGACGCTACTATACCACCCTCATTATTTTTGGATAAACACCGGATTCCGACTTGAGATGTATGATAAAATATTGAAGTTTTTTAAAGATGCAGGCATCAAGATGGGTACTTGTCGTGAAATATATTTTTGGAGGTCTGATAAAAATCTTAATACAATAGATATAAGAATTGTATAAAACAATTAGTCTTCAAGTGCATTGTCCATAAAGCAAATCCAGTTAGAAATGATAATTTTCTATGCTTATAATAAAATTAGCTGTTTAAATAACCAGTAATATGCTCAGATGAAAATTGTTACTATTGTTGGGGCCAGGCCTCAATTTATTAAAGCTTCAGTGGTCAGCCGAGCGATTAATGAATTTAATAAGAATCTGGGGGCATTAACTATAAAAGAAGTTTTAGTGCACACAGGCCAGCATTATGATTACAATATGTCGGATATTTTTTTTAAAGAGTTTCAAATGTCCGAAACAAATTATAATCTTGGTGTAAAGTCAGATCTTCACGGTGCAATGACCGGGCAAATGCTTGAAGGAATAGAAGCAATACTTTTGAAGGAAATCCCTGATGTTATACTAGTTTACGGTGATACGAACTCAACGCTTGCCGGAGCTTTAGCTGCGGTAAAAATAGAAATTCCTGTTGCACATGTTGAAGCAGGTCTACGTTCCTTTAATATGAAGATGCCTGAGGAAGGCAACAGGATTTTGACAGACAGGGTGTCTCATTGGTTGTTTTGTCCAACAGAAAAGGCTGTTAAAAATCTAGAGGATGAGGGTTTGTTCGGGCAGTCCATATCTGCGAATAACCCAATTATTTTAAATGTTGGTGATGTGATGTGTGATGCGGCTCTTTTTTACAGCAAGGTATCAAGACCAACAGATGAGGTAAAGCAATTATTAAAGGAAGTTGGGAAGGAATTCTATCTATCTACCATTCATAGAGCTGGAAATACAGAAAGCATTGAGCAGCTTTCTGATATTATGGAGGCCTTAAATAAAATATCATATTCCATTCCAATAGTTTTGCCCATTCACCCAAGAACTAAAAGGTTTATGGAACTAAATAATTTAAAAGCTGATAATATCCATTTTATTGATCCTGTTGGTTATTTTGATATGATTTCAATGTTAAAGGAGTGTAATGCTGTTTTTACTGATAGTGGTGGCTTGCAAAAAGAGGCTTATTTTTTTAAGAAACGCTGCATTATTTTGAGAGATGAGACAGAGTGGGGTGAACTTGTTGAAAATGGTTACAATATTTTGGCTAGCTCTACTAAAGAGAAAATATTGGAAGCCGAGAAGGCTTTGAGAGGGGATAGTGTTAATAATTGGGATTCATCTTTATACGGTGATGGTCATGCCGGAGAGAAAATAGTTGATGCCCTCATATCGTAAAACAGCATTGTTGGATGTGAAACATCTGAGATACGTTTTTGTTACAAGAATGTTTTCCGGCTTATACGAGACTATAAGGGACCGAGAATGGAAGCCTTCGGGTATTCCTACCTTTATAAAGCTTGTTGAGAAGATTGCACAAAAGGAAAAGGTGATTTGGTTTGTTGTATGCAGGACTATGGTAGAGTCTTCCGTTGTCGAGCATGAGTTTCGCAACATCGTATTTAAAGAGAGGATAAACATGTTTGTGATTCCTTACAAGCACGTTATTAATTCAGGCAAGGTGAATGCTTTCTTTACAACGTTGTCAGCTTTGCATTATATCGTTTTGACATTAAAGAGTATTAATGCACGGCTTTTTTGTTTTGACAGGTCTAATATAGTTGTTGCAGCTATATTTAAAATGATATCAAGTTCACCTGTAGTAGTTAGAATGTTGGGTGCTTACCCTGGTCAAAAGTCGCTTGTTAATAGTTTTATAGCTAAATTATTAAGTCCTATAATTTTATTTTCGTACAAAAGAAAATATGATCTTGTTGTCTGTACTCAGGATGGTAGTGGTGGAGAATATTACATGGAGAAGCTTTTTAACAGGAATACGAAGAAGGTGGTATTGCTTAACGGAGTGGTAAAGAATATAGGAAGAGGAGATTATATACATAATAATACAAGTAATGATAATAAAATTAAATGCCTTTTTGTAGGCACACTTACTCAATCAAAAGGAATTCCAGAGTTGATTAATTCTTTTAGAATTGTCAGTGAAAGAAGTAGTGGTTACGCATTAAAGATAGTTGGGAAAGGAGAACTCTTTCCCAAAATCAGTAGTTTTATTGAGCAGAGTAAGTTAAATGATAATATTCAGTTAGTAGGAGCAATAAGCCTTGAAGAGGTAAGAAAGTATTATGAAAACACCGATGTTTATATATCATTGAATAAACTTGGGAGCCTGAGTAATACTGTACTTGAGGCAATGGCAGCAGGCAAATGTATCATTACACTTGGTAAGGATATTATAACTCATACAGATGAAACGACCGAAAAACTAATATCAGAATACTATGTTATTAGAATAGACAGAAATAATATTGTAAATGATTTAACTAGTAAGCTTATTGATTTAATAGATAATCCTGAGAAAATTAATATATATTCTAAACGTATGGAAATGTTTGCAAGAGATTTTTTGTGGTCATGGGATGAGAGAATAAATTACGAAATGGAATTACTGGAAAGAATTGCAAAAGGTAAGACAATTGAGGGTTCAATATTTCAGAATATTCATAATGAACGAAAAGACTTTGTATAACAATATTAAATCCGCATTGATTAAAGTTTATAAGGAACGGTTAAGGTAATGCATACGTGAGGATTCTTCTTATATTGAACTCTCTTCCAGGTGGAGGGAGTGGACGTGTAATGACTCAAATGGCTAACTACTGGTCTGGAGAATGCCATCATGTTTCAATATTAACTTTTGAAAGTAGCAACACTCCCTTTTATCCTCTTTCGAATTCTGTAAAATGGCATGCCATAGATATAAAAAGCCAATCTTCTTCGTGGATAAGGGGATTATTAGAAAATATGATACGTATTTTCCGAATACGTAAAGCTGTTTTGACAGTCAAGCCGGATTATATTATCAGTTTTGTTTTTACAACGAATATACTTATCCTGCTAGCTACGCGTTTTTTAAACTGTCCTTTGATAATATCTGAACGGAATCATCCAGACTACGGCAGGAAGACAAGATTGATATGGTACTGGTTAAGGAGGATTTTATACCCTTTGGCTGATCATCTTGTTGTTCAAACCAGAGAAATTAAAGAATGGTTTCGTCTTTATAATAATTCAATTCACATCATTGCAAACCCGGCAAAAGTTATTCAGGAGAGTACTGAATCCGGCCCAGAGATATCATTGCCGCCTGGTAAACGTATTATAGCAATGGGACAATTGTCATCACAAAAAGGATTTGATCTTCTACTCGATATATTTGCAAATATTCATCGAACATATCAGGAATGGAATTTAATTATTCTTGGGACCGGTCCACTTAGAGAGGATTTGATTTCACAAGCGGGTCAACTGGGAATAGAAAGATTTATTCATCTTCCTGGAATGGTAGCAAATCCATTTTCTGTGTTAAAGAAGTGTGACCTTTTTGTCTTGTCGTCACGATATGAGGGGTTTCCTAACGTTCTTTTAGAAGCTATGGCTAGTGGGTTGCCTGTTATTAGTTTTGAGTGTCCTTCAGGCCCTGGTGAGATTATTCAGAATGGAGTTAATGGTATACTGGTCCCAGCGGAAGACACTGTTGCTCTGGAAAGGGCCCTATATGAACTGATAGAGAATAAAGAATTAAGAGATAGGTTGGGGAATGAAGCGCAAAAAATATGCGAAAGGTATGCTACTACTAAAATTATGAAACAATGGGAAAGGCTGCTATATTGCAATAAAAGATAGACTGTGGTAACTGCCCAGGGAGTGATATTTTGAAAGTAAATATCCTTACAACCAATAACTTTATATCTTATTATTTCTTTTATCCGCTGCTTGTTAATAAAAGGAGGTTAAGAGACTTAAGCATTGATATTAAATATTATGACAGATTAAAGGAGAATATTTATGATTGTGATGTAATTCTTCTTGACAGCAAATATTTCATGTCTCTTTGGCAAGATAGGGGGCATGTATTATCTATACTGGAAAGAATTAGGAGAGAATGTGAAAAAGTTATATGGCTGGATTCAACTGCAAGCACAGGAACAACTCATTTTCAGGTGCTTCCTTATGTTGACAAATACTGGAAAAAACAGCTGTTGAAAGACCTGAAATTGTATGAAAATAATTATTATGGGGCAAGAATATATACGGATTTCTATAAAAACTGTTTTAATCTGGATGAGGAAGAAGTGGCAAGAGTGGAGCCAATCAAGAGTGAGTATGCCGGAAAGTTATCCGTTTCATGGAACCTTGGTCTTGGCCCCTATTCGGCGAATAGAAGGTTTTCGAATTTCATGAGACTGCTTCCATGGACTGTAAAGGAAAAGTTTGGGTTTAGAAATAGGATTAAAATGAAAAGTTTGACAGGCAGTCGTAAGAACCTTGTCTGTTTTCGAGGCAGCAGCAGTTATACTAACACGGCCCTCTCTTTTCAGCGTATCAAAATGATTGAAATGTTGAAGGATCGTGGAATAGATACGGAACCAGTTGGATACCGTAAGTATGCGAAGGAACTGAATAACTCACAAATCGCCATAAGCCCTTTTGGTGCCGGAGAAATCTGTTTCAGAGATTATGAAATTATTATTTTAGGGACTCTTCTGTTAAAGCCTTCGATGGACCACCTTGTAACATGGCCTGATATCTACGTTGAAGGAGAGACGTATGCGGCTATGAAATGGGACCTGAGTGATTTCAATGAGAGAATTGATTATTTTATGAGAAACCAGAGAATAATAAGGGAAATAACGTTGAATGCCAGAAAAGTATAGATATTATTTTACCCCGCAGGGACAGGAGGAATTCTGTAGTAGGTTTAATGAACTAATAAAATACTAAAAGGATGTGGTAAGTCTAAATATGATAAAATATCAAAATAATAAATATGCTGTATCTAAATGGCGCAGGTAGATTAACGATTATATTGAATGAAACATGATGGTGTAAATTGATTGGGGCAGGGTGCCTGTTCTATGTGGTCCATAATATAATTTACAATTTTCTGAGAATTGACCGAAATAGGTGGTGCATGATTCGGCTAATTAATGAAACTGTTAATATAGTTAGAAAAGTTAATTTTTTAAAAAGAAACTCATTAATTTATAAATTTATGAGGGCATCAGGGATAATATTGTCAAAGAGAATATTTCCAAAGGGAATCAAAAAAACTCTTGGCAATTTTGGTAAATACCGATTCTCTCATGAATTCACATTTTATAATTTAGGCTCATGGGGGACGGGGAAGAATAATGGTTTTAATAAATTGATAGATCTCGCTAAAGGTAAGAAAGTTGTTTATGACATAGGGGCACATATCGGACTTTGCACTATGCCTATTAGTAGGGTGTTGAACGAGGGTGGCAGATGCTATGCTTTCGAACCCGCAAAGGCAAATGTTAAGCTTCTCAAACAACATCTAAAGATGAACAATATAAATAATGTTCATGTGATTGAAAGCCTTGTGGGGGGTGAACGGTTAGAGAGAGTTGGGTTTTATGAAATGAATGGAGACTCCGGTATGAATACAATCAGCAGAGTAAAAAAAGGAGTGAAAGAGTATAAGATGACTTTCAAGAAACAAATTACTATTGATGGTTTTGTCAAAGAAAAAGGTTTTGTTCCAGATCTTATTAAGATAGATGTGGAAGGGGCTGAAATAAGAGTACTCTCTGGTGGGGAAGAGGTTTTAAAAAAATATCATCCAGAAATAATTATTTCCGTGCATCCCAAACATATCAAGGATCTTGGTTATTCTTTAGATCATTTGAGAAAGACAATCTCCGATCTTGGTTATGAGATTTACGATATTGACGGTGCTTCTGTCAAGGATGACCTGGCTTCAAGGGAATATTATCTTGTGTGAAAATGCTTTAGTATCCATGCTTAACCAGACGGAAGAAAGTGCAGGAATAATCTTGCAATCGCTTTGTGTATTAAGACAAGCTAGTCTTGTTGGTCTAACAGGAGATTAGAGTAAATGACAGGAAACATGGATATTCTTTTTATTAACCCGCCCTATGAAAGGTTAAAAGGGTTCTCTCTAGGCAGTATACCAAATGGCATACTGGGGTTGGCTACGCACTTAAATAGCTAAGGATATAACACCCTGATTTATGATGCAGATACAAATTATGATGATGGACTTATGATTGACAACAATAAAAACAGGGTGGAATACGACTAGCATAACATTTCTTTAATATCTTGTGTTTGAAAAACAATTCGTTGTCATCTCAACTGAAAATAGGTCTAGTGTAAGGGGGTATTGATGTTTTCAAAATGATTAAGAGTATTATGGAAAATTATCTTTTGCATTTAATTGTCCATCTTCGGGTGGTAGTAAAAGAACCGGATTGTTTTGTTCACTAGTGAAATGAAAGATCTTCTTTTAGTTAAACCCCTGAGATTGAATACTGCAACTCAGATGTATCCGCCTATTGGCTTGGGGTTTCTTTCGGCATACCTGAAAAAGAAGGGATGTTCCGTAGAAATATTGGACTGTGACGTCAAAAACATTTCTCCGCAGCAGTTCTTGCGGTTTGTTGATCTCGACCAATACAGGGTAATAGGTTTTCGATTGTTTACTTCTGATATGGACAGAACAAAAAAGTACCTGGACTTAATCAAAAAGAGTAGAAACGAAATTATTACAGTAGTAGGAGGCCCTCAGGTGGGGTCGGATCCAATTGATACATTAAAATACCTTCAGAATGCTGATTATGGTGTTTACGGAGAAGGGGAAAGCTGCATGGTGGAGTTCTTAAACGCTCTCAGAAACGGGGAATTAGGCAAACCGAAGATAATAATGAATATCCCAAATCTTGTATGGAAGAGCAACGGTGAATACCTACTAACACCAACGAAGTTTGAACCTGATCTGGATGAAATTGGAGCTCCTGATTGGGATGAAATCAACCCTTCTAGTTATGGGGCTGCTGTTCACGGTTTTTTTTCTCAGAAATTACCTACCTGTCCAATAATCGTTACAAGGGGCTGTCCGTATAAATGTACATTTTGTGGTAGCAGGGAAATAACAGGATACAAAGTAAGAAGTAGAGATCCAGATAAGGTCATAAAAGAAATTAAATACCTGAAAGTCCATTACGGCATACAGGAATTTCAAATTGTGGATGATAATTTTACGGCAAACAGAGAAAATGTTATCCATTTCTGTAAGGCTTTAATTGATGAAAAAATTGATATGCCGTGGAACTGTCCAAATGGAACACGCTTAGATACCTTAACTGATGAAATGCTGAAAATAATGAAAGAATCCGGTTGTTACGAAATCTCGGTGGGTATTGAATCAGGAAACCAGAAAATACTTGACTCAATGAAAAAGGGCCTGACTCTTCAAACAATACGTGAGAAAACTGATTTAATAAATAAGCATAACATTGATATAGTTGGTTTTATTATGGTGGGATACCCTCTGGAAACGACAGATACTATTGAGGATTCCAGGAAATTAGCTTTAGAACTACCACTCAAGAGGGTGAGTCTTACCAGGTTCTCTCCTTTCCCGGGAATACCTATTACGGAAGAATTAATTAGGAAAGGGAAAATTAGCAAAGAAAGTATGGATTATTCCAAGCTAAGTTATATGTCGTGGTCTTATGTGCCGGAAGATTTAACAAAAATGAAATTAAGGTGGCTGTTTTTTAAATTTTTTATTACATTTTATTCTAGGCCACACATAATATTTCATAATATTAAAGGAATACATTCTTTTAAACACTTTAAGTTAATATTAAGAAAAGTAATAAACTTTGTCTTTGGAATATAAGAAAAAAAACGGTGGTTCTTTTTAATTATTTGATAGTGAATAGATAGAGAAACTTTTTTGATATATTGATGGATATTGATGATCTTACAATAATAATCATGGCTGCTGGTAAAGGAACCAGGCTGTATCCTTATTCAAAAAAAACCCCAAAAGTATTAGTTAAGATAGGTAGCAAAACCTTACTGGAAAGAAACCTTGAAATTGTAAAAAATAAACTGAAAAAAAATGAAGTTCACATTGTCCTTA
>Ga0187833_10006852_pt1 | contig 10444 bp, 9 predicted proteins | sample ETNtaG_37_FD_167968 | JGI IMG/M metagenome (GOLD analysis project Ga0187833, IMG submission 167968) | Marine microbial and viral communities from oxygen minimum zone, Eastern Pacific Ocean - ETNP2014_SV_400_PacBio MetaG (Illumina Assembly) | ecosystem: Environmental > Aquatic > Marine > Hypoxic... | reverse complement strand
TAGAAAAAATAAAAAACACTCCTATTACAGTGGATTTACATAAAAAATATCCGCAGTTTGAGAAAATTATACTAATGGTGTCTCGTTTAGAGAAAGAAAAAAATATTCCACTTGCAATCTCTGCTATAGTGGAAGTTATAAAGAAATATCCGAAAACAGGCCTTGTAATAGTGGGAGATGGAAGTGAGAAATCAAATTTAAAATTAAACAATAATATTGTCTTGGATGGTTGGCAGAATAAAGAAACTATTTATTCGTATTATAAAACTGCGGACATGCTCCTAGTAACTTCAGATTACGAAGGCTACGGGCTTACTATAATAGAAGCTCTTGCGGCAGGACTTCCAGTACTTTCTACAGACGTAGGTATAGCTCGTGAAGCAGGTGTTGAGGTTACAAATTGTAACAATATAGGTAATGATATAGTTAAATACATAGAAGGTAACCCACGTACAGCAGAATTAACTAATTATCCATATAAAAACAAAGCTGATTATTTAGACAAATTTAAACAATCATTCATATGCAAAAAGTAAAAATAGGGTTTATTGGACAAGGGTTCATAGGTAAAAATTACGCTGATGATTTTGAAAATCGTGGGTTTCATATTGTTAGGTACGCCCTTGAAGAGCCTCATTATAAAAATGAGGAACATATTGAAACTTGCGATATTGTATTTATTGCGGTTCCAACACCAACAACACCAGAAGGATTTGATTCCGGTATTATAAGAAAAGTTATAAAACTTGTTGGTAAAGGAAAAATCGCTGTAATAAAATCTACTATTTTACCAGGAACAACAGAAAGTATACAAAAAGAAAATCCCGACATATTAGTAATGCACTCACCAGAATTTCTTACTGAAGTTACAGCCTCGGAAGATGCGGCACATCCAGATAGAAATATTATTGGAATACCGGAAGATTCTCAAAAGTATAAAGATGCAGCACAAAGAGTAATAGATACACTTCCAAAAGCACCATATGAATCAATATGTAATGCTAAAGAGGCGGAGCTTACAAAGTACGGAGGTAATTGCTGGTTTTATTTTAAAGTAATATTTATAAATATGCTTTATGATTTATCAAAGACTTTTGAAGATGTTGATTGGGATGTAATACAAAAGGGTATGACGGCAGACTCTCGTATTGGTGGGACTCACTTAAACCCAATCCATAAAAGTGGTCGTGGTGCAGGGGGAAACTGTTTTATAAAAGATTTTGCAACTTTTTCTGAAATGTATAATAGAACGGTTGGGGACAATGAAGGAAAAGATTTACTTGAAAGAATGAATAATAAAAATATAAAACTTTTGTGTGACAGCAATAAAGATTTAGGGCTACTTAAAGGTGTATACGGAAATAAGATAAAATAGTTTTTATATAAAATGAAATTATTAATAGTTACTCAAAAAGTAGATAAAAATGATGATATTCTTGGGTTTTTCCACCGATGGCTTTTAGAATTTGCAAAGCATTATGAATTTATAACAGTTATAGCTCTACAGGTTGGTGAGTATGATCTACCTGAAAATGTAAAAGTACTTTCTCTTGGGAAAGAAAAAGGAGGGTCAAAGATTAGTTATATATTTAACTTCTATAAATATATTTGGAATGAAAGAAAAAATTATGATGTAGTGTTTGTGCATATGAATCAGGAGTATGTATTGCTTGGGTGGAAGTTCTGGAAGCTGTGGGGTAAGAAGATATATTTATGGAGGAATCATGCTAAAGGTAACTTTTTAACCAGACTAGCAGTACTTTTTTCTAATAAAGTATTTTGTGCATCGGAACAGTCTTTTACTGCAAGATTTAAAAAAACAAAGATCATGCCTGTAGGAATAGATACTAACTTTTTCAAACCTGATTCTTCGGTTCAAAAGAAACCAAACTCGATATTATTTTTAGGTCGTATTGATCCTGTTAAGAATGTAGACATCTTCGTTGAAGCACTTAGAGAGCTTAAAGATAGTGGGGTCGAATTTTCTGCAACAATAGCGGGGAGCTCATCTGATAAATACAAAGACTACGAAAAGATAATTCGTGATAAGATGGTGGAATACAGCTTGAGTGATGAAGTGTGGTTTACAGGAGCTATTAATCAAGAAGATGCACTCAAGCTATATAGAGAGCATGAGCTCTACGTGAACTTAACCCCATCTGGCAGTATGGACAAGACGATTTTTGAGGCAATGGCGAGTAATGTGACACCGTTGGTTTATAATACAGGACTAAAAGAATCGTTAGGGCAAGAGCTCATATTAACAAAATTAAATACTGACTATATTGCTGATAAGCTTAACCAAGTTTTAAGAAATAAAAAAGATAAAAATTTTAGAGATTTAATTGTCGAAGAACATAGCCTTAAAAAACTTATAGACAATCTTCTTAAAGAAATATTAGTGTGATATAATTCTTTTCAAGATAGATATATATATATGATATTTTTTAATTTTAAGAAAAAATTCAAAGTTAGTTACCCTTATCCCTTAGGGCATCCTATAAAAGTTGTGGTAAGACGTTATAATATGCGAGGTTTGTTGGGATGGTTGTTTCAAAAGTACGCCTCTACTGTTAAGCCAGAAGAAATATTGGTCTCAGAGAGGATTGTTGAACTTCCACTTTTGCATCAGTGGTTAGGTAGTAATAAAGTTGAAGGTAAAATTTTAGAGGTTGGACATGCTGCAAGTAGTGTAGCTCTTGAGCTCGCTAGTCTTGGGCATTCAGTTACTGGAATTGACTTAAGGTCGTATTTATTTACACATGCAAATCTAACTAGTTTTACTGATGACTTTCTAATACATGATTTTCAAAATGATAAATTTGATTTTATCTACTCACTTTCTGTAATAGAACATTTTGGTTTTACTCAAAGATATGACGGCAAGAAAGATGTTGATAATCAGCTTGATGAAGAAGCTTTTTGCAAAATGTCTAAGTTGTTGAATCAGTCGGGTAGGGTTGTGATAAGTGTACCTTATGCTCGTGAGCAAGGTCCTAGTACATGGTTTCGCCTCTATACTCGTGATGATTTAAATAAAAAGCTCAACAAGCATTTTAGTATTGTAGATCAAAAATTTTACGTCAGAAAAAATAGTCAGTGGAATCAAGTGACTGACCCATTAGATGATCCTGATTCAGCCAGAGATGGTGTAGCCATGTTTCTATTATCTATTAAGAATTAATGAGCAAGAAAATCACAACTTTACTTGTGTTGGTTATGTCTATCGCAAACATACCTTTTAGAGGTAAAGTTAATAAAATTTCTAAGCTCCCACCAAAGAGTATAGTCGCTATGGTACTGACGAGTAATATTGGTGATATGATTTTTGCAACATCAGTCTTTCATGCTATAAAGGAACGATATCCGACTTGCCACCTCACTGTTGTTGGGAGTAAGAAGAATTCAGTAACGCTTTCGGGTAATAATGATGTTGACAAATATATTGTTACTCCAAAAAGTATTTGGAAACTCATAAGTCTTCTCAAAACAACAAAAGCAGATTATGGATTTAGTTTAGCAAATAGTTCGGTTGATATTGCTAGCATGTTTCTTGCTGGGGTTAAAACAGTGGCATGTTTTGATGTTAAAAATGCTCCAGTGATACATACACCGTTCTATCGTTTATTAAAGAAACTTTGTATTCAAGTACCTTATTATATTGGCAAGTATTGTTCACAAGAGTATTTAAGGATACTTGAACCAATAAATATATTTTCCAATAATACAAAGAAATATTTATTTTATGACGATAAAATCGCAAAAGAAGTACAAGATAAGTTTCTGTCAAAAGGGGTTGACCTAGAAATAGAAAAGATTGCAGTGGTATCTCCTGGTGCTGGAACTAAAGTTAAGTTATGGTCTGTGGAGAGGTTTGCTGAAGTAGCAGATTTTTTGGCAGAGCAAGGTTTCAAAATCGCTGTTATAGGTGGACTTGGAGACAAAGAAGAGGTAGAACTTTTTAAATCTAAGATAGATGCTAATAATCTATTGGACGCTTCCAGCCTTTCATTGGAAGAATTAATGTATTTTATTTCTGTATGTAAACTGCTTATAGCCAACGATAGCGGGCCAGTATATATGGCCGAGGCGTTTGGCGTACCAACTTTAGTAGTTGTTGGTCCAACAGACGAATTTGAACATCCTCCTCACAGTCCTCTAAATATGGTTGTAACTCCAAGTCGAGAGAAGGAGCCACCAGAAATGCGTGGCCATATTGTGGGTTACAGTACGGAGCGTGCTATAGAGCAGATCAAGCGAGTTACTGTGGAAGAAGTTTTAGTAATACTAAAAACTTTGCTTAAGAATATGGTTGATAAAAAGCCAATAAGATAGTAATCTGTTCTTATAATCTTATGTTAAAATTTATATGAAAAAAGCTTTAATTACAGGTATTACAGGTCAAGATGGATCATATTTGGCCGAATTTCTTTTAGGAAAAGGATATGAAGTGGCTGGTTTCATGCGTAGGTCTAGTACTGAACCATTAATGCGTCTTGGAGATGTTATCTCTAAGAATAATATTAAGTTTTATGACGGAAACTTACGTGATTTGAATTCTATACGGCGTGTGATGGAAGATTTTGTACCTGACGAAGTATATAACTTAGCAGCATTGTCTGACGTAGGTATTTCTTTTCGTTGTCCTGAGGAAACTATGGATGTAAATTATTATGGCTCAGGAAGAATTATAGATGAAGCTATACAGGTAAATCCTAAGGTTCGTATATATCAAGCTTCCACTAGTGAGATGTTTGGTTCTACACCACCACCGCAAAATGAATCCTCGCCTTTTGTTCCTGTGAGTCCTTATGCCGAAGCCAAACTTAAGGCTCATGAAAACTTTATAGTAGGATATAGAGATAAACATCAAGTGTTTGTATGTTCTGGTATTTTGTTTAATCATGAGTCACCAAGAAGAGGGAAACATTTTGTTACTAGAAAAATTACCCACTCACTCTCTAAAGTAAAACATGGACTTCAAGATTTTATTCAACTTGGCAATTTAGAAGCCACAAGAGATTGGGGTTTTGCCGGAGATTATGTTGAAGCAATGTGGCTTATGCTTCAAGCAGACAAACCTGACGATTTTGTTATAGCTACAGGAGAAAATCACTCCGTGCGAGATTTTGTAAATGCTACTTTCGATGCTCTTGATATGAAGGTTACTTGGGAGGGTAAAGGTTTAGAAGAGGTGGCTAAAGATGAAAATGGAAAAATTATTTTAAAAATAAACGAAAAATTTTATCGCCCTGTTGAGGTACGTAATCTTTGTGGTGATGCTACAAAAGCACAGGAAAAATTAGGTTGGAAAGCGAAGACCTCTTTTGCTGATTTAGTAAAAATGATGGTTGATCACGATGAAGAGTCAGTACAAAAAGGTAAATATTTCTTTTAATTATTAAAGACATATGTCACAATCACTCACTTTATTTATTCCAGTTGCACCATCAGAATTACTCGACAAAATTGCAGTCCTTGAGATTAAATCTGAAAAAATTACCAATCCACAAAAATTGGAAAGCATTAATCATGAATTAAGGCTCTTGCTGGATATCAGAAAAAAACACATTACAGAATCTACAGAACTTGAAAGTTTATATCAGGATTTAAAAGAAGCCAATCTTCGTATGTGGACAGGCCTTGATGAGTGGGAAGCTTACAGGAATACATATGGCATTGATGTAAAACTAGCTAAAATTGTTGATGAAGTGCAACGACAAAACAATGCAGAGAGGTTTCCAGTAAAGAGAAAAATAGATATACTTCTAGGCTCTCTAATTCGAGAGGAAAAGTCATATTCAATTAATGAAAAGTAGATTATGCAAGAGACTGTACTTGTGATGGGTTGATTTAGTATTATTTTATTTGCCAATAACTTCAAAACGAGGGCATGGGACTATTAACTTACCGCCACCAGATAGGAATTTTTGTTCACGTTTAATAAATTCATTAATAAAATGCCATGGAAGCACTAACAAATAGTCAGGCTTTGCTTTTCGCATTTCTTTCTCAGAGTAAATTGGTATGTTAGTACCAGCTGTTTTTAGTCCAAATTTTGCTGGTGATCTTTCTGCTATTCCGTCAATTAAAGTGTTGTCTAAACCAAACCACTGAAGTAGAGTATTACCTTTGGTTGATGCACCATAGCCCCATATAGATTTGCCTTTCTTTTTCTCCTTTTTAATAAAATCAACAGTTTCTTTCTTTAATTTGTTTATATTTTGCCAAAAATCAAGATAAATTTTCTTCTTCTTGAGTTCTAGTGTTTTCTCATATTCTAATATTGAAGCCACTCGCATATTAGCTACATCTCGGTAGGGAGATGTGGCAAAAGTGGACGGGTCTGCGTTGTTGTGTCTTATATAAATCCGAAAACTACCACCATTTATATCATTTAATTCACAGTCAACTATCTTAAGGTTGTGTCTGTCAAGTAAGTGTTTAAGAGCGTTGAGGCTATAATATCCGAGATGCTCATGGCAAATATTATCGAACGCTAACTGTTTTAACATTAGTGGTAAGTAGCTCATCTGAATAATCCAAAGACCATCTTTGTCTAAAGTGTTTTTGATATCTTTTACAAAAGTATTAGGATCTTCTAGGTCATAAAACATCGCAATACTAGTAATTACTTTAGCTTTCTTATTGCCGTGCTTTGTTTTTTTGTATTCTTTGTTTGTGAAGTAATTATTGACGATAACATTAGCGTGTTTAATTGATTCAGTTTTGAAATCATTAGGATCAAAACCAATTCTCGTAATATTCTTCTCAACAAAAGAGAAAAGAGTACCATCGTTACTACCTATATCTACAAAGATATCTCCAGGTTTAGTGCGTGCAAGTTCTTGGGCTCTTTTTGCTATGCTCATAAGCTCATTAGTCATGGTGGCATTAGTACCAGATTTATACCAGTACTTTCTATACATAATATCTCCTGGTACGGTGTGGGTGAGTTGAACAAGACCAGACTTTGGAGCTAGGCGCATCTCAAGCTCTACAGGAATATATTTTGGAGTTTCGTGTAGCTCAATAAAATCAGATAAATAAAGTTCGCCTAGAGAAAAAAGAGGGATTGTTTTTTCACCAGATATACGACAAGTCTCTCTTTTTTTGACCCTACTTTTATTTTTAGGAGACTTTCCTTTTTTTAATTCAGTTTTTAACATATAGTGTACTATATAATTTCTACTTAAAATTGCAAGTCTTCAAATAGTGTATAATACACATATGTTGAAAGATAAAAACAAACTAGATATTATCGAATTACCAGAATTTTCTTTAGATAATCCTTCTAAGGAGTATGCTAAAGAAATTCTCTCTCAGGATGGAGTTGAGAGGGTTTTGCTCTTTCCGGATTCTTTTACTAAGAGTAAGTATGTCGGTGCGGAATATAAAACTACAATACCATCAAGCGTTGTTATACAGACAGACACTGAGCATCTCTATCCTAGTTTTCGCTCCAGAGGTATAAATTGTGGAATGATGCTTGTCTCCTTGCCTATAGAAGAAAAAGATCTCACAGAGGATTTAATAAATAAAATTAAAAAAGCTTTTCTATATTCGCTTCCATATTATACTAGTTTTCGTTTAAGACTCCCGTTTCTCAAGGGTAAATATGATCTTTCATATAAGGAATTTCTAAAAGTGCTTGAAGGTGGAGCTCCAAGTTTAAAGAGTAAGCTCAATGTATTGCAGGAAGACATAGTAAAACTTGAAGGTGGAGGTGTAGCCAATAACTTAAATATTGATGAGGCTAAAAAATATTTTAATTCCAAGTGGCTTAATAGACGCACCGTACGTATGCGGCATTCCTTTGGTCGCTATTTTGGAGGCAATCATTATCTTGAGATACAGATAGTGGAAGACGTTGGATCGGATAAATTGGGTTTGAAGAAAGGCCAAGTAGTAGTTATGCTGCACACAGGTTGTCAATCTCTTGAGGATGTTGTTCGACCAGATCTTAGAGAAAACTTTATTCGACAAAAAAGTTATAAAAGCGTAAACAAGAATAGTGAAATGTACAAAGCTTTCTTTATGGCACAAAAAGCTCTTCTAAACTTAATTCGTGCTTATAGACTTACAAGCTTTGCTATGCTGAGAGATATATTTGGTAGTGAGACAAAGATAGTTTTAGAACGAGGTCATAATTATGTCAGTGAAGAAAAAGGAAAGTTAATATATAGGCATAATGCAGAGCGTCTTAAAGATGGAGGCTTTGCCATTGTCTCTGGCAACTTTAAACACTCTTCCTATGTTGTAGAAGGTGGAGATGGTGTAGAGGACCATATGCACAGTATTGACCACGGTATCGGTAGTATCCTTAAGCGTGCAGAAAAGAATGAAAAAAAGAAGGGTGAAAATGTGCGCATCTTGCGCTCTAAGAGGGGGCTGTACTCTATCCTTAAAGAAGGTAACGAAGCTTTAATTGAGAATTCTGTAATTAAGGATTATTTTGCCCTGATGGAGAGTAAGGGTATAGTAAAGGCAAATAGAGCTAAGTTAAGACCAATACTTAATCTTAAATATACAAAATAATGCCAAGTATTCGAGAATTAATAGACAAAACACAAGCAGGCAAAAGGGCTAAAAGTTTTCCACTTATGTGGGGTTATTCTTGGCATCGCAGCATCTCAGTTTATCTTACATGGTTTCTTCTTAAACTTTTTCCTCGTATTAAACCGCAGCAAGTTTCTTGTCTTATGATAGTAATAGGTCTTGCTGGAGCTTTTATTATTTTATTGGAATCAAGCTTTACATCAGGAGCTTTTGCTATTTCTGGGTTCTTGGCTATCTATTTGAGTTTCTTGTTGGATAAAAGTGATGGTGAGATTGCACGCTTCAAACATTTACATTCATTAAGAGGTATTTATCTTGATGAGCTTTATCATACTTTAGTACCCATCTCTATGTTAATAGCCGTCTATTTTATAAGTGTTTCGGGTTCTTTGCGTGGAATGGGTTTCCTTATGCTTGCGGTAATCCTCACACTTCTTATACGTTATCACCGTAAGGCGTCTCTTATGTTGTTTGTAAAAAATAATAAATTAATTACAGAAGGTAAGTTAGATCAATATGAGGGTAATAGGTATATAAAAATAATTTTTAATTTTTCATTTATTAAGATTTCAAGCGTGGTTGAACGTTTCGATATTGTTTTAGTGTTGTTGTTTGGAGCTTGGCTCTCTGAATATTATTTTGGGATCGTTGCTCTTCCTCAGTATTTAGTTGTCTATACATTTCTATCATTGATACATTTTGTGCGTATTGTTGCACTTAATTATTACGGTGGTATTGATTCTGAGGTGAGGCGTCTAGAGCATAAGGGTTACTAATATGAAAGGTTATTATTTCATAAACACAGATTTAGCCAACCACAAAGGTCACAGCATCCAGATTATGAACACTATTGGTGCTGTAAACAAGGCAGGTATAAATCTTGAGGTTGTAGCTCCAAGGTATCGAGGGCCATATAATTTTGATGAAATACACAACTATTATGGCACTATTGCTAAGTTTCCTATTAATTTTCTTTATACACCATTCAATTTGGCTCAAAGGTGGTCATTTATTTTCTTCATCTTTTCGTCGATGATTTTTCTGTTAGGTAAGCGTTTTCGTGGAGAGGTAGATTTTATTTATTTTCGCAGTGAGTACTTCTGGCCACTTGCCATACTGGGACGATTCTTAGGTTTACCATTTTATTATGAAGTGCATAGAATTGGTCTTTCGGGTAGATCAGCAAGGGTTAAGAAGTGGCTTGCAAAACACACCAAAGGTTTAGTAGTTTTGACAGAAGTTCTTAAGAAGTCATTTAGTCATCTTAATGATAATATCCATGTAGCGCACGACGCTGTTCATTTGGCAGATTTTACTGCAGGTGACTGTTCGCAAGAAGAAGCTCGCAAGCGTTTAGGTTTGAGAATCACTGGTCCCATATTTTCTTATGTTGGTAGTATCAAACGTATTAAAGGTACAGATATTATTCTAAGTATTGCGGAACAATTCCCTAATATTGAGTTTTATTTTGTTGGTTATGTAGAGGAATCATATAAGTCAGTGTTTAAGAGTCTTCCAAAGAATGTACATCTAGTTGGGCAATACACCAGAGATGAGAATCCACTATGGTTACAAGCTTCGGATCTTTTACTTATTACTCATCCAGATAATTCGCAATCACAGTCGCCGATGAAACTCTTTGAATATATAGCGGCAGGTAAGCCTATTTTATCATCAGATCTGCCCAACATCCGGGAAGTGTTGTGTGGACCAGGGGCTCTCTACTATAAGCCAGAAGATAGCCAAGACTTCGCTAGAGCCATAAGAGAGTATCTAGACAATCAGGGATTATATGAACGCAATGGTCGTAGTAACATTAAGCTTGCAGAGCAATATACTTGGGAGAAGCGCGGTATTGCTATCGCAGAGTTCATAAGAAAGACAA
>Ga0187833_10006851_pt1 | contig 10446 bp, 10 predicted proteins | sample ETNtaG_37_FD_167968 | JGI IMG/M metagenome (GOLD analysis project Ga0187833, IMG submission 167968) | Marine microbial and viral communities from oxygen minimum zone, Eastern Pacific Ocean - ETNP2014_SV_400_PacBio MetaG (Illumina Assembly) | ecosystem: Environmental > Aquatic > Marine > Hypoxic... | reverse complement strand
ATTTAACCCAGAAAAAGATAGCAAAATAGAAATAATAAAAAATATAAAAAAATATAAGAAGATAAAAGAAATTATTGATGATAAAAATTTTTCATTTATTTTTTCGTTATTATAAGAAATTGGAAAAATTCCTCTTGGATAAATAATTTTTTTAATTTGAGTTTTTATAAATAACCATAAAATTTGAATTCTAAATATTTTAATACCACAAGCAGTAGACCCCGCACATCCGCCTATAAACATTAAAATTAAAAAGAAAACTAATGAAAATTCACCCCAAAGATCAAAATTAGAAGTGACATATCCTGTACCGGATAAGATTGATACTACATTAAATGCAGAAATTCTTAAGTTTATTAAAAAATTTTCATCATTATTAAAAAACAGATAAATAAAAATAATTAAAATTGATATTACACAAATTTTAAACAGGCCTTTAATTTGTATATCTTCAAAAAATATTTTTTTATTTCCTGATATATATTTTAAATAGGCAATAAATGGAATACTTCCTGCTAATATAAAAATAATTGCTATTATTTCAATAATTGAGTTTTGAAAATGTCCAATTGATTCATTATAATTTGAAAAACCACCAGTAGCAATTGTTGTCATAGAATGAATAATGCTATCAAAAATATTCATTCCTGCAATAAAATATGAGAACAAACACAATAAGGTAAGAAATAAATAAATTAAAAAAATTCTAATTGCAATTTCTCTAGTTCTTGGAAATATTTTTTCAGAAGAATCTCCACTATCAATTTTAAATAATTGCATTCCACCAATTTTCATTAGTGGCATTAATGTAATTGCCATTACAACAATACCTATTCCACCAAGCCACTGCAATATTGCTCGCCAAAGCAAAATACCCTTGGGTGTTACTGATAAATTATCTATAACGGTAGAGCCAGTCGTGGTAATTCCTGACATACTTTCAAAAAAAGCATCACTAAAACTAAAATTCATATTAGAAAAAATAAATGGCAAAGATCCAAATACAGCAACACTGATCCATGACAAAGAAGTTAAAAGAAATGCTTGTTGTAAGTTAATTTTTTTATTTTGATCTAAATTGGCTAAGCAAAATAATATTCCAACAATTATAGTAATTAGGCCTGAGCTGATAAAAGTACTATCAAATTCATTATAAATAAATTGAACTATAATTGGGAAAATCATAAAAAAACCAAGAATGATTTGTAAAATTCCTAAAATAAAAAAAATAGTTTTATTATTGTTCATTTTTGTTCAAACAATATTTTAAGTTTTGCAAATTTCAACACAATAAGGACTAAAATTATCTATATTTTTGGTAATAAATTTAATAAATCTGTGTGTAGTGATGGATAAATCATTATTTGAAAAAACAACCGCATGGCCTTTTGTTGAAGCGAGAAAACTTCTTAAAGAGAGAAGATCTATTTTTGATAAAAAAGGAAAAATAACTTTACAAACAGGTTATGGACCTAGTGGATTGCCACATATAGGAACCTTTGCAGAAGTAGCAAGAACTTCAATGATAGTTAATGCTTTGAACAATTTAACTGATTTGCCAAAAGAGATCATTACTTTTTCTGACGACATGGATGGTTTAAGAAAAATACCAGATAATGTTCCTAATACAGAAATGCTTAAAAAAAATTTAGGGAAACCATTAACTAATATTCCAGATCCATTTGGTAAATTTTCTAGTTTTGGTGAACATAATAATGAAATGCTAAAAAATTTTTTAAATAAGTTTAAATTTAACTACTCTTTTAAAAGTTCATCAAAATTATATAAATCTGGATATTTTAATGAGGCATTAAAATTAATTTTAAATAAGTATCATGATATAATGAATATTATATTACCAACACTTGGCAAAGAAAGACAGAAAACTTACAGTCCTTTTTTACCTATTTGTCCAGAAACTGGAAAAGTTTTAGAAGTTCCAATGATTGAAGTTTCAAAAGAAAAAAATCAAATAATTTTTGAAAATAATGGAAAAAAATTGGAAAAGAGTATTTTAAATGGTGAATGTAAATTACAATGGAAGGTTGATTGGGCAATGAGATGGCATGCACTTGATATTGATTTTGAAATGTATGGAAAAGATTTAATTGAGAGCGCAATACTATCTAATAAAATACTTAAAATTCTAGGTAAAAAAAATCCAAATGGTTTTGCTTACGAATTATTTTTAGATGAAAATGGAGAAAAGATTTCAAAGTCAAAAGGAAATGGTATAACCATTGAAGAATGGTTAAAATATGCATCACCAGAAAGTTTGTCACTTTATATGTATCAAAATCCACAACGGGCAAAAAAATTATATCATAAAGTTGTCCCAAAGGCTGTAGATGAATATTTGGATTGTATAGAAAAATATGAAACACAAGAAGATTTAAAAAAAGTTTTAAACCCAGTTTGGCATGTACATAATGGAATTCCACCTTCAGAAAAAATGATAATGCCATTTTCTATGCTGCTAAATCTTGTAGGGACAAGCAATGCTTCATCTAAAAATCTTCTATGGAAATTTGTAAAAAAATATAAAAAAAACATAAAAGAACAAAAAAACCCTATTTTTGATCAACTCATTGATTATGCAATTAAATATTTTAATGATGTAGTTAAACTAAATAAAAAATTTAAAAAACCCAGTCAAAAAGAAAAACTAGCATTAAATAATCTTGCAGAAAAATTAAAAGAATGTAATGAAAATCTAGATCCAGAGGCTATTCAAACCATTGTCTATAGTGTTGGTAAAGATAATGGTTATAAAGAAAATCTTCGAAATTGGTTTAAACTGATTTATGAAGTAATATTTGGTGATGAAAATGGTCCAAGATTAGGTTTTTTTATAAGTTTTTTTGGAGTGAGAGAAACAATTGACTTAATAAAAAATAAAATAAAATAAATGTTCTCATTCATTAGACCAGTGTTATTTAAAATAGATCCAGAATTGGCACATAACTTTGCAATTAAATCACTAAAATTTAACTATTTACCGAAATCATTTTTTAAAATTGAAAATGAAGAAATGCTCGAAATTGATTTATTTAATAAAAAATTTCCTAATCCAATTGGATTAGCGGCAGGGTTTGACAAAAGTGCAGAAGTATATAATTCGATTTTTAAATTTGGTTTCGGGTTTATTGAAGTTGGAACTGTTACACCCCTTAAGCAATATGGAAATCCCAAACCAAGAATTTTTAGGTTAGAAAGAGACGAAGCATTAATAAATAGATTAGGTTTTAACAATGATGGCTCTGAAATTATAACAAAAAGAATTCAAAAAAATAAAAAACAAGGAATTTTAGGGATTAATATTGGCCCAAATAAACAAACAAAAAATCAAAAAGATGATTTTATTTTAGGATTAAAAAAATTTAATAATTTAGCTGATTATATTACTATAAATATTTCATCACCAAACACTGAAAATTTAAGAAACTTTCACCAGGTTAAAAAATTAATTGAGTTATTAAAAATTATTAATGAGGAAAAAGAAAAAGAAAATATAACAATACCAATAATGTTAAAAATTTCACCTGATATTAATGATAGTACAATTGACGAAATTTCTGAAATTGCAATCAACAATTCAATAGCTGCCTTAATCTTAACCAATACTACAAATGTAAATAGAAATAATTTAGTAGATTTAAAAAAAAATGAAATAGGTGGGCTTTCAGGAAAACCCTTAGAAGATGTTTCAAACAATATAATAAAAAAATTTTATAAAAAATTAAATAGAAAAATTACTATTATCGGGGTAGGAGGTGTAGACTCTGGAAAGTCAGCTTATAATAAAATTATATCAGGAGCTTCACTTATTCAGCTCTATACGGGCATGATTTTTAAAGGCCCTGAAATTGTAAAAAATATAAAGAAAGATCTAATTAATCATTTAAAAAATGATGGTGTTAAAAATTTTAAAGAAATTATCGGCCAGGGGATCTAGCCTAGTTTAGAAAGTACAGGAAATATTTCCAAAATATAATAACCAAAAACTTGTAATTGGTTAGTTAATATTAAAATACCAGTCAAAAATAAAATTATTCCACTTCCATTAATTATAGTTGGTATCTTTTTTTTAAAATTTTTTGATAAAATTAAAAATTTATGTATAGCACAACCCGACACAATAAATGGTATGGCCAAACCTAATGAGTAAAAACTAAGCAATAAAATACTTTTAAATACAGTTTCTTCTACTACAGCCAAAGCTAATATTGAACCAAGAATAGGGCCAATGCATGGTGTCCAACCAAAACCAAAAGCTCCACCAACCAATATGGGAAAAAGAGAATTTTTGTTGTATTTTTTTGTATAATATTTTTTTTCTTTGCTTAAAAAATTTAATTTAATTATACCAATTAACTGCAAAGAAAATAATATAATTATTATTCCAGCTCCTATTCTAAGTTCCTTTGAATACACAATAAATAGTTTTCCTAAAAAAGAGGCAGTTGCTCCAAATATGATAAATACTAATGAAAATCCTAATGAAAAATAAATTGTTTTTAATAAAGCTGATTGTTTTTTTTCAACCAATTCATTTAAAGTTTGTCCAGAAATATAAGAAATGTATCCAGGTATTAATGGTAGTACACATGGAGAAAGAAAACTAATAAAGCCCGCAAAAAAGGCTAAAATTAAATTCAAAGTCATTCAATAAATGGGGAGATAAACTTCCATAAATTACTAAAATTATAATTATTCCTCTAAAATATTACTGTCAATAGATATATGATCTTGACGAGTAATCGGACAACATCTATACCCTTGGAAAATAAAAAATTTATGTCAAAAAAATGTGAATTAACTGGTAAAATTCCTTTAGCAGGCAATAATGTAAGCCATGCTAATAATAAGTCAAAAAGAAGATTTTTGCCCAACTTAAAAAAAGTCACTTTTAAAAGTGACTTGCTAAAAAGAAATATTAAATTAAATGTCTCTAACTCAGCTGTAAGAACAGTAGATAAAAAAGGTGGTTTTGATTTATTTCTTAAAAATACAAAATCTAAAAACTTTTCTTTAAGAGTAAAAAAAATAAAAAAATCTATAGCAATTAAAACTAGCTAACATTTTAAATGAATAAGCTACTTGTGATACTTGCAGTTTCAATGGGTATAGTTGTACTTACTTCAAATTATTTAGTTCAATTTCCAATTCAATATTTTGGTTTGTCAGAATTATTAACTTATGGAGCGTTTAGTTATCCAATTGCTTTTTTAATTACAGATTTAGCTAATAGAGCTTTTGGAAAAATAGTAGCTAGAAAAATAGTTTATATAGGTTTTTTGTTAGGTGTTTTTTTTACACTTTTTTTTTCAACAAACTTTTCAGATTTAATTTCGGTTAGAATTGCAATTGGATCAGGAACAGCGTTTATTATTGCCCAGACAATAGACATTCAAATATTCCATAAATTTAGAAAAAAAAAATGGTTTGTGGCTCCACTAGTATCTTCATTTATTGGTTCAATTATTGATACTTTTTTATTTTTTTCTATTTCGTTTTATGGAACTGGAATAAATTGGATTAGTTTATCTTTTGGAGATTTAATGGTTAAATTTATTATATCTCTTTTAATGCTTATTCCTTTTAGACTTTTATTAAAAACAATCAGAGAAGATAATTATAATAAAAAGCTAAATCATTATTTATATAAAAATTTATAAGAAATCATTTTATAAGCAAGCTTTGCTATAAGAAAGTTATAAGTATCAAATCCTTTAATTGGAGATAATTCATTAATATCAGCACCTACAATATTAGAATTTTTAAAAGCTATTTTTATAATATCAAGCGTTTCATCCCAAAATAATCCACCAGGCTCTGGAGTACCTGTTGCAGGCATTATACTAGAATCTAATCCATCTACATCAAAGGTTAAATATACCGTTTTATTTTTTATCAGTTTTTTAAACTTTTTTAGATCCCATTTCTTTTTATCTTTTGCCCAATAAATTTTTATTCTTGAGGAATTTTTATTTAAAAAAGAAATTTCATTAGATGATATATTTCTAATTCCAAATGAAATTAAAGATATATTTTTGTGATCTAGACACCTTCTAATTGCGGAAGCATGAGAAAATCGATTTCCATTATAACTTTCTCTTAAATCAGCATGAGCATCAAAATGGAGCAAACATAACTTTTTATATTTTTTTACAAAAGGAGCTATACACCCAGGTGTTATCGAGTGTTCTCCTCCTAAAACTAATGGAAAAATTTTTTGTTTTAAATTTTTTTCATTAATTTTTGAAATTTGTATTAAAGCTTTAACAATGTTTTTATTTATTTTAAATGGTTTTAGGGTTTTTATACCTATTTTTTTATATGGCTCACATTTTAGCTCTTCGTCATATAGTTCTACTTGATGAGAAGCTTTAATTATTTCTTTTGGACCATTTTTTGTTCCGGAACCATAACTTACTGTTTTTTCAAGGCCAAAAGGTATAATAACAGCTTTTTCTTTAAAGTTAAAATTATTATTAATGCCTAAAAATCCTTTTTTATTAGATAAGTAATTCAATTTTTAACCAAATATTTTTGTAAAGTTTTTTCTTTCTCTTCGTTTCCAAAATCCTCTGTGATATGCATCACTTGTTATTAGCGGTAAAATACTAGTTGCTTCAGCAAAAACCATTTGTTCTTTTGTAACATCAACTTTGCCCCAAGAACTTGCCTCTTTTAATGTGGAGCTACTGCATGCACCATCTCGAGAATCAGCCACAGTAATTTGTATAGCATATTTGTGCACACTTGTTTCTTTACCAAGTAACTCTGCACAAATTACAGTGTCTTGAACAAAATTTTTAGGTACACCACCCCCGATCATAAATAAACCGGAATTTTTAGACTGAATTTTAATTTCGGTTAATTCTCTAAATTCACGAACAGAGTCTATTGTGAGGTGTTTTTTTGGATTTTTTTCTTGGTGCATTACAAGTCCAAATCCCGCACTTGAATCTGTAAATGCTGGACAAAATATTGGAACATTATTTTTATATGCAGTTTCAATAAGTGAGTTTTTTTTTTTAGAATTTTTTGTAAGATACTTTCCAATTTCATAAATAAACTCTCTTGAAGTGTAACTTTTGGGTGGAAGACTATCAGCAATTTCGCAAATAGCTTTATCACATAACTGCAATTCATCTTCATCAATATAAGTATCGAAGATACGATCAATGTAGTTTTCTCTTAATTTAGCATCATCTTGAAATTGTGATCCCTGGTAGTGTTTAAAACCAAGAGCTTCAAAAAAATCCATATCTATTATAGCGGCTCCAGTCGCAACAATAGCATCAACCATGTTATATTTAATTAAATCTGAGTAAATTTGCATACATCCTGCAGCTGAAGTTGATCCAGCTAATGTTAAAAAAATAGTACAATTTTTTTCCTGGAGCATTTCATTGTAAATCTTCGCTGCTTTTGCAGTGTCTCTTGAAGCAAAAGACATTTTGCTCATTGAATCAATTATTTTTCTTGAATCAAAAGAACTTATATCTATGTGTTCAACTGGAGTGCTTAATAGTAATTTTCTATTATTATGGCCAATTTTAGGTTTTGAGTCTTTCATTTATGCAACAAGGTAATTATTATCAGTATCTTTATCATACATTGACATAATTGCCTTGTCTTCAACTTCATAAATATTATCTGAAAAGAAACCATTAAATTTTGTTCTAAATGTAATTCCATATGCACCAAGTTGACCTAGTTCAATATAATCATTTTCTTTAATATTGTTTGGTAGAACAAAAGGTCCTTTCATATAATCCATGCTATCACAAGTAGGGCCATAGAAATTGAATGCAGTAAGCTTTTTTGAAATTATACGTCCATTAGAAATCATTCTAGAAGGAAATATAAAATTAGGAACACCAGCATCAAACAAGCTTCCATAGGTTCCATCATTGATATAAAGTTTTTGTTTCTTTCTCAAAATTACTTGAACAATAGTAGATCCACTTTCAGCCACCAATGATCTTCCTGGTTCACATAGTAATTTTGGATTTTTTTCTAATTTTAAATTTGCTAAAGCTTTTTTAATTTCAAATATATAGTTATCTAAGGGCTGAGGTCTTAAGTCTGGGTAAATAGATGGAAAACCACCACCAATATTAATAAAGTCTAGAACAATTTTTGTTTTTTTTATTATATGACCAATTTCATAAATACCTTTAGAATATGATATTGGGTGCATACATTGAGAACCAACATGAAAACATAATCCTACTTTTTTTGAATGTTGTTTTGCTAATCTTATTAAACCTAAAGATTCTGATGCCAATGCTCCAAATTTTTTAGATAAATCGATTTCCGCATGTTCATTTGATATGGAAATTCTGACAAACAAATTTAAATCTTTTGCATTTTTAGTACATTGGATAATTTTTAATAATTCTTCTTTACTATCTAAAGAAAAAGATTTTATATTATAATTAAAATAAGCTTCAGTAATATCGTTTCTATTTTTGATTGTATTCATGTAGTAGCAATTAACACATGAGGACATTTTTTTAATTGCTTTAATTTCTTCAATTGAAGCAACATCAAAATTTTTGATTCCGCTATCTACAAGAGTTTTTAATACTTTAGGATGAGGATTAGTTTTAACTGCGTACAAAACCTTTCCTGGAAAATTTTTTTGAAAATAATTTGAAGCCAATCTAATTGAACCTATTCTAATACAATAGATCGGTTTACTAGGTTTTAACTTATTTACTAACTCATCTACACTTTTAAATTTTTGCATCTATTTATGCCCCTCAAAAAAATTTAAATAAAAAAAATTTTTTAAATTATTTTAAAAAATTTTTATTTTATGCAGATAAGTTAATAAAGTGTTAATGTAAAGCAAAAATTAACATATTGAATTGTATTTTTGAGAGTTTATATTCACTTCATGAGTGTTATAAATAAGATGCCTAATTCTAAAAAAATAAGTGATTTTGAGGATAAATCACTAATAATAGTTGATGATGACACTCCTTTCAGGGATAGGCTTGCTAGAGCTATGGAAAAAAAAGGATTTGTAGTGTCACAAGCGCAGGCTGTGAAAGATGGAATTCAAAAAGTTAGAGAATCCGCACCTGCTTTTGCTGTAATTGATCTAAGGCTAGAAGATGGAAATGGATTAGAAATAGTAAAAGAAATTCAAAAATCAACAAAAAAAAGTAGAGTTATTATGTTAACTGGTTATGGTAATATACCTACAACAGTTGCAGCTATAAAAAATGGTGCAATTGATTATCTAGCAAAGCCAGCTGATGCAGATGATGTAGAAAAAGCTTTACTAGCAGATCCGAAACTTAAAGCAGCCCCACCAGAAAATCCAATGTCTGCAGATCGTGTAAAATGGGAACATATCCACAGAGTATTTGAATTATGTAATAGAAATGTTTCAGAGACTGCGAGAAGACTTAAAATGCATCGTAGAACACTTCAACGAATTTTATCTAAAAGGTCTCCTAGATAATTTTATTAAGCTTTTTGATTTGTGGATATAATACGGTAAGTAAAGATAATTTGAACATTTCAGCTAATAAAAAAGGTTGAGCTCCTAATTGAAATACAGACTTGTTCCAACCAATAAACTTGCCAAGCCAAGCTAAACCAAAAATATAAATAAATGATACAGCAAATACTAATTTACAAAATATTAATAAATAATTTTTATTTATTTTAAAATATCCAGCTATAAAAACTGCAAAAAGAAATCCAATTAAATAACCCATAGTTGGTCCTATAAAATATAAAATTCCTATTCCTTTTTCTGGTGAATTTGAGAATACTGGCAGACCAATTATTCCTTCGAACAAATATAAACCAACACTTGCTAATCCAATTTTATATCCAAATGCAATACCTATAAAAAGTACAACAAAAGTTTGCATAGTCATAGGAACTGGGTAAAAAGGTATTTTAATTTTAGCTGATATTGTTAGCAATATTGAACTTAAAAAAATTATTAAAAATAATTTTATTACTTTGTTAGTTTGTACTTCTACTACAGTTTTCATAGTTAATTAATATAAATCTAGTTTTTTGTTAATTCAATAAAAACATCTTCTAAATCAGCATCATCTGTTAAAATATCTAGTATTTCAACATTTTCATTTTTAATTAATTTCATAATTTCTTCAATTTTTATTTTTCCTTTATCATAGGAAATGGTAATTTCATTATTAATATTTGAAGATATACTTAATTCCTTAAGTTTAAATTTTGAAAAATCGATTTTTTTATTTAGGCGAAAAGTAATTTTTTTTTTCTTAATCCTATTTATTAAATTTTTTGTGGTATCGAGTGCTACCAAATTCCCCTTATTTAAAATAGCAATTCTGTCACACATTTCTTGAGCTTCAAATAAATAGTGTGTAGTTAAAATTATAGTAACTCCTAATTTATTTAGTAGCTTAACATTTTTCCAAAGAT
>Ga0187833_10006850_pt1 | contig 10447 bp, 10 predicted proteins | sample ETNtaG_37_FD_167968 | JGI IMG/M metagenome (GOLD analysis project Ga0187833, IMG submission 167968) | Marine microbial and viral communities from oxygen minimum zone, Eastern Pacific Ocean - ETNP2014_SV_400_PacBio MetaG (Illumina Assembly) | ecosystem: Environmental > Aquatic > Marine > Hypoxic... | reverse complement strand
GACGGCGCACAGCTGCACGCCTTTCAGGTCGCGGACGTCACCGGGGCCCGCGAGCAGGTGGTGCATGAAGTGCGAGACCGCGTTGGCGCTGGTGAACACCACCCAGTCGAACGAGGCGATCTGAGCACACGCGTCGTCGAGTGGTGCCGGGTCCTCTGGCGGCACAATCTGGATCGTCGGCGCCTCGATCGGGTCGGCACCCAACTGCGCGAGGCGGGTCACCAGTTCTGCGGCCTGCGCGCGTGCCCGCGTCACGACGATGCGCATGCCGAACAGAGGACGTGTGTCGTACCAGCGCAGGTGATCCCGCAGCGCGGCGACGCGACCGACGACGAGCACCGCGGCCTCGCGATGAGCGGGTCGGCTGACGAGCTTTTCGACCTCTTCCAACGTGCCCTGTATGGTGTGCTGGCTCGGGAGCGTGCCACGATAGATGAGAGCCGCCGGTTCGCTGGCCGGACGTCCGTGGCGTCGTAGCGCCTTGACCATCGCGGCCAGCTGAGGCCCGGTCGCGTAGGTGACGATGGTGCCCTTCACCCGGGCCAGGCGGCTCCAGGCCACCCGCGGCGGGACGCTGGTGTCCCCCTCGTGTCCGCGGACCAGCGTCAGCGTGTCGCCCGCTTCCGGATAGGTGACCGGGATGCCGGCATAAGCCGGGCTCCCGATGCTGGATGGGATGCCTGGCACCACCTCGAAACCCAGCCCCTGCTCGTGGAGAAACAGCGCCTCCTTCCCGCCGCTGTCGAACACGAACGGATCGCCCCATTTGAGACGGGCGACCGTCTTGCCCTCCCGCGCCTTCTCGGCGAGCAACAGGCAGATCGCATCCTGTTCGAGCGGCCGCGGCGCCGCCGGGCCGACGTCGATTGTCTCGGCGTCCGGTCGGACCAGACTCAGCATCTGTTGATGCACGAGATGGTCGTATACCACGACATCCGCCGTCGTCAGATACCGGTGGCCCTTGACCGTGAGCAGTGAAGGGTCGCCCGGACCAGCGCCGATGAGGAAGATTCGCGCCTCGGTCATCTCAGCTCCACTGATGCCGGCGAAGCCATCAGGCCTCTCCTGCCTCCTGTCTCCTGTCTCCTGTCTCCTCGGCGTTGGTCTCCAGCGCCGCTTGCAGAATCGGTCCCGCACCATCTTCGAGCAGACCCTCCGCGACGGCCACACCGAGCGCCCGTGCAGACCCGATGGGCCGCGTGCCCTCGCGTCGCAACAGCTGTGACCCGTCGAGCGACGCCACCACTGCCCGGAGATGAAGGTGGTTGTCCCGGGTTTCGGCGAATGCCCCGATCGGCACCTGACATCCACCACCCAGTGTCGTCACGACCGCCCGCTCTGCCGTCAATGCGGCGATCGCGGTCGCGTCGTTGATGGGCGACAGAGCGGCGAGCGTGTCCTGGTCATCCGCGCGCGTCTCAATCGCCACGATGCCTTGCCCTGGCGCCGGCACACAGTCGTCGACATCGACGGCAGCGGAGATGCGGTCGGCAAACCCGAGACGTTTGAGTCCGGCGGCGGCCAGAATCAGGAGATCGTATCCGCCCTCGTCGAGCTTGCGGAGACGGGTGCCCACGTTCCCGCGTACGAGGCGAAACTGGGCCGTTGGCAGTAGGCGCTTCAGCTGAGCAACCCGTCTCACACTGCCGCTGCCTACTCGCGGGGCTGGGCTCTGCGCCGTCACAAGCTCCGGAACGGGCCGGTGCTGTCCCGGCGTCTTGCCGGCGGGCAGGACGACCGCGTCGCGCGGATCTTCGCGCGGGAGGACGGCCGCGATCATGAGACCGTCGGGCTGGTCGGCTGGCATGTCTTTGGCGCTGTGCACCGCGAGGTCGATTTCCCGGCGCGAGAGTGCCTGCTCGATCTCCTTGACGAAAACCCGCTTGCCGCCCACTGTCGACAGCGAGACGTCAGCGAGCCGGTCCCCGGTCGTGGTGATGACCACGAGCTCGCATTCGCGACCGCTACGGCGGCGAATCTCGCCAGCGACCGTGTTGGCCTGCCAGAGCGCGAGCTCGCTGCCGCGGGTGCCGAGTTTGAGCGGCGTCACGACGTGACAGTGTTCTTCGACGTCGACCGTGACGGCGAGCGCTCGCCGGCGGCCGGTGCAGAGACAGGAGGGTCTCCCGGCGAGTCTTCGGTCAAGCTGAAGACCTCGGTGATGACCTCGGCATATTGAGCGGCCGTGGCGTCGTCGGAAGCCGTCTTCAGTCGCTCGGTTGGCGTGAGAAGCAGCTTCTGGACCAGAAGCTGGGTGATCTCTTCGACTCGCGCGCGAGCCTCGGGCCCGAGCCCGTTCAGCTTTGCGTCGAGCCGTTTCAGCTCGGCCTGTCGCACCGACTCGAACCGGCGACGCAGGGCCACCACGGTCGGAATGGTTCCGCGTGACCGCAGCCACGCCAGAAACGCATCGACCTCGGCGGAGATCATGGCTTCGGCCAGGGCGGTCTGTTCCTGTCGCCGCGCGAGGTTTTCGCTGATGATTGCGCGCAGGTCGTCGATGTTGTAGAGGAACACCTGTTCGAGGTCGCCGCCGGCCGACTCCACGTCGCGTGGCAGACCGATGTCGATGATGAACAGCGGTCGGTTGCGCCTGGCGCGCATGACTCGACCGACCGTGGATGCGCTGATGATCGGTGTCGACGCGCCGGTGGCGGTAATCACGATATCTGCCTCGAGCAGCTCGTCGTCGATCGCCGTCCAGTCCACCGCCATGCCGTCGACTTTGCGCGCCAGCGCGTCGGCCCGGGCTCGCGTCCGGCTGGTCACGGCGATCCGCCGCACCTGTTGCGACTGTAAATGCGTGGCGGTCAATTCGGCCATCTCGCCAGCGCCGACCACGAGCACCGTCAAATCCTTCAGACTGCCAAAGATCTTTCGCGCAAGCGAGATCCCCGCGTAGCTGACCGATACCGCCCCCTCGCCGAGACCGGTGTCGGCCCGTACCCGTTTGCCGACGGTGAACGACCAGCTGAACAGCTTGTTCAGCAAGGCGCCTGTGCGATGCTCGCCCGACGCGACGGCATAGGCGTCTTTTACCTGTCCGAAGATCTGCGGCTCTCCTACCACGAGCGAGTCGAGACCCGCCGCCACGCGGAACAGGTGCCGTGCGACGTCGCCGCCGATGCGGGTATAGAGATGCGGTTCGAGCTCGTGCTCCGGCACCTCGTGGAATCGGCTCATGAAGCGCGCCAGGTCCCGCTGGGTGGTGTCGGTGTCCGTGCAGGAGACGTAGATCTCGGCACGGTTGCAGGTCGTCAGCACCACGGATTCGGCTGGAGACGGGCACTCGGACAGCGCACGCAGCGCCTCGCTGACGCCGCGCATCGAGAAATCGACGCGCTCGCGCAGGTCGACCGGCGCCGTGTGGTGACTCACGCCCAGCAGTAACAGTTCCATCGTACGGGGTGGACTACAGGGAAGCCGGCGAAGCCCTCCAGCTGACTTCTGACTTCTGACTTCTGACTTCCGACTTCTGACTTCTCGCGTGTTCTCAAAAATTATGGCTCTCCGTCAGGAAATACCCGACCGGCCCGAGGTTCAGCAGGATGATCGAAAACCCGATCGCCGAGAGCCAGGCCGCCCGCTTGCCGTTCCAACCGATGGCGCGGCGAGCGTAAATCGCGAACGAGTACAGAAGCCAACTCAGGAGCGCCACATAGATCTTCGGGTCAAAGACCGACATCGCGGCGACTCGTGGGTCCGCCGCGGTTTCCGGCTGCAGCTGCATCAGCCACACTGCTCCGACCACCAGTCCCGCGGTCAGAAACAGCCAGCCGATGCTGACGGCGCGTCCATTCATTGTGTCGAGCACCTTCAGCGAGGGGAGCCGCTCGGCGAAGAATCCGAGCTGCTTGGACTTGAGCTCCCGGAACAGCAGCACGTAGGTGATCCCGATCACGCACGCCAGTGCGAACGCCGCGCAAGCAAACAGGAGCGACGATACGTGCACGGCGAACATGGGACTGTCGAGCACCGGGGCCGGCTCGAGGACGCGGTCGCTCACGGTCGACACACCCTGGAGTACGACCAGCAGCGGCACGATGAACACCCCCATCGCCCGCTCGTCGGTGGTGACTTCGGTATACAGATAGGCGACCGCAAGCAGCCAGACGAACGCGGAAATCGTCGCGGGAAGTGGCACGAACGGCAGCTGACCGACTTCCACCGTGCGCATGCCGACCACGAAGGTGTGGATGAGCGCGGCGGCGGCAAGTGACGCCGTGGCGAAGCGCCCCGCTTGAGGGCTCCGTCGCGCAAAGTAGATCGCGTAGGTGACGCCGGCGGCGATGTAGAGCAGAAGCGGGAGTATATTCATCGGTCGGTCCTGGGAGCGAATCGAGTGGCCGCGGACCGTTCGCCGGTCAGTTGATGGTCGGCCCGTAGTAGCCCTGCTTCGTCCGGGCGGCGACATTGGGACGGTCGACACGCACGACAATGCGGCGCCACTGGCCATTCCGTAGGGGGTTCTTCGAGATGTATCCCAGCGTGTACTGACTGGACAGCTCGTCCGAGATGCGCTGATAGATCTCCGGAAGGTCCTCGACCTGCTCCGGGAAGAAGGCCCGGCCCCCGGTTTCCTGGGCGAGTTGCCGCAACACGAAGTCGGCCTCGCGGAGCCCGCGTCGCGTGCGGATGTCCCGCGACCGGAGCCCGATCGAGTAGATGACCGTATCGGACCGCTTTGCGAGCTCGAGGACCTCTTCGAATTCGACGAGACTCGAGGTGTCCTCTCCATCCGAGAGCATCACGATCGCCTGACGTCTGATCTCGTCGGCCGTGGTGGCGCCGATCTTCCCGAGCTCCTTGAGCGAGATGTAGATGGCGTTGTAGAGCGACGTCGACCCGCCCGCAGAGGTCCGCCGGATCGCGGTGTTGAGCAGATCACTGGAATTCGTGAAGTCCTGCAGGATGTCGACCCGGCTGTCGAAATCGATGACACTCGCCAAATCCTCGGCACGTAGCCGCTCGGCGAACCCGATTGCGGCCTCCTGTGCCGTGGACATCTTTTCGGTCATGCTCGCGCTCGTGTCTATGAGGAGCGCCAGTGCGATCGGCAGCTGTGTTCGGTTGAAGAAAGTGACCTCCTGCAGCGCGCCGTCTTCGAAGAGCTGGAAGCCCTCGGCCTCGATATCGGTGACATAGCGGTTGTCGCCGTCGGTGACCGTCACGTTGAGCGAGACCAGGTCGACACCGGCCCGGAAGGCCGGCTGGTCCGGTTGTTGCGCTATGGCGGTCGCCACACCAAGCGTGACCAGGAGCCCGAGTAGGTATCGGGTCATGTGACTACTCTCCTGACTGCCTGACCGGGGTCCCCTGGGCCGACAGGTCGTCGCGCCGCATCCGCACCGCAATTTCCTCGGGCGGTATGAGACTAGCGGGTCGCGAGTACACTACCTCGTACTGGCTGGTGAGGATCGCGGCAAGCGTGTCGAGCGTGTCGACCAGGGCGCTGCTCACAAGCAGGTCGTGGCGCTGCCCACCCGTCTCCTTCGGACCCTGTTCGAGCATCAGGTCCCGCTGATACAGGTGGTCTGCGACTTCGCCGCCGTCGTTCACTGACGCGCGGAGCGCGGCGTTCGCCTGGTTCTGCAGCACGATCATGTGGGTTGCCACTTGATTCGCCCGGAGCCCTTCGAGCGCCCGCCTGGCGCTCTGGCTGCTGTAGTCGATGCCGTCGCTCGTCACGGCCACTATGACCGGCCGCGGCGCTTCCCGCTGCTCGAACCCGCGGGTGGTCTCCACCAGGGCGTCGAGCAGATAGGCGGCGGTGTCCGGGAAGGCGAAGAGCTGTCCGATCCCATCCCGCAACCGGTCGATCTGACCGGTCGATTCGACCAGGATGCGCGGATGATTGCCGAAGGTGACCAAAGCGATCTCGTGGTCCTCATGGAGGCGCGACACGAATGCCTCGAGTCCCTCTCGGATGTTGGCGGTCGCGAAGGCGGCCGCGCCGCTGGTGTCGACGAGCACGGCGAGCTGCATCGGTGTGGTCGCCGGCTCGACCCGCAGCACTTCGCGCTCGGTCCCGTCCTCCGCGATCACGAAGTCTGTGGGTGCTAGCCCCTCGACGGGCGCCCCACTCGAATCGAGGACGCTGACGACCATCGACCGCTCTTCGCCCTGTGCCCACACCGTGCCCTGACCGACGAGGCCGACGGTCATCACCGCCAGCAGCCATATCGCGGTGAAACCACGGCGTCGTTCAGCCTGGGACATGGGTGAGTGAGCCTCTGACAAAGTATAGCTGGAATCCCGCATCGAGCGGCTCCCGGGATGGCGATTATTGGATGGGCGATGCCGTTGGAGGTGTCATGGCCGACCGCGTCGGAGAACGCGCCGTGATCGCTGGGGTCTTAGACCCCCCTGCCAGCCCCTCGCAGACGGCGCATTTCTTGACACCCCTCGGGCTGCATGCTATAAAAACCCCGGATTCCTGGCCCGCACGGTCGAGTTATCGGCCGCGACCAACCCTAACCCTGCCGCATCGAGTTTTCCGGGTGAATCGAGGCGCGTGCACGTCGGGGGGCGGCTTTCACCACGGGCTGCTACTCGCTGTTGGGTGACCGCCGATGCTTGATGCATACATCCCCGTGCTGCTGTTCGTGTTGGTCGCGATTGGCTTTGCCGTTGGCACGCTGATCTTCACGTCGTTGATTCGGTCTTCGCGCTACAACAAGGTGAAGCTCGAGCCGTATGAGTGCGGGATCGAGCCGACCACAGACGCGCGCGATCGCTACAGTGTTCGCTATTACCTGATCGCGATGCTCTTCGTCATTTTCGACGTTGAGACCGTGTTCATGTTCCCCTGGGCCGTCATCATGGACCGGCTGGCCCTGTTCGGGCTGATCGAGATGCTGGTCTTCATCTTCATCCTCGTCCTCGGCTACGTGTATGCGTGGCGCAAGGGCGCGCTGGAGTGGGCGTAGTCGGTGCCGGTCAAGGCGCCGCTGTGACGACGCAGGCTGTGTTCCATTAGCTCTCCACCATGGCAGACGAATCGAAACCGGGCGACATCACGCCTGACGCCCCGTCCGACGACCAGGCGGCGGCTGCGAGCGATGCGCCAAAGCCGGTTGCTCCGAAGCCGGCCGCCGCGGCGCCGGCAGTCAAGCCCAAGCCCAAGCCGAAGGCGCCGCCAGAGGCCCCCAAGGGGCCTAGCGACCCGCCTCCGCCCGACGATCTCGAGCGCCCCCCGTTCCTGGTCGCGCTCGAAAAGGCGTTGCCCGGGGCGGTGGAGCAGGTCAGCTACTGGGTTGGCGACTGGACCGTGATCGTGGGCCCGACCTCGCTGCTCGACGTTGTCGGTTTCTTGAAAGATTCGGACGAAGGTTCATTCGACTATTGTGCGGACGTGACGGCCAGCGACTGGCCGCCACGAGAAAAACGCTTCGACGTCATCTACTGTCTGTACTCCACCCGCCGACGTCATCGGGTCCGGGTCAAGGTCCGAGCCGCGGAGGATGAGCCGGTGCCCTCCGTTTCCGGCGTCTGGCCGGCCGCCAACTGGCTCGAGCGCGAGGTGTGGGACATGTTCGGCGTGCGGTTCACGGGGCACCCCGATTTGCGCCGGATCCTGATGCCGGATAGCTGGCAGGGTCATCCGCAGCGGAAGGATTACCCGCTCGAGGGACCGGGTGAGCTGTTGCTCGAGAGCCCGATGGAGTGGCTGCGGCTGCGAAACCTCCAGGACGAGACGGAGATCGAGTAGCCGGCGGATGGCAGGCCGCGCGACAATGCGCGGCCCGCGGTGGCGGCACGGGGCGCAGCCCCGTCTAAGGTGACGAGGCGGAGATCGAGTAGGCGGTGATGCAATCCGAAGAGCGAAGCGTGCAGCCATTCTGGGCCGTCGGTGAAGGCCAAGGCGCGCACGTGCGCGCCTCGCGGGCGCGGAGTGGGGCTTTCGGGGTCCCCGCGGAGCGCCCGCGTGGGGTCCGGGGCGAAGCCCCGTCTAGATAATGACCACAGGATCGATGTTCGATACCGACGAGCTCGTGATCAACATGGGCCCGCAGCACCCCAGCACGCACGGGGTGCTACAGGTGGTCCTGCGGCTCGATGGCGAGCGGGTCGTCGACGCCGATGTGATCATGGGGTATGTCCATCGTGGCGTCGAGAAGCTGACCGAAAACCGTGACTGGACCCAGATCATCCTGCTGACCGACCGCTTGGACTACGTGGCGTCCGCCACCAGCAACCTGGGCTACTGCGAGACGGTCGAGAAGCTCATGGAGGTGGAAGTGCCCCGGAGGGCGCGTTACATCCGCACCATCCTCTCCGAGCTTCAGCGGGTCGCGAGTCACTGTCTGTGGCTGGGCACCCACGCCATGGACATCGGGGCGATGACCGTGTTTCTCTACGCCTTTCGCGAGCGTGAGCTCGTGCTCGACCTGTTCGAGGAATACTGTGGCGCGCGGCTGACATACAACTCCATGCGGATCGGCGGTCTCCCGCTCGATATCCCGAGCGGCTGGGATCGCAAGGTGCGAGCCTTCTGCGACGTGATGGACTCCAAGATCCCGGAGTACGAGGAGCTGCTGACCAACAACCGGATCTGGCTCGAGCGCACCCGCGGGATCGGCGTCATCTCAGGCGAGGACGCGACCGCGCTCGGTTTGTGCGGTCCGCCGCTGCGCGGGTCCGGCGTCTACCGGGACGTGCGGAAAGACGAGCCCTACGCCGCCTACGACGAGTTCGAGTTCGACGTGCCACTCGGCACGCACGGGGATACCTACGACCGGTATCTCATCCGGCTGGAGGAGTTCAGGCAATCGCTCCACATCATCCGTCAGGCGCTCGACGGGTTGCCGGAGGGACCGGTGATGGGCAAAGTACCCCGGCTCATCAAACCAAAGGCTGGTGAAACGTATCATGCGATCGAGTCGCCGAAGGGCGAGCTCGGTTATTTCATCGTGAGTGACGGACGCGCGACCAACCCGTATCGGCTGCGTGTCCGACCGCCGTCGTTCTGCAATCTGCAGGGGCTCAGGCCGCTGATCGTCGGGCACCTCGTTGCCGATGTGGTGGCGCTGATCGGCACCATCGATGTTGTGCTCGGCGAGGTCGACAGATAGCGATGATCGAGACCCTTGTCATTCCGCTGCTCAAGATCGCGGTGCTACTCAACGCGGTCATGATATCGGTCGCGTTCATGACGTTGCTCGAGCGCAAGGTCATCGCGTGGGCGCAGTCGCGGCTCGGGCCGATGCGGGTCGGGCCCTACGGTGTGCTGCAGGCGATCGCGGATCCGATCAAGCTGATGGTCAAGGAGGACATCACACCGGCCAAGGCCGACAAGTTGATGTTCACGCTTGCGCCGATTCTGTCGCTGGTGCCGGCGCTGGTCGTCTTCTCGGTGGTGCCGTTCGGTGGGGATGAGCTGTTCTATATCACCGACCTCAACGTCGGGCTGCTCTTTATCGTCTCGGTGACGTCGATCGGTGTCTACGGCATCATCCTGGCCGGTTGGGCATCGAACAGCAAGTATCCGCTGCTGGCAAGCCTGCGGGCGTCGGCCCAGCTCATCAGCTATGAGATCGCCGTCACAATGACGCTGGTCAGCGTCGTTCTGACCGCCGGCACGCTGAGCATGGTCGGCATCGTCGAGGCGCAGCAGGACGCGGGGTTGTGGTTCGGGTTCGTCCAGCCGGTGGCGTTCGTGCTGGTGCTGATTGGGGGGCTGGCCGAGACGAATCGGGCGCCGTTCGACCTCCCGGAAGCGGAGCAAGAGCTGACAGGCGGGTTCCACACGGAGTACAGCGGCATGCGGTTCGCGCTGTTCTTCCTTGCGGAGTACGCGAACTTAATCGTCATCTCGGCGGTCGTCACGGTGCTGTTCTGGGGCGGCTGGCTGCGACCGTTTCCGAACGTCGACGCGCTGGCGTTTCTGGACCTGATCCCGAGCTGGATCTGGTTCTTCGGCAAGATGTTCGTGTTCCTGTATCTGTTTATCTGGATCCGGGCCACGTTTCCACGGTATCGCTACGACCAACTGATGCGAATCGGGTGGAAAGTGCTGATCCCGATCGCCCTTGCCAACATCGTGGTGACCGGCATCGTCAAGGTAGTGCTCTGAGTCATGCCCGAAGCTATCGCCTTCTACACGCTCTCGGTCCTCATTCTGGGGCTGGCGATCCTGGTGGTGACGGCGAAGAACACCGTGCACAGCGTGGTCTATCTCGTCATCAATTTTCTCTGCGTGGCGGCGCTCTACGTCGTCTTGCAGGCGGAGTTTCTGGCGGTGATTCAGGTGCTGGTCTACGCCGGCGGCATCGTCGTGCTGTATCTCTTTGTGGTCATGCTGGTGAATCTGAAACGGGAGCCGGAGGCTCATCAGGACCCGCGGCGCCTCGGCCTCCTGGGGTTGGTGCTGGCGGGTGCGGTGCTTCTCGAGCTGGCCGGTATCGTGGTCTACAGCTACAGTCGGGAGCCGTCGGCTGTTGGCTGC
>Ga0187833_10006848_pt1 | contig 10448 bp, 4 predicted proteins | sample ETNtaG_37_FD_167968 | JGI IMG/M metagenome (GOLD analysis project Ga0187833, IMG submission 167968) | Marine microbial and viral communities from oxygen minimum zone, Eastern Pacific Ocean - ETNP2014_SV_400_PacBio MetaG (Illumina Assembly) | ecosystem: Environmental > Aquatic > Marine > Hypoxic... | reverse complement strand
TCAATTTTCCCTAACTCGTAAGCAGATTGAAGAAGACTACAGAACCGATGGTGCTCTTATACAGCAACTTTATGAACAACAAATTAAATAAATGCAGAATGATCAACCAATGACCAAAACTGAACTGCAGGAGACTATCACCAGAACATTGAGCTTATGAGCAGATTTGCAGGAATACCGGCAAAGAACGGGATCTACATCCTGGACCAGGTTACCGGTGAAGTAACCTTTATCGGGGAAGACCATAAACCGGTCCTTGTCCGCCCGGCTGTTGTCGAGGTGCCGGAAGGGGAGCCCATTTCTGCTCCCGTCCCGGAGCAGATTCCTACAGCGGTTCCCGTAGTGGTTCCTGATCAGGAAGCCCGGAGAGATCCTTTTGATGATGAGATTATCAATGAATATCCCTATCCCATTGCCAGGACCTACCTGGATTTCATCAATGAACAGGATCCCCGTCAGAAATGCAAGCTTATGGTGGATACCTTTACAAGTGTCTTAAAACTGTGGGCACTGCAGACCGCCAGCGAGTACCTGCAGGCACGGGACGTGAAGGATCCCAATGTGAACCAGACCCTGGCCCGTGATTTTGCACGGCCCCTCATATCCGCCTGGAACCTGATGCTGTTCAGGGCACTGCCGGTTCTGGAAGAAGCGGGTAATGAGCCTTTCATACCGGAACTCCGGGAAGCATACCAGGAGCTGGAGACAAAGTGCCGTGAAAAGTTCATCCTGGAAAGTGAGTACGAGGATGCAGAAGGCAATATCAAGAAGAAAAAGTCCAAGCTGGCCGTAATCCAGGCCCTGATCAAGTACCGCAACAGCCTGGCTCATGGGTTTAACCAGAGTCCAGCTGCTGCCAACAAGGACATGGAGACCTATATTCCCTTATTTACCAAGGTGCTTAAGGCCGGCAGGTTCATGAAGAATTATCCGCTCTATTATATTGACACAGATAACGGCCAGGATAACGTTTACAGGCTGATGGGCACTAAACCGCAAAAGGTTAAAAAATTAGATGCCAAAATAAATAAGGATCTTTCGCCGCTGTTCATCCATAACTCTGAAAAGGAAAAGACCCTGCCCATGTTCTCGTTCTTTGATGTAGGCAGTTCTGATGATGAGCAGAATATTCCTGGACTAGGCAAGGATGTGCTGCTGTTCGAAGGAAATACAAAGAGTGCCGTCATTTACGTGTCCAGCACGGGCGGGCATTTTGAAAAACAGTCCAGGATGAAATACTGGAAGGAGTTACTTGCAGAAAAAGCAATCGAAGTAAAAGTACTTAACCCTCGGAAAGTCAATTTGGAATCACTGAAGGCTGCAGCAAACCGCGTGACCCATGAATCAATCACTAAACTGGTATCCAGCGGAAAATATTTAAGGGAAGCCACTGTGGGCCGTCCGGATCTGGAAGAACACATGGCCAATTATGAAGCTGGGGATTACAGAGGTTTTATCCTGGGCGGGGACACCGGTATCGGTAAATCAACGTTATTTGCCAGGTATGTTGAAGAAAGACAGGCAAAGGGAGATGTAGTCCTGTTCTACAGGGCATCATCTCTTGTCAGTACAGAGCTGGCATTTAGAATTTTGCGTGATATGGGAGCCAAAAATATGTTTTTTGAAGATCTCCTTTCTTTCCTTGATGATCTTTTCAAGGAGCAGGAAACTTGCCGTTTCCGGGTGGTCATTGATGCTGTGAATGAGCATCCCAAGGATGTGGCAGAATTTGTAAGGAACATAGACCAGATTGCAGCCCAGGCGGAGAGCTATCCCTGGTTTCGCTTGGTGGCCAGTGTGCGCAGTTCCTCCTATGAGCGCCTTCCTGCAGATGCCCGCTTTGCAGCTACTGATGGTGCAAAATACTACTTGATTGAAGAGCAGCGCGGTACAGAGATCGTAGAAACTCCCCTGGTGAATCTTACACCCATCGGTAAAGACCTGATACCGGCCATGTATGACAAGTACCGTGATTTTCAGTTTAAGGATCCGGACGATCCGGAGGCGCCGGGACTTTATCGTTTCAGGCCAAAGACCCAGTTTAATAAATTGAATCAGGAAGGGTCAACGGTTGCACTCATGAGCCATCCCATGATGATGCGTATTATTCTTGCCGCTTATCACCGTAAACCGCTTCCCGACCAGCTCCACTATGATGATGTGATGAAGCTGTATATGGAAGAAGTGGTTGAAGAGAAAAACTCACCTTCAGGCAGTTTTCCAGAACGCAAGGCTTTCCTGCACAACCTGGTCAAGGAGATGGATAAGCAGGAGAGTGATTCAATTACGCGTGATGATCTCTACAATGTACCGGCCCTGGTGCCGGCCATGACCAATCCGCAGAAGGATTCTCCCTATGTTCAGCTGCTGGATCTGGGCATCATCCTGGAAGAGTGGGATGGTGATGAATGCTATGTACGGTTCTGTTTTGACCGTCTGCTGGAATTTATGCTGGCAGAAATGCATGAAAAAAAGATTCAATCCGATGATGATATAGTGCAGCTTGCCACCAGGGCCAACTCGTTCCGCAATCTTCAGGGAGCTTTATCCATACTGCTTCTGCGCAGCTGTCATTCCGGTGAATCGGACAAAGTGGTGGGGGCGCTTGATCTTTGCGATCCTGGTAAAGAGGGTGTGATGAACCCGGCCCAGGAAGTGCTCATTTCTTCCGTATGTGATCTATTTGAGCACCTGGTCCTATCCAAAGACCCCGTACTTGATAAGATACTGGAGCAGTTGCCTTCAGATCCAAGCATTACGGATGTTCATTTGCTGTTCAATGTGTTTGACAGACTGTTTCTTATTGGGGAAGTAGATATGTCTGAAAAAATAATTGATACAGCATATGCTGAAAGTAACGTTATGGAAGATGACGGATTAATGTCTGAAGCGCTATTTCGCAAAGCCCAGTACTTGGAACTTAAAGGCGACTGGTCTGAAGCTCTTGAGGCATTAAAAAAAGCTGAATCATTGGCGGGGAATAATCATGGTATTATGTCAAAAGTATTATTTCAAAATGGCTGGGTTTTATATTTAAGTAATGAATATGGTGAGTCAATGAAAAAAACTATTGCCGCAGCAGAATTAGCAGAGAAACATGATATTTCACAAATCTCTGCTAAAGCATTAAGGCTTAAAGGGATATTGTTAAAACAAAAAGGCGAAATAGAATTAGCAAAAGAATCTTATGAACAATCCCTTAATATTTGTGAAAAAAATAATTTCCGCAGAGATCTGGCAAATGTATATAATAATCTAGGTGCTTTGGAACTTGGAAGAAACAATGAAAAAGCCGAAAAATATTTCCGGGAATCTATCACTATTAAGGAAGACCTGGGTGATAGGAAAGGTATTCAAAAAAGTTCATACAATTTAGGAATACTTCTAAAGAAACAGGGGGATTTATTACAAGCAGAAAAACTATATAAGAAATCCTTATCTATTGCTGATGAGCTTGGTGATAAAAAAGCTGTGGCGATGGTAATTCAAGGCATCGCAATTATGCTCAAATCACGAGGTGAGATTAAAGAAGCTGAAAAGCTTTACCGTCAATCATTAGCTATAAGAGAGGAATTGGGAGATAAAGCTGGTATTGCATTAACAATTGGAAATATTGCTAATTTACTCAAATCACGTGGTGAGATTAAAGAGGCTGAAAAGCTTTACCGTCAATCATTAGCTATAAGGGAGGAATTGGGAGATAAAGCTGGTATTGCATTTACAATGGGGAATATTGCTAATTTACTCAAATCACGTGGTGAGATTGAAGAGGCTGAAAAGCTTTACCGTAAATCATTAGCTATAAGAGAGGATCTAGGAGATAAAGCTGGTATTGCCAGCAGTCTTGGAAGTGTTGCAGGTCTTATTAACTCACGCGGTGAAATTAAAGAAGCTGAAAAATTATATCGTCAATCGTTAGCAATAAGAGAGGAACTCGGAAATAAAGCTGGGATTTCTCTTACAATGGTAAATCTTGCAAATCTTCTCAAATCCCGCGGTGAGATTGATGAAGCCGAAAAATTATATCGTCAATCGTTAGCAATAAGAGAGGAACTCGGAAACAAAGCTGGTATTGCCAGCAGTCTTGGAAGTGTTGCAGGTCTTATTAACTCACGCGGTGAAATTAAAGAAGCTGAAAAACTTTACCGTCAATCTTTGGCAATAAGAGAAGAACTGGGAGATCAGTCAGGAATTGCATCGAGCCTTGGAAGCCTGGCTGGTATTTTAAAACAACGTGGTGATGTTGAAGAAGCTGAAAAACTGCTTGATCAATCCCTGTCAATTCGGGAAGAACTTGGAGAAAAATCTAATATTGCATCCAGTCTGACTAGCATGGGTAATTTGAAGCAGTACCAGGGGAATTATAAAGATGCAGAAACACACTACAATAGTTCGCTGAATATCAGAAAAGAACTTGATGCAAAACCGGGGATATCTGAAACGCTGCATGACCTAGGCCGTTTAGCGATGAACCGAGGAGAGCTGGATCAGGCAGATGTGTTAGTAAGAGACGCATTTGAAATGAGAAAAAAAATGAGCTTGACGGTCGCGCAAACATCCACAATGCTCTATATGGGCAGGCTTGAAATATTAAAAGATAATACTACTGCTGCAGAACAATTATTTAACCAATTGCTGGATTTAATTGAACCAAATGCAGACATAAATGTGTATGCAAAAACTCTTCTGCATTTGACCAGTATTTATTTGGAGCAGGATGATATAAAGAAGGCTGAAAAAACTTTTAATCGATCCGGTATCATGAACCGTAAGTGGCAGTCTCCTTACCTAGATGCACAGATTAAGGCACTGAAGCTTCGCATTGCCCTAAAGAAGAAATTAGATAAAAAAGCGGTTTCTAAGGCATTGAAGGAAACTGTAACTGCCTATGATGCTTTAAATACTGTCCCGGATATTGATGAAAGTCCTGTTGCCGCTTTGCACGCCGCAGCACTGTATTACCAGGAAAAAGGTGATGAGCAAAAAGTGAAAGATATAGCAGCCAGGATCAAGGACAATGGGCCCCAAGTGTTGGCAAAAGAGATTAAGGAATTTCTAAATACCTTTTCCGGCAACGGAAAAAAGAAGACCACTAGGAAGGTGAAGAAAAAGCCGGTCAAGTAAACCCGGTTTGTTATGTAAGGCCCTGTCTTTCCAGCAGGGCACCTGCATCGGGTTCGCGCCCCAGGAATGCCCGATACAGCTCCATGGGATGCTGTGTATTGCCTTTTATCAGGATACATTCCCTGAATCTTGCCGCCGTCTCCTGATCGAATATTCCGTTCATTTTAAATAATTCAAAAGCGTCTGCATCGAGCACTTCTGACCATTTATAGGAATAATATCCGGCCGAGTAGCCGCCGCTAAAAATATGATTGAATTTACAGGATATGCTCGTACCATCAATTTTTGGGAATAATCGGGTTCTGGACACCACTCCATCTTCAAATGATGATATATCCTCAATGCCTGAAGGATCAGCACTGTGCCATGCCATATCCAGAATTGAAAGTCTGAGCTGTCCCAGCATACTAATCCCAGCATTATATTTTTTTGCTGCAATAATCCCCTCAATCAGTTCTTCAGGTATGGGTTCATCTGTCTCATGGTGACGGGCAAAAAGCAGTAGACAATCCTTCTGCGTAATCCAGTTCTCCATTATCTTTGAAGGGAGCTCTACAAAATCCCTGTATACCTGTGTACCACTGAGCGATGCATACTTGCATTCAGACAATAAAGAATGCAGAGCATGCCCGAACTCGTGGAAAATGGTTTTCACTTCTGATAATTTTAATAGTGAAGGCAAACTTAGTGTTGAAGGAGTTAGGTTGGCCGCTACCAGTACATGAGGACGCTTCATTTCACCATTGATTAAACCCTGGTGCTGAAGGACGGTTTTCCAGGCTCCTCCACGTTTTGTTTTCCTGGGAAAAAGATCCATATACAAGAAACCTAGAAATCTATCATCACTATCAGTAGTCCTGTATACCTTTACATCTGAAGCATAGACTGGAATATCCTTTAGTTCTTCAAATTTAAGTCCATAGAGCATGCTGGCGACTTTAAATACACCTTTTACTACATATTCAACCTTAAAATACGGTCTTAAATCTTCCTGGTCGAATCCATATAAATGTTTTTTCATTTTTCCTGAATAATATGCTAAATCCCAGGGGTTTAGCTGATCAATATTATCCTTGTCACGGGCAAATAGCTTGATCTCATGCAATTCTTTTTTAGCTTTAGGCAAAGATTTGGAGAGTAGATCTTCAATAAAATCATTTACTTTTTCCGTGGTTTGAGCCATTCGATTCTGGAGCATATAATGTGCATGTGATTCAAGACCAAGTAGGTTTGCTCTTTCGTTGCGCAAGACAGTGATCCTTTTTAAAATGTTTTGATTGCTGAATTCACCGCCATTTGCTCTGCTGTTAAATGCACGATGCATTTTCTTTCTTAATGCTCGATTTTCAGCGTAGGTCATGACTGGTGTGTACACTGGTGCATCCAGGGTAAATATCCAGCCGTCATCATCTTTCTCCTTCGCTTTTGCCGCAGCGGTCTCAAGAACTGATTCAGGTATTCCTTGTACTTGCTTATGACTGCTAATATGCAGCTCATATTTTTTGGTAGCATTCAGAAGGTTTTGTGTGAATTTGGGTTTCAGCGCAGACAATTCTTTATCAATCTCCCGCAGTTTGATTTTCTGGTCGGTGTCTAAAAGTGAACCGTTTTTTATGAATTTATTATAGGTTTCCTGTGTTAGTCGCAACTCTTCACCATCCAGATTTAGATCAGAGGCATGATCATAAATATATTTCACCTTTTTAAACAGAGTCTCATTCAAAATAATATCATTATTATACTCGGCCATCATTGGTGAAATTTTCTCGGAAAGCTTTTTATACTTATCATCTGAATGGACACCGTAAAGAACAAAATAGATGTCAACAATGCGGTACAGGTCCTGTGCGTGGAGTTCTAATGGGAGGATAGTATTGCTGACATTGGGTGTTTCTTTGGATTCTATGATAATCCGTAGATTGTTCTTCCCAATAGCCATCGTGTGTTTTATAGCAGGTATAAAATGTGCAACCTGAATACGGTCAAATGGCGTTATATCCTCATCTTCTATAAGTGGATTAGAGTTATATTGATTTGTCACAGATCTTTGTTTGTTGATAGTTAAATATTTTTTTTATTGAATTAATATAATAAAATATACATTAGAAATAATTTTTAACAACGTCTGAATTTCCTAGTATTGTATAATTATTATATATAGTAAACTGGTTGAAAATTATATTAGACTAAAACTCAAAAATAATAATAAATAATATTTGAGATCGAGGATAAAAAACACTAATTTTCAAAGCTTTTATAATATAAAGAAATAATGATCGCGGGGTAGAGCAGTCTGGTAGCTCGTCGGGCTCATAACCCGGAGGTCGCTGGTTCAAATCCAGCCCCCGCTACAATGAAAACCCGTCTTATTGGCGGGTGATACGCTTATATTAAATTACGTTTATTTTGATTGGATCTATGAAAGCGATACCTATTCGGGAGAAATGAGGTTTGTGTTAGAATGAGATTAATAATTCTTTAATTACAGCGAACGGAAAATGATTAGAGCAATAAAGCAGGTAGCAAAATATGTTTACTCGACTTTAGGAGCAGGGCATGAAGAGGCAATTTACAGGGATGCCATGAGTATAGAATTACAAGATCGGGGATATACAGTCAAGACTGAGGCTCCTGTGAGCATCAAGTATAAGACCAAAAAAGGTAAAGAAATGATAGTAGGGAGTGGCAAAATTGACCTATATGTAATGAAAACTGGAAAATATGCAGTTATAGAATTAAAAGACTGTGGGTAGAATTCTCAAAGAGAACAGTAAAAAACAAAGGAAGACACTAAAGAGTACCTTCAACTAAAAAAGTACCTTGAAGCTTTGAATGTTGATATCGGTGTTTTAATTAATTTCCCTTTTCCTCCTGAAGATCAACCAGAAATAATTGAAATAGATACTGATTGTAAATCAATGAAATGACCAAAACTGAACTAAAAAAGAATATTACCAAGATCAACAAACTGCTTCGCAGTGATAGTTACGAAGCGGGGATTGAGTTGATCAAAACGCTTGATGATCCGGAGATCAAAAAAGGTACACTTAAGGAAGTTCTGAAGCATCCGGATTATTATGAAGCAGGGATAAAGTCTGTTAAAACGCTTGATATTTCGGTAATAGACGAAGGAATAATCAAACTACTTCTGAAACAGCAGGATTATGATGCCATTGATACTGGCATTGAACTGGCCCGTGCACTGGATGAACCGGCGATTTTTGAAGCACTGCTAGGCGGGTGGTCTATTAATGATGAAGGTAAACTGGTATTGGAAGAAGGTTACAAAGGAGAAACGCTTACAAAAAGATGGGCTGATGAATCCTGGTCTTATGTTTCATATGCTTTGTGGAATTTAATTAGTTATTCCCCTGATAATGTAAATATCAATGAGACCATAAAGCGGGAAAATATTTTAAAGGCTAATATTTTAATAATTTCCGCACCTCGTGTGACAGATGGTAATTTTGTTTCATATTTGAATTTATTATCTAAGTTTAAACAATTAAAATCACTGATTATTGATGGAGATTATCGTATTGTTCCTGAAGAAATAGAAAATCTAACTCAAATAAAGTCTCTAATATTAAAATCAGAATATCTATATAATGTTGGGGTTGATGATATAAATGATTTACCCTTTTCAAACTTATTGAACTTAGAAGAGTTAGAAGTATCATCTATAAGAAGTAGTGGGAATATGAAAAAGTTGATTTCGATTTCTAAACTATTAAATCTAAAAAAACTCATTTTATCTAAATTACAAATCCCTGAAATTCCTAATCAATTTGCAGAACTCATAAATATAAAGGAACTGGATTTAAGTAATAATTCTTTAGAAGATGAAGATAGAATTACAACTTGGGGTGGCCCCAACAATGATAAGTATACAATCCATCACAAAGATTCCATTAAATCATTAGCCAAACTAATAAATTTAGAAAAATTGAATCTCAAATCTAATAATTTAACAAAAGTTAAATGGGTTGGAAATTTAAAAAATTTGGAATATCTAAATTTAGAATCAAATGAACTCACAGAAATCCCATCTGAAATTGGTAAACTAAAAAAATTAAAAGTATTAAAAATTGCATTTAATAAGATTAATTCAATTTCTGTTGAATTAGGCCGATTAGAAAAATTAGAAGAGTTAGATATTAGTATGAATTATGAACTTACAAGCTTACCTGATGAAATTATAAATCTTGAACAACTGGAAAGATTAAACTTAAAGGCAAATAAGCTTACTGATTTACCAAGTAATTTGAATCTTTTAAAAAAATTAAAATATCTAGATGTTTCTAGGAATAGCTTCAACTATGGAAAATATGAGGGTTCAAATTTTAAAGTATCTGATGGTGATGGTTTAAAAGAAATGCTGGAAAAGATACTCCCAGATACAGAAATAATATTTTGGTAGTTTTTTATATATATAAAAAATCAATGAAATGACCAAAACTGAACTGAAAGATAAATAAAATAGCGGGAATATTGGTAGATTTTGAGGGAATGAAGACGGGACAATTTATAAATTATAATAGATGATTAAAAAAAAACTTACTTGAAATATTAAGGTGGGGACTTCGGCTGCATGGTGTAAGCCATTTTATTGAAGTATTATCAGCCATAGCAGAGGATGCATATGTAACTGCATTTATTGCTTTCGTATTTATATCTATTGAGATATTAGCAAGTTTTTATATACCTAAAGAGCATATTCATTTAAAACCTATAAAATCGGATATACATGATGATTGTGATGATAACTAATGGGATGATGGGTAGATTTTGCATATAATAAAGACAAAAAAATGAAAAACCTGCGCATATTTTTAACATCCGATATCCACCTTGGTCTGAAATTCAGCGGTTACCCGGAGATTCAAAAAGAACTGGCAGATGCCCGTTTTGAAACCCTGGAGAAATGTGTATTGCGTGCCAACGATGAAAAATGTCACATTTTTGCCGTGGGCGGGGACATGTTTGACAAGGTCACCGTGGCCAAGCGCGACGTGATTCGGGCGGCGCACATTCTAAGTGAATTTGAAGGAAATGTGGTGGCCGTAATGCCCGGCAACCACGATTATATCTCCCTGGGTCAGGATGACCTGTGGGCCGTCTTCAGGCAGGCGGCTGGGGATCATGTACTGGTATTGGAACAGTGCAAGGTTTACCACCTTGATCATTACGATGTGGATGCAGATATATACCCCGCACCCTGCGATGCCAAACATTCGTCTGAGAATTTCATCGACTGGGTCGAAGAAGCAGCGAAAGATGAAAGTGTCACATTTCATGTGGGCATGGCCCACGGCTCCTTAGAA
>Ga0187833_10006845_pt1 | contig 10449 bp, 12 predicted proteins | sample ETNtaG_37_FD_167968 | JGI IMG/M metagenome (GOLD analysis project Ga0187833, IMG submission 167968) | Marine microbial and viral communities from oxygen minimum zone, Eastern Pacific Ocean - ETNP2014_SV_400_PacBio MetaG (Illumina Assembly) | ecosystem: Environmental > Aquatic > Marine > Hypoxic... | reverse complement strand
ACTTGGGGAAACAGTAATAAATAGTTCAAAAAAAAAATTACAGATTCAAAGAGAGCTAAAATTAGAAGAAATAACAAATGTTATAGAGTTTCTTTTTAAAAAAGAGTCTGGTGTGATTACAGGTCAAACAATATATTTGGGTTTAACTGTTTAAGATGAATGTTTCGGATTTTCAAAAAAATATAGTTCAAAATCTAAGAGGATTTTATTTAACTCAAATAATTTCCTACCTAGGTAAATCTAAATATTTAGATGAAATATTAAATCACAAACTTATAGATGTTAAGAAAAATAAGTTAAAGTTTTCTCCTGCAATACTTAAGGTAATATTTGATTATCTATCTAATATTGGCTTTGCAATCAAAGTAAAAGATAAATATAAACTAACAGAACTTGGAAGAGATGTTTTAAGAAGATACTCATCTTATTTTGTTCCTCATTCTTATAAAAATTATTTTTACTTTTTTGATAAATTGTTAAAAAATAAGAAAGAAAAGATACTTGTTGATAGATATGAAAATATTTTAGGAAGTGGAAAAACACATTTAAGATATTTTATTCATGCTATTCATAACCTGAAAAAATTAGGTCCTATTTCTTCTTTAATTGATATTGGGATAGGCAATGCAGATTTTGCAATTAACTTAAACAAGCAAAATAAACTTAATAAAATTTTTGGAGTAGACTTCTCTGAAGTTTCCGTCAAAGAATCCTCTAGGTCACTAAAAAAAATGAAAACTAAAAACAAAGTAATGCTTTGTGATGGAGGAAATGTTGATAAGTGGGCAAAAGTAGCAGCTAATTTTTTAAAAAATGAAAATGTAGCTATATCGTTGTGGTTTCTTATACATGAAATATCTAACAATTCAGAAAAAAGAATTATAAGTTTTTTAAATAGAATTAAATTTTATTTTCCTAACTCCCCACTCATTATTTGTGAATTAGTTAATATACCTAGCAATGTTCTTTCTGAAAACAAAGAATCCACATATATCCCAGAATATCTTTTATTTCACCAATTATCATCACAAAATGTTCTCACTTTTAAGAAATTAAACTCGATTATTAAAAAATCTAAATATAAAATAAAATCTAAAATATATTTTGATGAAATTAAAAGAAAGCAAAAAACTTTCCCAAGTTGTGTGCTTTATACTTTAAACTAAGCTTATAAAAAATGAGTGCTGGAATTATTTCTACTGGAAAATACATACCAAAAACAAAAATAACTAATGATGTGGTATCTAGAAAATTAAAGATATCAAAAAAAATTATTTTGGAAAAAACTGGAATTAAAACTAGATATTTTGCATCAAAAAAAGAATCACTGTCCTACATGGCAGTTCAGGCTGCTAAACAAGCTATAAGGAGATCAAATGTTACAAAAGATAGTATAAACTTAGTTATCTGTTGTAATTTTGAAGCAGAATATAAATTCCCATGCCTTGCATCTAAAATTGTTAAAGATTTAAATTTAAATAATTGTGGCAGTTTTGATATAAATGCTAATTGTACAGGATTTCAAATAGGACTAACACTCGCATGTGAGAAAATAGAGTTTGATAAATCTATTAATAATATTCTAGTAGTAGGATCGGCCCTTCAATCAAAATATTTAGATTGGAGTATACCTGAAAATTCAATTTACTTTGGTGATGGATCTGGTGCTGCAATAGTTTCAAGGGTTCCCAAAGGTTTTGGTTTACTGGCATCAGATATTATTACAGATAGTAAGGCATATGAGGATGTAAGATTAGTTGGCAGTGGAAACCTTTTACCAGCAAAATTTTACAATTCTAGAAATAAAAATAAATTTTTATATGACATGAATGGTTTAGAGACATGGAAACAGGTTGTTGTGAATCAACCAAAAATAATAAGAAGTGTTTTGAACAAAGCTAAAATTAAATTAAACCAGGTTGATCTATTTATATTTCATCAAGCAAATAAAAATTTACTTAATTACTTATCGAGCAAGTTTAAACTAAGTAAGAATAAAACTTATACAACTGTGGAAAGGCATGGAAATACTGCAGATGCTTCAATTGCAATAACTCTTAATGAAGCCTTGCTTGCAAAGAAAATAAAAAAAGGATCTTTAGTTTTAATTTCTGGAGTAGGAGCAGGCTTTGTTTTTGGAGCCTCATTATTTAAATGGTATTAAATGGTATTAAATGTTTGAAGTAGGAAAAATATACACTCATAAAATTAGAGTAACTAAAAAAAAAATTGATTTATTTCAAAAAATAACTTTAGACAATAATCCAATACACTCAAATTTGAGTGAAGCTAAGAAATATGGATTAAAAAAACCAATAGTTTTTGGTATGCTGACTGGTTCATTTTTATCAGGCATTATAGGAAATAAAATACCAGGCAGAGGAGCTCTTTGGTCTGATTGCAATATAACCTTTTCAAAGCCAGTTTATGAAAATGATTTATTAAACTTTGAAAATAAAATAGTTAGAGTTTCACTTTCCACCTTACAAATGATTTTAGAGACAAATGTTTTTAATAAAAAAAATGAAAAAGTTATGGAAGCATATTCTACAGTTAAATTTCCAAAAAATTTTTTAAAAAAGTTAAAATCGGTAAAGAAAAAAATTATAGAAAAAAAGAAAAAAAAATTAGAAGATTTAGATATTGTAATTGGGGCAAGCAGTGATTTAGGATTGGAAATCGCCAGAAATTTAACAAAGAAGAAGAAAAAATTATTATTAACATTTTTTAGAAATGGTAAATTTTTAAAAAAAGAAATGAAGAATAAAAAAAACAATTTTTTATTAAAACTTGACCTAAATTCACTAAAAGATCTAGATAAAATTAAAAAATTTGTAAAAAACAAATATTCAATTAAAAGTATTGTTTTTACTGCGTCAGGAGAAATAGAATTTAAAACTCTGCAAGACACAGATCAAAATGATATTAAAAAAGAAATAAATATACAAACAATTGGCCTTTTTAATTTGGTGAAAGTCTTATTTGAAGAGCTAAAAAATAATGAATGCTCTATTGTTGTAATCGGGTCAGATGTTGTATTTGGAAAACCTCCAATTAAAATGCTTTCATACAATATTGCTAAAAGTTCCTTGTTGGGAATTACAAAATCTCTTGCAGTAGAATTGGGATCAAAAGGTATTAGAGTTAATATGATTTCACCAGGCATTATTGAGGCAAAAGCCTCGTCTGATTTTCCACCAATAACTAAAGAAAAATATAAAGTTGAATCCATTTTAAATAAAATAGCTACAGTTAAAAATATTTCTGAAATAATTGAATTTTTAATATCAAAAAAATCCTCACATATTACAGGAGTTAATTTAAGGGCAAATGCGGGACACTCATTTGATTAAAAAAATAAAACTATCTAAATTTAAAAATTTTTCTTTAGTTTTAAAAAAATTTTCAATAACCAGACCTAATAATTTTTTTAAAGTTAATAAATTTATAAATCTTCAAAAACTTGAATATTTTGAAACTGCTGAAGAAATTTGTAAAATGATGTTTTCTTTGGAGAAAAAATGGAAATTAAAAAAATTTTATTCACTTAATTCGTACAACTCTCTTTGCCAAGAAACGATGCTAGAACAATTGTATTTAAAAAAAAATGGTACCTATAGAGCTATAAATAATAAAATTGACAATATTGACCTTTACAAGTCATCAAAGAAAATGAAGTCTTATTTGTTAGGTTTAATGTTAACTCAAATTTTTTGGCAAAGTCATTATAAAATTCTTAAGTTTTATAAGAAAAATATTAAAACAAAAAAGGAAGTTAAATTTCTAGAAATTGGCTCTGGCCATGGTCTGCTATCAAAGTATCTAATGGATAGTAATTTAAAAAACTCTGGTGTAATATGTGATATAAGCAAGCAATCTCTGTCCCTTGTAAAAAATATTTTAAAAAATTCAAAAAATTTAAATAAAATTAAATTTATTAATGAAGATTTTTTTAAATTAAATGAAAAGTCTAAATTTGATTTTATTGTAATGGGAGAAGTAATTGAGCACGTCAAAAATCCAAAAACTTTTTTAAAAAAAGCTGTTAATTTATTAGAAAAAGATGGAAAAATTTTTTTATCTACATGTGCAAACTGTGCTCAAGTAGATCACATATTCCACTTTAAAAATATTTATGAAATTCAAAAGTTGTTAAAAAATTCTAATTTAAAAATTAAATCTGAATTAATTACACCTTCTGAAAATATTCCAAGAAAACTTTGGAAAGTGGAAAAAATTGCAATAAATTATTGTTCAATATTGAAAAAGAAATGAAAAAAATTAACATTTTAGTTTCAAGAAATTTTACAATAGAGCCATTATTAGATGAAATAGAAGAGAGTTTATCAAGAAAATTTTTAAAGCCTAATTTTCTTATTAGTGGCTATGAAAATAGTGTAAATGAATTTTTAAACCCTAAATCTAAATTCTATAAATTCAAGCCTGACTTAATTTTATTATTTCTCAATATAGATGCATATTTTATTAACCAAAAAAATAAAAAAACTAATTTAGAAAAAAAAATTATTTTTAAAGAAATTAAAGCAAATATACTATCGATGGTTTCAAGTATTAATAAAAACTTTCCTATAGATATAGGAATATGTAATTTTTCTGATCCATTGACAAAAGAAAATAAAAAAATAAAAAATTCTTTAAATACATTTATAAATAAGCTTTGTAAAAAGCAAACTAACTATCATTTAATAAATATTGAACAAGTTTTATCAAAAGTAAATTTTATTAAAGATCAAAATCTCAAATATTGGAAACAATCAATGTATCCTTTTAATTTGGCTCAAGGAACTGAAGTCTCAAGATATTTATATAAATTTATTGCAGCTAAGAATGGAAAATCACATAAATTGATTATACTAGATGCTGATAATACATTATGGAATGGTGTAATTGGAGAAAATGAAATTGAGAATATCAAAATAAAAAAAACTGGACGAGAAAAAAATTTTTATCTTTTTCAAAAATATTTAAAAGAATTAAAAAATAACGGTGTAATCTTAGCTTTATGCTCTAAAAATAATCTAAGTGATATAAAAGTTTTTTTTAAAGCAAAACAAAAAAAAATGCCATTATCAATAAAAGATTTTTCAAATCTTAAAGTAAACTGGCAACCTAAAAGTGAAAATATAAGAACCATGCTGAAAGAGCTTAACGTATCAAGTGAAAATTCAATATTTATTGATGATTCTCAATTTGAAATATTAGAAGTGCAAAATACATTACCAAACATTGATACATTATTAGTTCCAAAACTAAATTTAGGGTTAAATAGTGAATTATTAAAAATTGGAAATTTTGACATATCATTAATGACTGATGAAGATAAAAAAAGAACTAAACTATATCAAATTGAAAATCAAAGAAATCAAAAAAAGATAAAATTTAAAAACCCTAATGAATATATTAAAAGTTTAAAAATTAAATTAACAATTAAGAATAATATTAAAAAAAATATTCAGCGCTTGTCACAAATGACTATAAAAACTAATCAATTTAACACATCTACATTGCGGCTTAGTGAAAAAAAAATCATAGGTTATATTAAAGATCCTGATTATCTAGTTTTACAATGTGCAGCTAGTGATAAGTTTGGGGATTATGGGATAATTGGTTTATCGATTGTAAAAATTCAGAGTTCATCCAAAACTGCTATTGTTGAAAATAGTTTATTTAGCTGTAGAGCACTTGGTAGAATGATAGAAGAACATTTTTATCAAAAACTTTTTGACATTTTAAAGTCCAAAAAATTTATGAACTTAGATTTTATCTTTATTAAAAGTGATAAAAATCAACCAGCATATGAATTTTTTACTAAGTATAATTTTAATAAGAAGCAATATAAAAATGGTAACATAATATTTAGTTGTGATTTAGATAAAAAAAATTTAATAAAAGAGAAAAACATAATTAAATATAATTAAGTTGTTAAAATGAAAATTTTTGAAATTGAAATAAAAAAAATTTTATCCAAAATTCTTAAAGTTAAAATCTCAAAAATTAAAGATAATCTTTCCATGACTTCATATCCAAAGTGGGATTCATTAAACCATTTAAAACTTATCATAGCTATAGAGGGGAAGTTTAATATTTCATTTAAAGAAAAAGATGTAACTCAAATAACAAGTTATAAATTAATTAAATTATATTTAAAGAAAATGGGCCTAAAAATTCTATAATTTAAAAAAAATATAATTATTAGTATTTTTAATTTTGTAGTAATTTTTAATAATTTTGAAATTTTTAGGGTCATTTACGTTAATTCTTTGAAAACCAATATCCTGATTAAGTTTTTTCATAAATATATTTTTCTTATTTATTAATCCAATTATGGGTAGTGCTAGTTTTTTTTTAATTTTTTGTAAAAATTTTTTATACGACATTATGATTTCTAGCATATTTGTGTTTGAATCTGTATGAAATCCACACGTCCAATATTTTTCTCCCTCTACGGTAATTAATTCTGCCCAAAAGTAAATATGCTTACCTTCAGACGACTTGTAGATTGAAAATTTTCTTTTGTTGTTAAACCACCATATATAATGATCAATTATTGCTACTTTTTTTGCAATACTATATTGCTGATTGTGAATCTGAAATCTAGACGTATGGTAATTATTTATATAATTATCTAGTAGCTTTTCTTTTATTTTTTTCAACATCGATTTTTTTTATTAAGATTTTAACAATTCGATCAGCTCCATTTTTGTCGATCTTTATTTTTGGATTTAAGAAAAGATTCTTAACTCTTATAAAATTCTTAATCACATCAAATATTAGTTTACTTATTTTGTCTAAACTTTGTGTAAAAGGATATTTAATATAAATATAATTACCCAAATCTTGATAGGTATTAATATTTATATTTTGCAATTTATTTACTGAAATTAAAATTCTTGGTATCTTTAAGTATGACAAATCATTTACAATAGAACTATTTGAGCCAATATATAATGATGTATTATTAATTATTTCAGAAAGTTCATAGTTATTTTTTATAATTTTCACTTGTTTGTGTTCAGTATTAATCTTTTTATTTAGTTTAAATAAACCACTTACGATAATATTAATTTTCACTTTGATTTTAAATTGATCAATTTTTTTTATTAAATCATTAATTATTTTATAGTAATTATTTAAATAATTACCTCCACCGAAATAGAACATAATACTAAATTCTTTTTTTTTAATTTTTTTAATTTTAGGATTTAAAATTTTGTAATGTGGCCCATAAAGTGTAATAGTTTTTTTATTTACAAGTTTAGAGTATCTTTTAACATTCTCTTCTCTGCCATACCAGCCAGAGTCAATTAAAAAATTACAACAATGCTTCCTATTAGCTAAATCATCTATAATAGCAACTTTATATCCCTTTTTAACAAATATTTTTTCCCATCTGAAATCTATTCTGTAGTCATCTACTAAAATTAAAAAAACATTTTTATTTTTTATTTTTTCATATACTAATTTTGAATCTTCTAAATAATTAAATTTTTTTTGCCCTAAATCTAATATATTTAAGTTTTCAGTAAGTTTTGATTTTGTATTATTGTCAATAACAAAAGTAACCTTAAATTTTTTTTTTTCAAATTGTTCTTTAAGTATTTTACACCTAAAAAAATGACCTAAACCTACTTTTATATTAAAATTGGTTCTAATAATTATTTCTTTCATTTTATTTAATTAAAAAATATATCTTTGTTTAACTTTGTGATTAATTATATATATATCTAAAATGTCCTTAAATAGTAAAAAACCTTTTTTTGTAGCAGAAATTTCAGCTAATCACTGTGGTTCACTTAGGATAGCCAAACAATTGATAAATGATGCAAAAAAATATGGAGCTGATGCAATTAAATTACAAACTTTTACACCTGACACAATGACTCTAAATAGTAGCAAAAAAGAATTTTTAATTACAGAAGGTATTTGGAAAGGTAAAAAACTTTGGGACATTTATAATTTAGCCCAGACTCCCCTACAATGGCACAAAGAGCTCTTTATTTATTGTAAAAAAAAAAATATAGTTTGTTTTAGTACTCCTTTTGATGAGAGTGCTGTTGATTTTTTAGAATCTCTTAATTGTCCTTTTTATAAGATTTCATCATTTGAAATGACAGATTTATCATTAATAAAAAAGATAGCTAAAACAAAAAAAACTTTAATAATGTCTACAGGAATGGCAAATTTAGATGAAATAAAAATTAGCTATGATACAGCAAAAAAATATGGGGCAAAAAAAATAATTTTACTGTATTGTGTTAGTAATTATCCCTCAAAAATATTTGATTTTAATTTAAAAAATATAAATATTCTTAAAAATAAATTTAAATGTAGAGTTGGATTATCTGATCATTCAACAGACAATATTATTGCTAAATTAGCAATAGCATCCGGTGCAGATATCATTGAAAAACATATTGCAATAAATTCTCACAAAGAAAGTTTAGATTATAATTTTTCTATTAAGGGAAAAGAAATTAAAAAGTTTAGAGATGATATAGATTTAGCATACAAATTAATTGGAAAAGATGAATTTTATAGAACAAAGGTTGAGCTTAAAAATAGAAAATTTCGAAGATCTGTTTATATTATAAAAAAGATAAAGAAAGGTGATAAGTTTTCTGTTAATAATATAAAAAAAATTAGACCTGGTTATGGAGTAAATCCATCTTACTATGAGCTAATTTTGGGAAAAAAAGCATATAAAAATTTTGATGAGGGTACAGCATTTACAATGCACATGTTAAAAGAATTAAAAATTAAAAAAATATGACAATATGCATAATACCCGCTAGATCCGGAAGTAAAAGAATAAAAAACAAAAATATATTTTTATTTGAGGGAAAACCTATAATTTATTATGCAATTACTGCAGCAAAAAAATCTAATTTGTTTAAAAGAATAATAGTTTCTACGGACAGTAAAAAGATAGCAAAAATTGCAATAAAATATGGTGCAGAAGTTCCTTTTTTTAGAGATAAAAAATTGTCTGACAATTTTACCCCGACTTATAAGGTTATTGTTGATTGCATAAAAAAGATTAAATCCGAGAGAATTCCCTATCATTTTTGCATTTATCCAACCTCTATATTTATAGATAAGAACGATCTTAAAAAAGCCTACAATAAAATTTTAAAATTAAAATATAATTTTATATGTCCAGTTCAAAAATTTATTTCACATCCGCTTAGATCTTTTAAAATAAAAAAAGATTCTATCTATTACAACTGGCCAAAATATCAAATAACCAGAAGTCAAGACTTGGAGGATTTTTACCACGATACAGGATCATTCTATATCTATAAGACCAGCGCCTTATTGAAATTAAAGGATCATAAAATTTTACCTCCAAAATCAACTTTTTATATTTTGAATAAGCTTTCAGTAGATATAAATACTTTGGATGACTTAAAATTGGCTAAAAAATTATATAAAAAAATAAAACATTAAATAATGTATTATTTTTATTATATAAAATAATATTTTTTAAATTTTTTTTTACAACCTTAAAACAATGGATATATATCGTCGCTAGGCTCTTGCGCTTCTTCTGATTTTTTTTCATTTCTTAATTTTAATTTTCGCCAATAAAAAATAGCAGCAATTAAAAAAACTAAAATAATTAACGAGATAATCATTTGAATATCTTATTGTAAATACTTTTTAATTTAAACAAATAACTTTCATTAAATTTGGCTTTTAAATTTTCATCATAATATCTTACATCAATACTATATCTTGGTTTTAATTCTGGATAAACTTTTAATGGATCGTATTTCCTTATTTGTTCTACAGCTGAATCCAAGTTTCCATATATATTAAATGGAAGTTCTTTATAAAATTCTAAGACTTTGTCATTTTTAAATGTCACAATTTCATTTTTTATTTAAAAATATCAATTTTTTAGATATTTCAGAGCAAATTTTTTCTGCACACATACTATATCCAAAATTTCCCATATGAGATAAATCAAAAAAAATACTTTGATCTATTTCATCAAAGAAATTTGTTGCATCAATAAAAAGAGAATTTTGGGTATTTTGAGTATTGTTAAAATATTTATTTCTTAATTTATCAAAAAAATCTTTTAATAATTTTTTATTAAAAATTTCAGCTGAATATTCGTTCCAATAATCAGTATATTTTTTTTCGCTCTCAGATTTATTTTTTTTAAAAAAAAGATTAGGTTGAAGGACTTGTACCATTTTAATATTTTTCTTCTCACAATAACTTTTAATAACATCTACCTTGTGGTAAAAAAGTTCCAAAGGAGTTAGTCTTGTAAATTGGTAAAAATCTTTTTCATTAATTTTTGTTTTTTTTAAAAACCTAAGAATAATTTTTATAAATTTTTTAAGTGGGTTTTTTTCAGTTATAATTCCTAATTTCTGCCCCCATTGAAAAAAATCAGTAACTTGAGTATGTAAATTT
>Ga0187833_10006844_pt1 | contig 10449 bp, 9 predicted proteins | sample ETNtaG_37_FD_167968 | JGI IMG/M metagenome (GOLD analysis project Ga0187833, IMG submission 167968) | Marine microbial and viral communities from oxygen minimum zone, Eastern Pacific Ocean - ETNP2014_SV_400_PacBio MetaG (Illumina Assembly) | ecosystem: Environmental > Aquatic > Marine > Hypoxic... | reverse complement strand
ACCCGCGCCCATGAACGCGGCGACGTCTGTTGCGTAGTAGCTGAGGCGCACAACGTCAGCGAGCGCGAATCCGGTTTCGTGCAGCACCGTCTCCTGGTTGTCGAGCGCCTGAGTGATCTGGGCGGCCATGTCGTCGAGATGCACGGGATTTCTGTTTTCGTCGACCGAGGTCTGTCCCGCGCAGTAGAGCACTTGCGCAGGGCCGGAGATTTGGTTTGCCTGTACATACTGAAACTTGTCCTGCCACGTCCATGGGTTGATGATCTTGCGGTCCCTATGTCTTCCCTCACAACTCGATATTCGCCGATGCTCAGGCGTGGCGGCATTCCATCAGTGTTCGACGGACTAACCTCCGGCGAACGATGGCGGTATTCCCGGATCAAGCCGGAATGAGGTCCGTCCCCTGGGATGAATCCAACGCTTTTCGACACGAAAAAACAGGGCCAACTCGGATGCTGATGTCCAAGTTGGCCCATTGTCGAAAGGTGAATCGGGAGCGCGGAGCGCGCGCTCTCGTCGTTTCGCCTAGTCGCCGACGGCCGTCGCGAGCACGTGCCCATTCGTCGCCTCACGGCTGTTGCTGTTCGACGCACCGTTCGTCGGTCCGTTGGACGGCAGCAGAGCGTTGATGCGCTCGAACATCGAAGCCGCTGCTTCGACCGCACTGTCGTTCAGCTCGCCGCCCAATGTAAGGTGGTTCTGGAGCAGGTGGGCAGCCGGCCTGTGGGATTCGAATCGACCGCCGGCGATGCCTTCGGCCGCGAAGTGGTCTTTGAGACGCTGAACGATTCGCGGATTGCTCTCGGTGATCGCCCGCAGGGTCAGTGGCAGCCGCAGTTCCGCTCCGTACGCCGCGTTGACGAGTTTCAGGTAGAAGCCAGGATCCATCAAGTCTTCGATGTCAGAATCACGAACGCGCGTGACTTCGACCCATCGGATCGGGTTGCGTTGACCGACCGGTCCGGCCTCGTTGATCTCGTCGACGCGCTCCCTGTGGGTCGGCGTGACGTCCATCAGCACGGCGACGCTGACGTAGCTGTCGCCGAGGAGCGACACGAACGCCGGCAGGTTGTCTGCGTCGCCGACGGGTATGACGACCCATCGGGGGTCTAAGCGCTGGCGTCCTTGCGACGCACAGACCTCGCCGAGCACTTGGAGGTAGATCAGGTCGGAAGACGAATTGACGAGCAGGCAGTGCGGCGCCAGGAATAGCGTTTGGGCCATCTGGTAGCCAAGCGCCATTTCGAGCGGGAACACGGTCTCTCGGCTGTTGTTCAGAATGTCTTGACCGACAACAGTGCCGCGGTCTTCGGTGTCCTCGACGGTCCTCACCCGGCTCAGGTCATCCAGGTTGATCATGAACGGCGAGTGAGTCGTGTAGATAACCTGGTTCCTGGGCGCGAGTCGCTCTTCGATGAACCGCAGGAAATCGTACTGGGCCAGCGCGTGCAGGTTGAGGCCGGGCTCGTCGAGGAGCAACACCAGGTCGCGCTCCTCGTCCTCTTCGAGTTGCGAGAAGTAGACCAGGAACGAGAAGAACCACACGAAGCCTTTAGACCGCTCATCGAACGGAACCGAGACGCGGTGCTTGTCGTTCCAGATTCGCACGTGGAGGATCGTCCCCGAATCCAGGGGCGGAGCATCGTTGGGGTTGGCCGCTGACAGGTCGAACTCGACCCGAAGTTGCCTGTTCTGCTTCCAGAACTCGAATATCTCATCGGAGATTCCGATGGACGCCGATTCGAGCTCAGCCTTCAGGTACTCATAGTTGGTCTGGCTCTCAAGGTCGTCGAGGTCGGCTCCCACCAACTTGAGCAACGACATGAAAGTTCGGTCGGCGTCGTTGATTTCGGAGCCCGCGAACTTGCGGCGCTTGATGTCTTGAATCGACATCTGGCCGTGCATTGCGCTGTAGTTGTCGAAGTAGACGAACGTGGGCAGGAATCCTTCGAGGTACTCCTCAATGACCCGCTGCCGGAGATCGGTCCCGAACCGGTCAGGCAACTCAGCCAGGAGTTGCTGGACCGAAGGCGGCTTGATGTCGATGCGATTGAGTTGCGCCTGCAGCGTCTCCCAGGAGTCGGCCTCGCCGACGAACTGCAAGACTTCGTGCGGCAAATTCGCGGAGGCGATGACGTATCTAACGACAGCGCCTTCGTCGATGTCGACGCTCCAGTTCCGCTGGTTTTTGTAGTTCTTGCTGGCTACGACGATCGACGAACGAAGAACGCCCTGACCGAACTCGTTCTCGAGCTCCTCGATCTCGTCTTCGGTGAGCTCGAACTCGGCCTGGACCACCGTCGCGGGTTCGTCCTCGTGCCTGCGCTTGTATCGCACGTACCCCTTGCGGGGGTAGTCCCGAAGGTCGAACGTGCCCCCGACTCCGCCAACGGGATTGAGGCGACGGAGGGCTTGCAGGAACGCGGTCTTGCCGGATTCGTTCTTGCCAACCATGCAAGTCACGTTGTCCAGCGAGACCCACCCGGAGTCGTCGATGCTACGGTAGTTCGTCACCCTTGCGCGCGAAAGCTGCATATTCAATCCCCTTCTCTGGGCTATGTTCGGATACTCTCGGTTCGGATTTCGGGTCTACAGCCGTCGACGTCGTCGAAACCGATCGAGCCATCTCCCGAAAACGGATAATCTGCCGGGTTCCTCAGCACCTTCACTCGATAATCGACAGTTGACACGAAACGACCGGTTATCGATCAATCATTATCTTGGCCGAATGCCATCCAAATGAAGGTGCATTCGAAGGTGTCCTGAAAGACTAAACGGGCGACTGGAAAGGGCGCAAGGCCTTTGTGGTCCCTTCTTTTCGCCGGTCTCGGGACGCGTGAAAGAGGAGAAAGAATAGAAATGTCTCAGAAAACACAAAGGCCGGACATCGATCAAACGATGCCCGGCCTTGATTGGTCAACGCGAGGTCTAGACCAGGCTATATCCGCTTCCCTTGCGGTCGATGCCGGTGCCTTTGCCTTCGGGAATCCAGCCGAACTCCTTGAGGATTTCCTGGCTGTAAGTCACACGACCAGTAACCTTGTCGAGCGGTTCGGTCGCAAGAAGCAACGAAGACTTGGCCATGAGGTTGGGGTCTTCGCCGCGCGGATCGTCCATGCCGGTGACCAGGTTGTGGAACACGGTGCCTGGAGTCGGCACAACCTGAGACGGGGAAACGCACGTAACGGAGATGCCGAACTGATACACCTCCTGCGCGAGTCCCTGTGTGAACCGCTCCAGCGCAGCTTTCTCGGCGCCGTAGCACGTGCCGCCGCCGCCCGCTGGGGCGTCGGGGTACGGTCCACGACCCGGACCGATGGCCGCGCCCGACGAGATATTGACGATGGAGCCGCTCTCGCGCTCGATCATCTCCGGCAGAACCATTTGACTCAACAAGAACGGGGCGTGGAAGTTGACAGCCCAGGATCGCATCCAACGTCGAGGGGGATAGTCTTTGACCGGAATGAAATATGTCAGCGCAGCATTGTTGACCAGCACGTCGATTTGGCCATAGGCCGCGTGAGCCTCCGCGATCAGCCTTTCGCAGTCATCGGGCTCCGAGATGTTGACAGCCGATGCTGTTGCTTCGCCACCGGCTTCTTTGATCTGTGCAACCGTGTAGTCGAGCGATCCCTCGAGGATGTGGTCGCCCTCGTGCAGCGTGCGGGCCGCCGCGACGATCTTGCCGCCCTCTTTCGCGAATTCGACGGCGATCTCCGCCCCGATTCCTCGGCTGGCGCCGGTGATGACGCACACTTTGCCATCCAATTTACCCATGTGTTCCTCCTTCTTCTTGCGAGAAATGTGTCCGGTGTGAAATCGGCCCCATTATATACCAGGCTGCGGGCACGTCGAGAGGGACACAAGAGACGCCAGGGACTCAAGTCGACAATCGAGCGCACCTCTTGTCCTACGTTTGTTCATGCGATAGAGTTGGCGCCACCCAACAACGGAGGTCTGCGACGTGGCTGACAAGATAGTCCCTACCAAAGATGAAGTGCTCTCCTACCAACGAGACATGCGGAACTGGGGCCGCTGGGGCGACAAGCCCGCAGCCGGCGCGATGAATCTGATCGACGATGCTAAACGGCTTGCGGCGACGAAACTCGTGCAGAAGGGACGCACCGTATCCCTGAGCCGGCCATTTCCGGTGACGCCGACTCGCGAGAACCCGCACCCGGCGCAGCACTCGATGATCTACGTCGAGCGACCGAACGGCGGCGGCGCGGCGATGGACTACTACGGTGTCCGGTACCACGGCACCTCGACGACGCACATCGACGCACTGTGTCATGTGTGGGACGAAGCCGGCACGTGGGAGGGCAAGAACCCGCGAGACATCATCGGCTTCGACGGCGCCAGTTTCGGCACGGTCGACGAGTGGAGCGACGGCATCCTGACCCGGGGCGTGCTGCTGGACGTGCCGCGTCATCGCGGCGTGCCCTACGTCACGCTCGACAGTCCGGTCCACGGCTGGGAGCTCGCCGAGATTGCCGAGACTCAGGGCGTGTCGATCGAGCCTGGTGACGCGTTGATGGTCTACAGCGGTCGCGACGCATACGCGAAGGACAACGACGGAACATGGGCGGGCAGGCCTTCGAGGCCCGGCCTCCACGCGTCGTGCCTTCCGTTCGTGCGCGAGTCTGACATCTCGATCCTCGGCTGGGACATGATGGACGCCGAGCCGAACGAGTACAACCTGCCATGGACGGTCCACGGCGTCATCTTCGCTTACGGGGTCGCCCTGCTGGACAACAGCCTGCTCGAACCGCTGGCCGACATCTGCGCCGAAGAGGGTCGTCACGAGTTCATGCTCACGATCAACCCGCTCAACGTAATCGGCGGCACGGGCTCGCCGGTCAACCCAATCGCGGTGTTCTAGGCGGCAGCGGAGCCAAATAACTACCACGGGTAGCGACTGGATCGTGGGGAGTCCAGAGGGGCGAGCCCCTTTGGGTCGTACCCTCGATCTACCGCCCCCGCTTCCTCGCGCGGGCGCCGCGCCTGGAGGCGTCGATCATGGTGAAGACGCTGAGGAGGACCGGTATCGCCATGGGCGACCACACCGCATCCGTTCGGCGGTCGTGCACGAGCCCATGAAGCATGGGCCGAGGCTCGGGAGTCCTGTCAGCACCATTCCGGTGAATAGCCCGGTTATGCCGCCGAAGAACGCCAGCCCAAACCGCGCGTACTCTTTGAGGTACAGATAGCCCAGACCGATGGGCACTATGTTCATGGCTGCTGCTATTGTTGGACTTCGCATTTCGATTTCCTCGACTTTTGATGACTCAATTCTAGGCTGATCTCGGCGCAGCGGTTAGTTACAAACGGACTATCCTTCGTCGGTCATTGGCGCCATTTCTCCCCTACCCGACTGGGCGATGCAATATCGACAAGCGGCTGCCAAGCTGGTGATATAATCGGCCGAACGGCGGCGCGCGACGGGATCATGGCGCGGCAGTTGGAACATCAACAACACCCGAGGGGGAGCATATGGTTTTCGGCGAAGGCGCGGAGATTTATCGCGAGCTTGGGGTCACGCCAATCATCACGGCGTCGGGCTCGACCACCGCGTACGGCGGCAGCAAGCTGCGCCCCGAGGTTGTCGACGCGATGGTGAAGGCGTCAACCGTGATGGTGAACATCGACGAGCTCAACAAAGCCGCGGGGAAAGTGCTCGCTCGCGTGACCGGCGCCGAGGCGGGGCTGATCACGAATGGCGCAGCCAGCGGGTTGATCCTGCAGGCAGCAGCCGTCATGGCCGGCAGCGATCCGGCGAAGATGGCCCAGCTCCCCGACCCTACCGGACTCAAGAACGAGATCATAATCCATCGCAGCCATCGATTCCCTTACGACCAGTGCTATCGGGCCACGGGGGCGACGCTCGTCGAGGTAGGCGACGGTAGGCGCTGCCATCCTTGGCAACTCGAAGCCGCGTTCACGGAGAACACGGCCGCCGTCGCCTACCTGGTCTCGCCGTACATCACCCGTCGAGCGCTGCCGCTTGAGCAGGTCGTCGAGATGGCCCACGCCCACGACGTTCCGGTGATCGTCGACGCGGCGTCATTCGTCCCGCCCAGGGCCAACCTCCGGAAGTTTATCGCGGAGGGCGCGGACATGGTCCAGTTCAGCGGCGGCAAGGCCGTGCGCGGACCGCAGGGCACCGGGATTCTGTGCGGTCGCGCCGACCTGATCGAGGCGGCGTTCGCAAACGGCAGCCCGCACCAGTTCATCGGCCGGGGGATGAAGGTTGCCAAAGAGGAGATCGTCGGACTCGTCCAAGCGCTCGAGATATTCGTCAACGAAGACGAGGAGGCCGAAACCGCAACATACCGGCGGATGTGCCAACAGGTCATCGACGCACTCATCGAGGTTCCGGGACTGCACGTCAGAGTCGAATTCGACGAGTACAACTACCTGGTGCCGCACGCGGTGATGACGTTCACGAACGATTGGCGCGGCCCGAGCCGAGACCAGGTCTGGGACGACATGGTAGACGGCGACCCGCCGGTGTACTTGCACAACATCTATCAGCCCGACGAGCTCGCGGTCGATCCGTTCAACCTCACCGAGCCGGAGCTCGACGTTGTGATCCGCCGGCTGCGCGAAGTGTTGATGGGGTAGGCGATCGCCCGCTTTGCGACGAACGGTGTTCGGGCGGAGGTAGTCTCTGGCGGGGGTTCGACAGGTCCCGACAAAGCCGGGATCGCGATGCGTCGGGACTCGCCCCGAACGGGGGATATTGGCGCCTCTCAGGACACAACAGCCCGATCCGCTTCGAGCCCAATCTGGCCAAAATCCGTTCGCCCTGAGCCTGTCGAAGGGCCGCCCCGAGTCAACAGTGTTAACGCTCAACAACTCACCGCGATTCGTTGGCCACTTGCTCGTACCGGAAGCAATCCACCGCGTGGTCGTTGACCATGCCGACGGATTGCATGTACGCGTAACAGATAGTCGTTCCGACGAAGTTGAACCCCTTGGCCTTCAAATCCTTGCTCATGGCATCGGATTGCGGGGTGTTGGCCGGGATGTTCATCGGATCGGTCCAAGCGTTGACCTTTGGCGTTCCGTCAACGAATCGCCACGCGTAGGCGTCGAACGAGCCGAGATTTTCTTGGATTGCCAGGAATGCCTTCGCGTTCCTGATCGCGGACGCTACCTTGAGGCGATTGCGGATGATGCCGGCGTCCCGCAGGAGCTCGGCGGACTTGGCGTCGTCATATCGCGCTACGATCTTGGGATCGAAGTTGTCGAAGGCCGCGCGGTATGACTCGCGCCGGCCTAGGATCGTGTCCCAGCTTAGCCCCGCTTGCGCGCCCTCGAGGACGAGCATCTCAAACAGGATAAGGTCGTCGTGGACCGGCACGCCCCACTCTTTGTCGTGATAGTCGATCAAGTTCTCGTTTGTCGGCCAGCTACAACGTGTTTCCGCCATCTCAACTACATCCCGACATTCTTGTCCCGTTGGCCATCCGGTTGCGCACCCGAGATTATCTCGTCGAACAATGCGTGCTTAGCGACAATTCGACTGCCCTTCAACCGGATTATACTGCCCGACCAAGCGCGTCACAAACGATCAGCGAGGGTCATCTGCGATGCGGTTGCACTCATGTTGGTGGTTTTGTCATCTAAGGGGATGGAAGGACCGAACATGATGTTCTCGAAGATTCGCATCGGGGTGTACGTCGCCTTGCTGGCGGCCGGATTCGTCGGGCTCGCCTGCTCAAGCGACGGCACATCTGTGCCCGCCGCCGTGCCGATAGCGACGACCGAAGCCGTCGTGCGTGCACCTGCGTCAATTCCCGAAGCGCCTACTGCAGGATACGATTCGAACCAGGCGATGCACGCAGTGTTTCCCGGGTTCTCTTTGACGTCACAAGAGATGATCATTGCGCTCGACGAGATCGCGATACGACGCGACCGTAGCTTGGTCCCGGTGCTCGTTGAGATCATTCGCTACATGCCGTCAGCGTTGGCTCACGATCGAGTCGGAGATGCGCTACGAGCCGTCACCGGTCAGGACTTCGAGAGCGACAACTGGGACGCCTGGATGGAGTGGCTCGGACGAAACCGCGCCGATTATCCGCCCCCTTCCGATTACGTGCGGTGGAAGATCGGATTGATGTCGGACCTCGACCCCAGGTTCGCGACGTTTCTCCGCCCTGCCCTGGAGTTCTCTCGCATCGACCTTACCGAGGTGGTCTGGGGAGGCGTGTTGCCTGACGAGATCCCCGACCTGCGCAATCCTCCGATGATCGCCGCCAGCGAGGCGGACTACCTGAACGCGAATGACCGCGTATTCGGCGTGACGATCAACGGCGACAGCCGAGCGTACCCGTTGAGCATCGTGAACGCCCACGAGATGGTCAATGACGTGGTCGGCGAGGAACCGATCTCGCTCATGTGGTGAACGCTCTGCGGCACCGGAATCGTGTATTCCGCCAAGATCCGACGGTGAGGCCACAACTTTCGGCACTTCCGGGATGCTGTATCGCTCCAACAAGATCATGTACGACCGGAAGACGAACACGCTGTGGAGCTCGCTGCTGGGCGAGCCGGTAATCGGCCGATTGGCCCAGAGCGACATCAAGCTGTCGATCCATCCCGTTGCCTTCACAACCTGGTCGGAATGGGTCGCTGAACACCCGGACACCACGGCGTTGTCGCTTTCGACCGGCTACTACTTCCCCGGCGCGTACGCGCCCGAGGACGACGTCGAGTCGTTCTACAGCGGCTATCGCAGCGATTCAGGCACGATGTTCCCGGTGTGGGAACGCGACGAGCGCCTGGCGACCAAGGCCGAGGTGCTCGGTCTCACGTTCGGCGGCGCGCACAAGGCGTATCCAGTGTCCGTGGTCAACGACACGGTCGGCGGCAAAGATGTCGTGATCGTCGCATCCCGCATCACCTCTGACGTCCGCGTGTACGAGCGCAACGGCAAGACGTTCGACCCGGCGCCAAACGCTGCAGGCAACGGGCGGCCGTCGACGCTTGTCGACAACGAGGGCGAGACCTGGGACGTCACGGAGTCTCGGTTGGAGGCAGCGGACGGGTCGGCGACGCTCGCACGGCTGCCGTCGAACATTTTCTTCTGGTTCGCCTGGTTCGCGTTCCATCCGGAGACGGAACTGTACGAGGGCGGATAGCGGCGCGAAAAGCCGCTGGGCTCCCGGCGTGGCAATCCATTCGAATCAAACGGGGATCGTTCGGCGTGAATCGAGCGCGATCAAAACGGCGAGCCCGCCCGCCGCGACCGCCGCGCATGCGGATAGGCCCACCGGAAAGAACACGCCCGCCCGAATTCGTTGACCTTTCAGCCGCCACATGTCGCGCGCAGACGCAAACAGGATAATGGCGGTTGCCGGGAGGAGAACGAGACCTACGCTCGTCAAAGACGAAAGACTTGCGACCAGCGATGTCAACCCCAAGGCGAGCGGCGGCCCTGCGGTTGTTCCTTGGCTTGGCCAACGAGCAACGACCAATACGGCCACATACGGGGCAACGTAGAGAGACCCCAAGCCCCACCCGACAAGCGGATCCTGGACTTGGATCAACCATGCAACCAGGCCGAGCGCGGGGATCAACACGAGCACGCCGCCTGCTGCGGCCAATCTTTGTCTAGACATCAGCATCTCAGCCTTGTTGGCGCAACTGCCGGGCCGGGGCGCCGGATTCAATTACCGGCAGGCCCGCACGATCCTCTCGAAGCATGGGCGTGGCTCAGATACGGAAATGATCGATATGAGTATGTCCGTCGTTGACAGTTGATGACACGCCTGTGAACTAGCACTCAGGCTATTGGTAAGGCGTCCACTTTGTCTTGCGCAACGCCATTGTTTTGGCCAAACGGTCGTGCCAACCCAGACCATGAGGATGCCAGATGATTGCCAACAATCCGACGTATAACGGTATGCTCGCCAACCATTTGCCTAGGAGTTCTCTCTTGAGCGCGGCGCCAAAACCTGTTGTCTCGCCGTCGAATCCAAATAGCCGCAACCCCACCGCCAATTTGCCGATGCTCCATCCTTCGGTCGCGGCGAAAATCCAGAATGCCGGACAACCGATGAACAACAGAACTAAAAGCCCCGCCAGGGTGTTCTCGTATTCTTCAGTACCAGCCTCACCCGCTCCGGCAGCGACAAGCACACTGACGATGAACAATACCATCACAACGGCGATATCAGTAATGGCCGCGGATGCCCGTCTCATTGCAGTGGGCACTTCGTAACCGTCGAGCACAACAAATGGAGTGCCCGCCTTCGGCGGTTCCTCCAAGCTGAATCGGTTGAGAATTCGACGATCTGCAAAAGTTCCATCTTTGTTTATGCGGAATTGCTCCTGCCCCATCACCATCACGAGCCGTCCTCGCGGCCGAAAACTCAGAGTAACAATGAAACTATCTTGAGTTTCCTCAGCGTGTGAATTCTCGAATTCAAGCTGTGATCCAGG
>Ga0187833_10006837_pt1 | contig 10453 bp, 10 predicted proteins | sample ETNtaG_37_FD_167968 | JGI IMG/M metagenome (GOLD analysis project Ga0187833, IMG submission 167968) | Marine microbial and viral communities from oxygen minimum zone, Eastern Pacific Ocean - ETNP2014_SV_400_PacBio MetaG (Illumina Assembly) | ecosystem: Environmental > Aquatic > Marine > Hypoxic... | reverse complement strand
TGCTTGTAATAACAGGAGCATCGTTTACATTCTCTACACTAACTGCTAACTGGAAAGCATCTGAGATATTAGCTCCGTCAGTTGCAGTCAGGTTGCAATAAGCTGTCCCAAACCAGTTTGCTACAGGAGTTGCATCTAATCTGTCAGTGTCTGCATTTATTCCGCAGTCTACTTCAGAAGTATTATCATAAGTAACATTATAGGTTAAGGAAGTCGAGACTGTCTCTACATCAGTTGTATAATTAGTTAAATTAATTGATGAGTTTATTCCAGAATCTTCTTTTACAACCAATGTAGGTATTCCACTTATTACAGGAACATCATTGACAGGAGTTACATTGATTGTTAAGATGTTAGAACTGCCAGTAAGGTCCTGATTATCAAATGCTGTAAAAAGTATTCTTCCATCACCATTCCAGTTCTTTTTAGCACTTATATTAGCTATATGTGTTGATGAATTAATGTCTACAGATATGTTTTCTGCATTAGATACCCTTGTAAAAGTATAACTTTGAATACCATTTTCTACATCATTAAAATAATCATCCAGATCAATTGTTGCATTAAAGCTGTCTTCTACAAATTCAACAACAGTGAATGAGAATTGCCCGGTTGGTGCTTCATTGAGTCCTGTTACAGTTATATTCACAGTATTGCTTGAATTTGTTAATCCGAACTTGTCTGTGACATTAAATACAACAATATCTGTGCCATTATAATCTCTATTTGGCTGTATAGTAACTATGCCTGTAGTCTGGTTTACTATCCATTTCCCCCCAAAACCATTATAGTTAGTCAAAGTTGTTGGAGCAAAAGTCAGATTATCATCAGGTAAATCAACATCAGAGAAATAATCAAACAAGTTAATTGTGTCCTCTGGACCATCTTCTAAGAATTCCAGAGCAGGAATTGTCCCATTGAATGAAGGATTCCTATTTACTATAAGGAAACTGTTTAGATTTCCTGTTTGTAAATTCCCAGCTGTATCGTTTGCATAATATATCCAGCCAACTACTTCACCATTCTGCAGCTCACCTTCAGATATATTATATGAATAGTTCCCATTACCGGTATTTGTCAATGTTACATTAGTCCAATTGCCTGTCCAATTGCCTGATATCCATACTGCACTAACATTTGTCAATGCTTCTGTTACTGTGACATTCATATAAACAGAATCATTATTATAGGTTATACTGCTGCCGCCAACTGTTACATTAACATCATTGCTGATTACAGGAGCAGTATCATCTACTAATAGATTATAGCTTGTTGAATTTAAGTTTCCGGCATAATCATAGACTGTTGCTGTCAAGGTGCAGTTTCCGTCTGCATTACAGCCAAGGTCAGAAGCATTCGTATATAAGTAATAAATATCACTTGAACCATTCTTTGTCATTAAGGTTCCGTTCAAAGTCACATTCTTTAGGTTAGCATCAGTCGTATCGACTGTAAAGTTCAGCATATCACTCTCTCTTGTTATATTGTCTGAATCACCTGAAACAAGGCTTGATATCAGAGGATAAGTATCATCTATAGCAACATCAGATACATTTGAAGTTATATTTGAATTCCCGCTTGTATCTGTTCCATTTATTGTGATTGTATAATTTCCATCTGCAACAGAACTTAAATCAAGAGTTGCATTCCAGTTAATTCCTGTATAGTTAGTCATTAAAACAACATTTCCATTAAGTAGATATGTGACATTGCTTACAGCAATGTTGTCAGTAACAGTTGCATCAACAACACTATCTGCATTATACCATCCACCTGGTGGAAGGTTCAATGTCACTGATGGGAAATCATTGTCCGATATAGTCATTGGAGTTGTGTTTGTTGTATTTGAGTTAGCTGCTGCGTCAAAGATTGTAATGTTATAGACTATTGAACTTAAAGAGTCAGGAACAGCAATTGTGTAAGCAAAGTCATTTCCTGATTTGGTCATAACAGATTCTACACCATCAACAGTGATGTTTGCCAGTGTTGGTGCGATGTTGTCACTCCCTGTGATGTTGACAACAAAGCTGTCTCCTGTTGTTCCTGCAGTAGGCTGGGAAACAAATGAGAATGTTGGCTTGTCATTGTCTGTTATGGTCATTGTAGTTGTTCCTGTTGTGTTTTCATTGGCAGCTGCGTCAAAGACTGTGACATTGTATAGGATGCTGCTTAAGCTTCCGCTTGGAACAGCAATTGTGTAAGCAAAGTCATTTCCTGATTTGCTCATGGCAAACTCAGTGCCATCAACAGTGATGTTTGCCAGTGTTGGTGCAATGTTGTCACTCCCTGTGATGTTGACAACAAAGCTGTCTCCTGTTGTTCCTGCGCTTGGGTTTGACACGAATGTGATTGTTGGCTTAGTTACATCAAAAATACTGTTCTGAACTCCTGCAGTTCCGTTAACAATCAAGCTTTCCCCAAAACCGCTTGTTATAAAGTTATACCTCTCAAGAGTTTTTCCATTATCATCAGCTCCTGCCCCATCATCATACATCAGTTGGTCTATTAGGTCTCCAGAGCTGTTTGTTAAATTTATCTCCCCTGAATTATCATCAAAAGAAAAGGCCGAAGAATCCGTTGCATTAAATCCATCTGAAGCATCCCATACTGTATCATTATTGCCCCAATAAGCTTCAAAACTGTTCTGTCCTGCAGGAGCAGTCAATTTCTCTGAAATAACAATATATTCACCAGCTGAAATATTGATTGGGTTAAATGTATCCTCATTGACTTGCCATCCTTCTAGATTAACCTTAGAAGTCCCGTTATTATACACTTCAATCCATTCAGCAGAAGCATCTCCCCCTACCTGGGAGCTTGCAGGATTGTACATAACTTCACTGATAAGGACATTACCATAAGCAAAACTAACTAGAGATATTAGGAAAATAGAATATATACATAGTACAGTTAGTTTCCTCATATGCAAATCCCCCAAAATTTAATAAAAGAAATCCCTACCCCTATTTAAACTTTACTATGATTGAGTATATATAAGTAACTAATTGTATTTATAATCAAAAAGTAATAAAAAATGAAGAATTACATCATAGGCGGCTTAGCAAATAACAAAAACTTAGCTGCTAAACCAAGCAATCCTGCAACTACGACAATGTTCACTAAGACCAATAAAATAACATAAGTGGGACTCTGGGTGAATGACTTCTCAACAGAAACATCTACCTCTGTATCTGTTGGAATATCTCCGATTATAATCTCCGGACCAGTTGTGTCATCATCTTCATTCTTCTCATTCTCAACAACAACTACCTCTTCTTCTTCCTTTTCTTCCTTCTTAGCTATTTTACAGTCCTCTACAACAAGATCAACAGTCTTAGAATCATCCAGGATTGTTGTATCATAGTAAGCGTTTACAGTTATTGGATAGGTGCCAGCTTCAACATCTTCATCAACCTGGATAGGGATTTCCTGTTGGTGTATATTGTCATCTTCCACGCCTTTTTCAAGCTCTATTCTCCTTTCTTCGAAGTTTAATCCCAATGCTGAGTTTTTAGCTTCAAGCTTAACCTCATCTTCCTCTCTCTTTCCTGTATTTAATAATTCAACATCAAGAGTTGTTCTTCTGCTGCACCTTACTAAGCTAGGTTGAACATCTGCATCAAGAATCATAACATCATGGCCTTTTTTATCAACTTCAAGCCTTATTATCCAGTCTACTTCATGGTCTGCTCCATTATCATCTTCACCTTCAACATGTATCTCAATTTCATAAGTGTCTTTATCAACAATCAAAGGAACCTCAAATTCTACAGTCTGCCTCTCTGTTGTATCAGCATCCAGGTCAAATTCATCACTTTCTTCCTCTATATCATCTCCCTGGTCCATATCCTTAACTGTTATTGTTATAACAACATTATTGATATCAATCTCAGATTCATCGCTAAACTGGTTCCTGATCTTAAAATCAAGCTCTATCTTAGAGCCAGGCCTTGCTTCCTCATCAATCTTCTCTCCATCATCCAAGTTTGTTGAAGAAACACGATTACCACCTATATCCTTATCCACAATGACATCCAAATCATCAATCATAAGCTTTCCCTGGACATCAGCAAATAATGAAAAAGCAGATGTGAAATTGTTCTGGTCAGATAAGACATCTACACTGCCTATTGAATGGTTGCTTGTAGATTCATCTTCTGGAATGAATGCAGTAACAATTATATCTCTAGTTCCATTAATACCTAGGCTAAAAGGAGTTGTTTGGTTAAATGTCGCATTATATTTAGCTTCAATATTGCTTGACAGGTTAACGTTTGTCAAAGCAGCATTTCCGTTATTTGTTATTGTGGCTGTTGTTGATACAGTAGAATTCTGGTCAGCCTCTCCAAAATTAGTGCCTACAACATTTATACTGTAGCTTGGCGCAACAACATCAACACTGATTGTAAAGTTAACAGACTTGCTGTCATAGCTTACTGTAACATTGTTTTCATATCTTTCCTTTGCAGCAGTTGCCAAAACAGGAACTGTTATTGTAGTTGTATTTGTTGATTGGTAGTCCACATCCAAAGATGTAGCAGCAATTGTTGCTGTTAATATATTTGAGCTGTTTGTAGTGCTTGTAAGAGTCACAGTTGAAGGTAGTGTTGCTCCTGTAACATCAGTATTCCCATCATTGGTTAAGGTTAATGTTGCTGTTCCAGTCTGTCCCTGGGCTATATCCACATCAATATTATTTGCAGATAAGTTTGAATTTCCACTTACAGTAACACCCAATGCATATTCATTAAAAGTCCCTGTCTCATTGGTTGTCATGTTTATTTTACCATTATAAGTTGTGTTGTACGCGTTAGTTCCAGAAAGGTCTACAGTTACATTAACAGGGTCTGAAGCTCCTGCAGCAATAGTAAATGATGGCGTTCTATTGAAAGTAAATTTGCTGGAGGGAATAGTATATTGAGTCACATTAAAATCTATAATATTAAAGCCGGTAACTTGTATAGGCGAACTGCCTGTATTTGATAAAGTAAGAACAATTGATTCTGAATTTGATAAATTACTCACTGTAATGCTGTTAGAACCTGTAACTGTTAATGCAGCACTAACACCTAAAGCTAGAACAAATATAATAGTACACCATAATATCAGCTTTTTAATCATTTTGAAAACCACCCAATTATTTGTATTTATTCAGTAGTGGTACAAGTCCATATATAAATGTTACGGTTTTAAACATATATATACTGGACTATCTATATCAACACCTTAAACAGAGAATTTGGCAGGATATTTAATGGTTATTATAACTTCAATCAGTTTCTTCCCTTTCTTCTTCCTCTTTAATCAGCTCATTCACAGACTTATCCTCATCAAAGCCAGGCATTATCCTGTTTACAGGCTTAACCCCTTTCTCCCGTATTGACTTCTTGAACTTCTCTTCTGTCTCAACCATCTCTTTAGCCTTATTTATCGCCTCACTGTCAGTTATAGCTAACCCTCCTTTTAGAAGAGTATCGGCAATCTTCTTTATCTTTTCAGGGATTTCTTCTTCCATTTTTATCAGACTATCATTAAAATTTTTCTTTTTTCCTTAGGGGGAATACTTCCTTCTTGCTCTTCTTTCTGTAACACTATGTTCCCCACCCCCTTGCACTTATTTTAGTTCAAGGAGCTCCTCTGCACATTTTTGTCTTTCGAAAGAGCGGGGAGGGTGTGAGGGCATTGTGTTGGACATAAAGTGCTAACAATGCCTTCCCTCCCTAGTTACTTATAATAATAACTGTTTTAATGGTTTTTTAGTAATAATATTTTTTTATTGATTTTTTAGTATTGAATTAATTATTCTGTTGTTGTAAACTCAGTATGACTTTTTTGTAATAATCTCTTAGCCTCATTTTTAGCCTCTGAATGAACAACACTGCCTACAAAAATGATATGGTCTCCGGTCTCTATCTCCTGGATAACCTCACATTCAATGTAAGCTGAAGCTTCCTTTACCCTGGGGCAGTCTATCTTCTCAGCCCCTTCCTTAGCCAATCCAGACTCTTTAAACTTGTCCATATGCTCTCCGGATCTTGTACCGCAGAACAAAACCTCTTTTCCCAGAGTGTAAGGCATAAAGTTAACAACAAATGCCTTTGATTCCCTGATCAATTTACAGGAAAACCTTGTCTTTCCTACAGATATAGCATAAAGCATTGGCTCAAAGCTTGTAGGCATATGCCACCCAATCGTAATTATATCTTCCTTAACCTGGGTCTTGCCTAATACATCAACCTCTGCCTGGCTTGTAACTAGAACAACTTGTGTTGGATGGTTTAATGAAACCATATTAACCTCCTTTTCAGTCTATAAAAAATATGAAATCCTTCTCTTCTTCCACTACATCCCTAACTTTAAATAATTTTCTAATCAGTCCTTCAATCATCTCCCTTTTAGATGATTTTTTCAGAAAGCTCAGAACAAACTTTCCATTTCCAACACGTTTAATCTCCCTAAGCCCTTTCTCAACATCCTGAAAGTTCTGTATAGCAGTTATTGAAACAACAACATCAAAATAATTGTCAGGATAAGGAATATCTTCAGCAGGCGCCAACTTATACTCTATTTCACCCTTACTCCTAGCCTTAGCCAACAACTGCTTTGCAGGATCAACACCATACCTCTTGCATTCCCAAGACTCTGTTGTCAACCCGGTTCCACAACCAACATCCAGAAGCTTATCATTAGGGTTAACTTTCAAATGTTTCCTTATCAGCTCTACCTTTTTCAGCTGCTCCCCTCTATGCAGTTCTTCATACCCTTCTGATATTTCATCATAATAGCTCATAAATGTTAAGAATTCCTATCTCTTTTTCAATCTTTTCTTTAGTTTTATCCTTTTTCGTCTGGGCAATAACTTTATCTCCCTTTTTTGTTTCTCCTCAATTAAAGCTGCCATTTCTCGAGCCATATATTCCATTGCTCCATCATCAAGTCTTGCTTTAGCTTCATTAAACTTCCTGATATGATCCTCAAGCTGCCATTGTAAACTTTCAATCCCTTTTTTATATTTTCTTTTTACCATGGTCAATCTCATTTAGGAGCTCTTTTGTTATTTTTAATAGTCTTCTTATCATACCATAATCATTTAAGTTATATTCCAGTTTCTTATTATCTCTGACTATAGTGTAAAGAATATATAACTCTTTTACTACAGATTTTTCAAGTCCCTTTTTTTCTAAATACGAAAACAAAAGTCTGTTGGAATATGGCTTGTCTTCTCTTAAACACCTAATGTATAATAATCCCCTTGTTCTTAACATCAAGGTATAGGTAATATTAGGGATAGATGACTTTAGTTCATCTTTGATCAAAGTTTCAGCTATTTTCAAAGCGCTTTTAGTAGTATCAATGTACCACTTTACGCTCTTTTTAGTGATTAGGCTCTTTTTTAATTCATTTATTAGTGAACTATTAATTATTGGCTTTGCTTCCCTAAGCATAGGGAGTATCAAAGGCGCATTATTCTCTATTGTTTTCTTAATGCCTTCCAAAGTTGTTGAGATTATTTCATAACTGCCAATCTTCTTCTCTATTTCCAGCTTTTTGTCAGCTATCACCATTATATCGATGTCAGACTCTGGTGTCTGCTCCCCCCTTGCATAGGAGCCGTGCAGGTAAACTCCCTTAATATGCTCTAAATAAGGGAACAAGATATCCAATACCTCCTTTTTGATTTCTTCCTCTGTTTTTGTGGCTATGACTATCACTTGCTGCCCTATAAGTTCCTTAGGCAGATAGATATGCCCTCCATTACCCATCTCCTGCACAGTCTTTGCTATCTTAATCATAGTAAATACAAGTATATACATTAATATATAAATCTTTCGTATTATTAAAAGGGAATCTTTTTATATCTATCATTATTGAATATCTCCAATGAAAGACAAAGTTATCAACAAACTCAAAAAACTAACAAAACACAATTTCATAGAACTTACCTCAAGAGGCAACACTGCAATTTTTGCATCTTTATACTGTTCAAGAAAAATAAACAGCAGAAGAAAAACAATCTTAGTCCCAGACCAGGGTGGCTGGTTCACATATATTAAGTATCCAAAGATGCTGAGATTAGAAACTAAAGAGGTTAAAACAGATTACGGAATTATAGACCTAAAAGATTTAAAGCAAAAGTCCAAAGATAGCTGCGCATTAATCTATTCAGACCCTGCAGGCTACTTCGCAGAGCAGCCTATAAAAGAAATCCACAACATCTGCAAAAAAAACAACTGTTTAGTGATTTTAGATATAACCGGCTCTATCAGCGAAACAACAAACAACGCAGATTTCCTTGTCAGCTCTTTTGGAAGATGGAAGCCAATAAACCTTGGGTACGGAGGATTTGTGTCAACAAACAAAAAAGAATATTTTGAAAAGTCAAAAGAAATATTCAACACAACAACATTTGATGACAGCTACATAGAGCCGTTACAAAAAAAACTGAAAAACCTGAAAAAAAGATACGAACTATTTGAAAAAACAAATAAAAAAGTAAAGGAAGACCTAAAAAACTTCAACATACTCCACAAAGACAAGAAAGGCCCTAACGTAGTTGTAAAATTCACCAGCGATGAAGAAAAAGAAAAGATTATAAACTACTGCAAAAAACATAATCTGGAGTACACCTTATGCCCAAGATATATAAGGGTTAACGAGAATGCAGTAAGTATTGAGATTAAGAGATTAGAATAAATAATATTAAATAAAACTATCAATAAAAACATTAAAAAATAAATAGGGAGGGTACACATCAATTACACTTCATTTGCAACACAAAGCCCTCCACCCACCCATTGAACACTGAATAGAAGGTGCAGAGGAGCTCCTTGAACTAAAAGGAGCGCAAGGGTGTGGGGAACATAGTGTTACAGAAGCAAGAGAATTGTGTGTCTATTCCCCCTATTTAAGAGAAATAGTAGTTAATGATAATAAAAATTAAACCGTATTGATTAGTAAAAAACAAATAAAACAAACTGAGAGGTAACATAAAAAATGACTTTACAAGAACCAGCATCAATGGACGAGTGCATGTATTTTACAAACAGGACAATAGACTCTGGAAAAGCAACAGCATGGGTCTTCAAGAAAGAATGCCCTAAGTGCAAAGAAGGCAGGTTAGGCAAGCCAATAAAAAAGAATGGAAAACCAGATAAAAAATCTGAAAATTATGAATGCCCTAAGTGCAAATACAATGAGTCAAACGAAGAAACAGAAAAAGACTTAACAGTAAACATAAAATACACATGCCCCCATTGTGGAAAAGAAGGAGAAGCAACAACAGGATACGAAAGAACAAGCTTCAAAGGTGTCCAGGCTTATGTTTTTGAATGCAATGACTGCAAACAAAAGATTGGAATCACAAAAAAGATGAAAAAGACTAAGGAAAAAAAGAAAAAAGAAGAAGGAAGTGATTAAGTTCAAAAACAAGCATATTGCCCTCTGCTATCATTAGACCACTGGACATTTGTCTGCGTAAGCTATTTAAAGATAGACTGATTCTAAAATGAGGACACGCAAAACTCCTAAATTATGATTTTCGATTATCACCTAAAATCAATTATGAAGTTTCGCTAAACGTCATTTTTCATCCAGAGGAGATTTCTTTAAAGCATGAAAGAAATCCCACATAAGATGAGGTTTCTGGAGGAATTTAGAATGAAAAAAATAAATATCTCAAAACAAAAATTAAAGAGGTTATATACAAATAAGAAATTAAGTTCTTATGATATTGCTAAAATTTACAAATGTAATGCTTCAGTAATTCAAAAGAGATTAAAAGAATACAAGATCACTATAAGGCACCCTAAGGAAAAGATTAAAATAAGTAAAGACGACCTTATAAAGTTATACATAAATAAAAAGCTATCCTCATATAAGATTGCAAAAATCTATAAGTGCGGTAGTAGAACTATTCATGGCATATTGGTAAGATTAGGCATTCCAACTCGCCCCCTCAAAAGAATTCCAATGTAAAACAAATATAGTTGAACACCTATCCACCAGTCAGAGACTGGATGGCATTACGGTGTTCAATATCTATTTAATAAGCCGACAACATCTTTTGGCCGGTTCCTGAATATTTCTGCCTGTCAAGGTATCTGTCATAGAATGCCATGTCGTTAATGCTTCTTATATCATAAGCTGGATTCCATAATCCAGAATCCCAGAAGTAGCCGCCTTCCCATTTGTTTCTTTTTAGCCAAGGCATTAGCCTAAAGAGTTGGCTTGCAACAAATCCTTTTAGCTTTTTAGCCAGTTCTATCTTGCTATAGAGTCCCATGTCTATGATCATATGTGCATGGTCTGAGTCAAAGGCAAGCTTCCTGCATTTTATTCTGTCAAGAACCACCGGTCAATAGACCGGTGGCATGACGCGAGAGCGTCATCTCAATTGGATGGACCAGTGGTTCTTGAGCATGCTCAGGAATATATCACCTTCCAATATATGATT
>Ga0187833_10006835_pt1 | contig 10455 bp, 10 predicted proteins | sample ETNtaG_37_FD_167968 | JGI IMG/M metagenome (GOLD analysis project Ga0187833, IMG submission 167968) | Marine microbial and viral communities from oxygen minimum zone, Eastern Pacific Ocean - ETNP2014_SV_400_PacBio MetaG (Illumina Assembly) | ecosystem: Environmental > Aquatic > Marine > Hypoxic... | reverse complement strand
AGAAAATCCTGAGTGCTTCCAGGAAAGGAGCCGGTGGGCAAACTCCTCGGTGATGGCTTCGTCTTCAACCAGGTAATCCAGTACTGCATGGCGCAACGAACCGTGGCGCGACTAGATCTCTATGTAAATTACAAATTACAGGCTTCGATGAAACTGGCCGAGGGTGAGACTATTATCGGTCGTGATCACTCCTGCAGAGTACAGATTCCTGATGCCAGGGTTTCCCGCAAGCACGCCATGATCAACGCCGAGGGGCCCGGTCATGAGATAGAGAATCTTGGTACCAATGGCACCAAGGTCAACGGCTTGAAGGTTGAGGATCCGAAACTGCTGATGCCGGGCGATGTGATTTTCATATCTGATTACATTCTGGCTTACCAGTTGGATGAGACACCCGCAGAGAGCATTGCGGACACCTTGCTGGATTAGAAGCTTTTAATTCATCGCGAGGCAAGTCAGCCTCATTCAATGCTTAGGCGTGTTTCAAGTGCCGATGCTTTTTCTTCCTGGCCCGCCCCACGCAGTGATATGGCGTAGTCAGCGACCAGCTGACCCAGGTCTGGGTTGACTGCCCGATCGGCGCCGCCGGTGCGTTCCGGGATGCTGTAGGCCTGTTCAAAGTAGCGCCGCAGGCCATCACTGTGCACCCAGCCCAGGTTATTGAGCGCCTGGCCGATCAGTTTATGTCCTTCAGTCTCGCGGCGGTCTTGTCGTTCCGCCACCACCACCAGGACATTCGAGCCCGGTATTCTGTTGCCAACCGTCGATATCAACCAGCATCTTGTTGTCGTCGGCGCGACCGCCACACCAAGGGTCATAAGTAAAAGGGGTCAGAGCCCTTTTACACTGTTTCACATGCAAGAAAAAGGTGTCGGGAAAATAATATGGAAAATGGTGGTCAGAGGTGGAATCACAAATCGCCATAAGCTAATGAAAATAATATGAATCACTGAAGCATACATTCAAAGTATCCCTTAAAACACTCCTTCAGGCATGATGTGCTAGGTTTGGCGCCTGACATCGCATAAATTGTGGACCCGGTCCTAAAAATACTTCATAAGAAAGTGAACCAAGCCGATCTCCTACAAGAACCAATGCGGATTGCCGACATACAGCTCTGCTCGATGGTGGGATACTAGAACTGCACCCTGGCATGTCACTACCGTTCCCAGTGACCCCTTTTTGTCAGGGTGTTTTTCTTTCCCCATTGATGTGCATCAACTTCTGTCATGTACCATGCAGCACGATCAGAAATTGCTCTTAGGAAAAATCCCAGAGGAAAGGCACTATTTACTTTTTACGTCAAGGCGCTTCGAACCAAATCGATCTTCGGGAAAGGTCTCGCGATTAATACACTTCAATCGTTGGTTCTATTCCTATCAGCGTTGAATTTGTCCAAACGAACTTAATTTTTTCCGGGGTTTGATCCCAGTAATTTTCTGCTTTTAGGACACTCTCATAAGGATTTTGTATCATGATTGGCTTGTAGTCAGGACTGTCTAATTGTTCCCTGTTAACAAGATATAAGAAGTAGTTTTTCTTTTTAATCCTGGCAACTTCAATTTCATTTCTTGACCAGAAAAAATAGGGCGACCCCGCAAATGATTTTACTTCAATAAATCGATCTAATTGTTCTGATTTGTCTGAATGCAAAGATGCAATATCGTAGCCAGCTGCCACAGAATATTCAGCGACCCAAACGACTTCATCAGCCCTATCCTTCAATCTCTTTTGCTCGAAATCAAGTACAAACTTTTCTGCCTCTTCGCCATAAATTTGTTGTTGTTCTAATGATTTTCTTAGCTCTTGAATTCCAATTTTTCTCTTTTTTATTTCTGGAAGAGCAGCCTTATCAAAAATCTTCTTGTACTGACTATTAATAATGTATTTCGGAAAATTTGATTGTGGATGGTCCTCGAGAAAATTGAAGTCTATCAATAGTTGTTTGAAGCCCGAGTACTTGAGAGGAAACGCAGCATTTTCGATTTGAATCAACTTATACACAACGTCGTGAGAAAGGTATTCGGAACAGAATATGTCATGAAATACCGAGTCATCCTTTAAGGAAAGGACCATCCTTTCTACTAGTCTGTCTATGAACAAAGCCTCGCTTTCCAAATATTGATTAAAGGAAGGCTCGATTGTGAGCTCGTATTCAGGGTTGATAATCACGATGCCGAATGTAGCTAATAGAGGTAGACAGCCATCGAAGATACTCCTGCCGTCTACGATTCGATTATGGAATAGAGCGTTAATATCATCAGGTTTCCAGCTCTGATTCTCACTGCTTTTTAGAGTATCAAGCAGTTCAAAATGAAAACATGGAGTTCCGAGGTTTTCGTATTTACAAAGTTCTTCGAGCATAATCCTCGATTAGCCCCTTGATAATATCAGTTTCATCGACATCATTTATTCGGCTGAACAAAGGAATGTCCTCATCAATGATAGCCTCCATTCTCTCAATCTTTAGCTGAAGCCTTTTCTCAATCACAGCATCAATCGAGTCCCTGGCGACTATGTAGTAGTAGTTCGTATCTTGGTCGGGAGAAAGTCCCACACGATGAATTCGGTCCTTTGATTGCAAGAAGTTGGCACAGTTGTAATCTCGCTCTAAATAAATGGCGTTATGACATCCCTTGTGAAGGGAAATGGACTCTGACACCGCAAACGGGTTAGCAATTACAACCTGAAAATCACTATTCTCAGGGTTATTAAATTTGGCGATTATTGGTTCCCTGTCTTCTTGGGCGACTTCACCGATCAGAAGCTTCGAAGGGAATGAATTATTCCCCAAATATGATTGTAGACTTTTGGCGTTTTGTATGAAAATCGTCCAAATAATGAATTTGTCTTTCTTACACGAAATATTTGCTTCCAGCAGTTTCTTCACCTCAACAAATTTCTGAGGTGTTTCATGTTCTGAGTAGTGAGAGATGTGGTGAAAAAACTCAGAGTCATCAATAAGCTCGTCAGAATAATTCAAAAACCTAGTGTTTGGGTCAACCTCACCTAATTCAGGGTTGTTATACAGGGCGTCTTTGAGCGGTTTGGCTAACAATGAAGGATTCGTTGCAGCTTGCCTCAACCTGATCAGTTTAGCTTTATTAAGTATGTCTTTAACGGTTGCGCTGGAATTGTGCCTAAAGGATTTTATGTAAGTTGATTCAATGAAGTCATAGATTTCCCTTTGTCTACTATTCATATCAACTTCAATCAAACTATCAAATTTTGGCGGAAGGTTTAAATCTTTCTTCTTGATTCTTATGAAGAATGGAGAAACATTATCTCTAAATCTTGCCACCCTTGAGCTTCCAGTTGAGTCCGATTTTGTTAGCTCGGCTAGACTGGCGTAATTAAACCCTAAGATTGACTTATATTTGTGTGGGTAAATAAACTGGAAGAGATTGAATAAATCTTCATAGCCATTCGGAACTGGTGTTCCAGTCAAAACAACTCGAGCAATTGCTTCCTTTGCAATTTCGATTGAGCTTCGTCCCCACACTCCATCTGGGTTCTTGATTCTATGTGCCTCGTCAACGACAACCATTGTTTTATTAGTTTCTAAGAAATCAACAATCTCTTTCTGAAGCCCAACAACCCCCCCATGAAAAATAAGAGTTAATTCAGCTGGATTTCCTGAATATAAGTGCTGTTCTTTTCGCTCTCTTGAGATGGTTGCATCACCTGATAATCGTTGACTTACAGGCTTCACGCCGAAGCATTCAAAGTATTCTATTTCCCATGGTGCAAATGACGACAATGGACCGACCACGAGAAGTTTATCGACTCGACGAGGATCGTCTTCAGGTAACTGTTTTAAATATGCAAAGGCCCCATAAACTATTGATGTTTTCCCTGCCCCTGGAACAGCAAAATTACAGGAGTTTTGCGAAAAGGCCATATGGAACGTTGCCAATTCTTGGAGAGGGTAAAGAGTCCTTTGGAGACCCTTATCTATGGCATCCTGAAATTCTAGAAAGTCATCGACAAGTTCAGGTTGACTATCAAATTTGTTGTTTCGAATATTGAGGGCTTTTTCGGAAAACTCCTTGAATAGACTTTCTTCGCGTTCAAAACTTTTAACTTCTTCTATCGTTTCTTCAGATAAAGTCCTTGAAAACCCAAACTTTGAAAGTAGGCGCTGAATTTCGTCAAGAGTTGATATTTTTGTTTTTTCATTAAAAGGAATGAGAATATCAGTGCCGTCTGTCTCAAAACCTAGCCTGCGAAGTGTAACCGCCAACCGCTTGTTTTTCGTAAGCTGGTCAGCGCAATCCAAAAGTATAAAATTTGAATTATCCAAATCGACTTTGATGGCAATATCAGTCATGGTACGACACTGTTACAACTTTTTGATTTGTTTTGTTATCTGGTAGACCAAACGCTGTACTTCTTTTACTTTCTCTTCAAGTTCATTTTTGTTATCAGCCTGTTCCTCAATATCGATTGATTCTAAAAGACGAAGAATGTGTGAGAAAACTTTAGCCGGTGAGCTGTTATTCAACATGGAGGTCACAAGTCCATTAACGCTTTCGAGCTCACCTGCAACCTCAGGAGCAGAAAAGCTTTTATGTCTTTGATTGATTGATGCGAGCGCTCGTTTCGCATCTTTTATTAATTTGCTCGGTTCATCCTCAGCTTTTCGGTAACGCAAGTCTTGATAATGTGTGTCCACGTTGTCATCAAAAAAATCAAAAGTTTTTTCTTGATATTTATTGTCGCGATCATTTAAATGAGCTTCAAAATTTTGCGAATTAAGATTGATATCTTCCTCTTCGATAGTCCTTATAATTTCAAAATGACGATCTCTGAACCTGGACCATATATCTTTGCTTCCAAAGAAGTGGTTGGGTTTTTGGCCCTTGGCCAAATAGCGAAATTTCTTTCCCTCATATTTGATTCGGATGTAGTCATAAGCAATCGATCTCAAGTCATCTACGTCATCATCTCTGTAACCACTAAATGCTGTGGCACTATTCTCCCCGTAAAATCGATTGATCCATTGAGTGAGATTAATAGACTGGTCTTCTCTGCCATCTAACTGAGTATAAATTCCGTCATAGTCAAGATGTTTCAGATAGTCATCCATTGTTTCCATGACTTGTAAATATTCTTTGATTGTTCTTTCAGATTCCCCCATCCAGTCAGAGATTTTTTTGAGTGCTTGACTATTGGGTTGTGAATTTCGAGAGGAGTACGTTTTGTTCGCTAGCTTTTGATAAAGGCCCTTAGCCTTTAGGTATTTCTCAATTGGATTATAGCCAAGTTTTTCGTCCTCCCCCATTTGATAAGTTGTTTCCAGTTCCTCTATTCCTAAAGGATCTTCTTCTAACGTGACAGGCAATATTATCGCCTTAAAATAATTAAATTTTCCGCTTCTATCTAAAAGCATAGCCCTTCGATTGCCATCGATGATTATTCCATCACGAGTGATCATCCCTGGTTTTTTTTGACCACTTCTATTAATGCTTTCTAGTGTTTTCTTGTTTCGATCAATTTTGGAAGCCCAAAGCAGTTCTTCAATTTTTGCCTTTCCTTCCGCAGATTCTGGATCGATGTTTTTATGCTGTTTTTCCAGTGATTTCGTTCTACTCAATATTCTCCCGTTATATTTGTTATAAATTAAATAATCCAACGGAACTTTGAAAAAATCCATTGATTCCAATCCATCTTCCCAAGGGATTTCAAGACTTCCTAATGGGTTTTTCTTTTCGATTATTTCTTCGATTTTTTGAATACGAGTTGCCTTGTTCATGACTTTCTAGGTTCCCTGCTTTTGTGATTTACAAGCGGTTCACAATATCATGCATAACTGATGAGAGCACGAACTGCGTTAGATCAGTTCAATTCTCCTCCAAGTCCACAATCACGTTTTCTTCAAGGCCAATCAATAACAATGGACACGGTTTTCCTAAACCTCTTTGACTCACACGAACAATGAGCTTATTCCAATGAGTTGTGGCTGTTCCAAACTTGCTCGCACATAGCACGGCACCAGCTGCCTCACCGAGTGCCTGACCTGCATCCATCTTCTCCACGATTGATCTTCTTTGTGGGGCCGTACAGTCAAAATCATGAACCCTCGCAAACTGTGAGTAGTGCGCTTCAAAGATGTTTCTAAGGTTTGCTTGTAATGAAGCTCCCCTAGTGATGATGACACCAACACTGATGTACCCTATTTGATGGAGTTTCCGGAAATTTTCTAAGTCCCTATCAAAAAATGGGTCTTTATTATTCCATTCTATTTCAAGTGCAATTCTGCCTGCGTCAACTGTTCTCAAATGGTCTACTTCGTGAGACTCGGCTTCAAATTCCACATCGTCAATGAAATATTGTTCCTTTACATTCCTCTTTTCCCAGCCTTCTTCAGCAAGCGCTCTTCTTAGACGCTGTGTCATTGAAGATTCACCCCCGCCACCCCTGATAAGCTCCTCCCTCTCAATTCTGAAGGCTGCCAGGACGTCGGCTAACTCCTGAAGTTCATCCGGAAATGCTGACTCCAAAATGGCGTCGGCATGCTGAGTTGTATGGAACCTTATATGAGGAATTTCTACTAGTGCTTGCATTACCCATCTCAACAGCAGTATTTAATGTTCAACACCCAGTACCCAAATAGGTATCGTGATTCCCATTTTCGCGTGCGGCAATTCACGAACTACTCGTTCAAAGTTCGCTACATTTTGATCAATGCATTTCGCCGTTCTTAGCATCGGGACACACAAAACTCCTACCTCAATGTCATCAACAGAATAGGAAAGTAGGAATTTAAAAATGTCGGCGTAATATCTAGCAGCATTCCCAAACTGAACCTCTACCTGGACATCAGACCGCTTAAAATCCGCCACAAGTTTGCTCGGTGAATTGGAAACAATTCGAGGTCTGATTCCCCAAGTTTTAAATCGTTTAAATTCAGTCTCAATAGCCGCATTTGTGGCTTTTTGATCTAGTGTAAGGGTTTGCGTTATTTTTCCCTTTTTATTCCTAACGCACCTTGTTTTTGCTTTTCTAACCCAGGGAGCAGCTATAAGAGCCGCTTCAATTTCTGCTTTTTCTTGGGGGTAGGATGTAGACATTATTGTTTCAGCATGTCTATGGCTGTGTTTTTCCTGAATGATCACTTCAAGTCAATTCCCTTTGTTATTTGTAGCCAGTCTAGACGATATTTAGTGGGAATATTGTATTTAAATGAAAAATGTAATTACTGATTTGCAAACAGACCAAAAAACCCGTAATATGGGATGCACATCGTGTAACCAATGTGTATCCAATGTCTAAAGAATCCGGATTGCGAATAAGAGTTGACCAGGAATTAAGGGTTGCTTTTTTAAAGGCGTGCAAGTCACTGGACAGAACCGCTTCTCAGGAAATAAGAAACTTTATGAGACAGTATGTCAATCAAAGTGAAACGCAAGCTCAGCCAAGCCTGTTCTCTGGCTCAATAGAAAAGGATTTAGACAACTGAAAATGAATAATAGAAAGCTAAAAGCAATAGATCTCTACAGCGGAATAGGTGGATGGTCTGTTGGATTAGAAGCTGCGGGCATAGAAGTCGTAAGATGCTATGAATGGTGGGATAGAGCTTTAGATACTTACAATCAAAACCTTTCACCAGTTGCAAAACTTCAGGACATACGCTCCCTCAAACCTGAGGAAATTAGCTGTGGAGACATAGATGTCGTGGTTGGCAGTCCGCCTTGTACACAATTCTCATATGCCAACAGAGGGGGGAGTGGGGATATTGTTGACGGCCTTATAGATATTGCAAAGTTTCTTGAAGTTGTTGATTATCTTCAGCCCAAATTCTGGGCAATGGAAAATGTTCCAAGAGTTGCAAATATTCTAAAAAGGGAACTTGCCTCTGGTGGCCAATTGGCCAATTTTGCTCACCTTGTGGATGTCATTGAGGTGGTTGACATTTCAGATTTCGGATTGCCTCAACGCCGAAAGAGGATGATTGCTGGTAGGTTCCCTTTTGCTCTGCTTGATTCGTACAAAGAGGTACTGCCCAAAAAAACTCTCGGGGATGTTCTTAAGAGTCTCGGAAAGCACCCAGTTTTAGATCCTAATTACAAGATTTGTGTTGAGGATGTATCTGAACTAGAAAATGAGCGCCCCTTGGATGAAGAGGAGCAACGCCTGAACCTGGAGGCCAAGCAATACCACCCTGTCTACAACAAGATGTCATTTCCTGATGAACTAGGGCGACCAGCACGTACTGTGACTGCTCTTTGTACAAGAGTGTCTCGGGAAAGCATCATTGTTCAAGATGTTACCTCACCAAATGAAGTTCGCAGGCTTAGCATTAGGGAAAGAGCTTGCCTTCAAGGATTTCCAATTACCTATCAGTTTTTTGGGAAGTCCCATTCAGAAAAAGCCAAACTGATTGGTAATGCAATACCACCACTTCTAACTTATTATATAGCAAATTCAATGTTGGGTATTGAGAGTCATGAATTGATGCCTACGACCAAAATTATCCCACCAAACAAAGAACCGCTGGAACCGCACCCTGTTACGAGTCCTCCAGTTTCGGGCAGAAAATTCCCTAAAACAAGGAGCTTTCGAGCAGCGTTGAAAGGACTTCGGTTCGGTAGTGGTATGAGGTTTGAACTTGTAAATAACATGGAAGATGGTCTACCAAGGTGGAAAACGGCCTTCTACTTTGGGAATTCAAAGGACATTAAAGAAGTCCTCTTGGATAGTGAAGTTCTTGACCAGATTAATTTGCTCCAACTCAGTAGTGCGTTCCAAGCTAAATGTACAGAAATTTTTAGTACTCTGACGGGTCGGTTTGCTGGAATGACTCACGATGATATTCAGAAAGCCTGGACACGCCACATAGATGCACCGGGACCCTTCATCGTCGCTGATGCACTAGGCGAAGCCGGAATGTTACTTGCTGAATCTCTTGAGAAGGCAGATTTACTTTATGCGAAGGACTTTACTTTAAAGGCGTCCGGTAATGGTGCGGCAGAGCCCTTAGTAAATGGCGCACGGAAACTCGCGGAGAATTCACCTCAGATTTTTGCAGGCATCATTATCTGCTCATTCTTCAATAGCAAAGGTGTCGCGCTTCTCGATAGAGTGAAATCAGCAGCATAAATTGCAGCATCCCAAACTTGATCTTGCACACAAAGTCGTTCTTCGCACTACCTATATCGTAAGGTGATATGTGCCTGGTAAAGCAGTGGCGATTCAAATTGACAGTTCCACGCCCACCATCAATCAGTGAATCTGTTCCACCGTCTAGCCATTAATGAATGCTGCCAGGTAATCATTGGTCAGACTGTTCGGATCATCTACAACAATGATTCTGGTCATGAACCCAATTACTGAAAGACAACTCTCAGGTATATCCCCTGGTCGTGTCCGATTGAATAATCAGTGTGACTGACAAGGTATGTGATCTGGAAGCGATCAGGGCCGTCTGGTTCTATCGGGGACCATAACCGCTTTGCAGCTGCGAATAGCAGACTGTCACATTAGTAAAATGTCTATAGGTGCTGACGACCAATTGTGGACGTTCAACAAACTGGGTCAATTACTTTGATGGAAGGAGTGTACAAGATCAATTGGTTTGAATGCGGTATTCATATTGCTGAGGTCGGTGGTTCAAGTCCACCCCATGTAGGATTATTCCTGAGCTAAATTACTATTTGGATTGCATAATTTCGGACTTTATCCCAGCAAGATGTGCTTGAAGTCTTCTAATGTTATTAACTTCATGAATGGATATATCGCTCCAATTTTCTCTAGCTCTGCTAACTTCTCATGAGCCACTCGTAACTGGGATAGCCTGACTTCCTTGCTATTCGCATCGTTATTGGCAATATGTGCTGCTTCATTACTTTCCTTTACCATCGTTTCACAAATTTGGGTAATAAGTTCTATATTGAGTTCCCCGGGAGTTTCAAAGTGCGTCCCACACACCTGGCAAACATAACCGCAAACTTTCTTATTCTTAGTTATTGGTATAAACCAGACACTAAACCCAGATATTTGTATTACCTCTACACAGTGCCTAATGAGGCCACATTCAGGGCACACCGCCTCGACGGTGTCACCCGGCTCAACACCACGCTTACTGCCAAAGAGCCACAACATATCTAGGCTAGTCCCACGTTAACCATGCTTTCATTCAATTTTTCCGATATTCGGCCCAACAAGAATGCTTTTTGACCATTCAACATCGGAATTATCTGTATCGCGAATACTGCGGTAGTTTAGGGATAGGAATTTGCTTTTAGCAGAGGTGAGGGATTGCACCATCAGCGGCCCTCGAAACCCTGTCGTTGTCTGTTTCACATCACCCCTGTCATCCCTAACCGTCATTTCATCCCCTCATCCCTTCTGTTTTTTATCCACAACTCACAACTTGCCCTAAATGGCGGCTGTTTTCAAGCGCAGTTACCACCCAACAGCTACAGGAGACCCCGCCTGGGATCAAACAACGGC
>Ga0187833_10006834_pt1 | contig 10455 bp, 13 predicted proteins | sample ETNtaG_37_FD_167968 | JGI IMG/M metagenome (GOLD analysis project Ga0187833, IMG submission 167968) | Marine microbial and viral communities from oxygen minimum zone, Eastern Pacific Ocean - ETNP2014_SV_400_PacBio MetaG (Illumina Assembly) | ecosystem: Environmental > Aquatic > Marine > Hypoxic... | reverse complement strand
AAGTAGCGTAATAATAGAATATAGAGCGATAATAAAATCGTAAAAAATTTATTAGTCGGTATTTGACCGGTGGTTGAGACAGTTAGCAGGCATTTGCTACTTCAACAGCACCATCTTCCTGGTCTGTACAAACTCACCAGCACGAATCTAGTATCGATATACACTTATTATTAAAATAAAATATTACTTTATTTGTTGACTTTTGTACAGTAATTTATAATAAGATAATATTATCTTGTTATCATATTTAATGAAACAAGTATATTTCTATTATGCTAAATAAGCAATCATTATTTGCATATATATTAATTATTCATACAGGTGTCATTATTATTATAGCCAAGAGCTGGCTATCCCATGATTTATATTCAAAATCTAGCTCACAAGTTTATTCACCATACAAGTTGGATGAATGTAGATACATCAAGAATACACTTTTTAAATCTATTATGAAAAAAGGTGAAAATGTTTATAATCAAATTTGTTTTCACTACCATGGAACAAAGGGAGACGGAGGTGGGAAAGTTGCAAAATATATGACAACAAAACCCCGGGATTTCAAATATGGGAAATTCAAATTCAAGTCTACAATTCCGGGGTCTCCCCCGTTACTTACAGATATATTTCGTACAATAACAAATGGTATCCAAGAATATGGAATGCCTTCTTTCTATCATCTCAGTCAAGAAGAGCGCTGGGGACTGGTTTATTATATTTTAGACTTTGATACAACTGCAAGGGATTTTTCCGAATTCCAGAAAATAGAAGAAATAAAAAAACCAAAGAAAAGATCAAATTCCATAAAAACTGGTGAAATATCATTTACAAACTTCGATAGAGAGCTTTGAAAACTAAAATTATTCTGGTATTTGGAACTGTGAATATATCTGAATTAAGTATATTAAATAGGGATTTGTTCAATAAATGGCCAATTTATTTGAAATTAATATTCTAGATAGGGTTGGTGCGTCAATCTTGGAAAAGTCTTCGGCTAATCTCCTATTACAAGTAGCACCAATTCTATTTCCTTTAAAAAACTGAAGACATAAATTTAAATAATCTACTTAGAAAGTTTTCTAAAAATATCAACCCTTTTTATTATTGCCTTATTTTATTAATCTAATTAAAGGAGTTAATTGCGTATGGATTCTATATTTCGTAAGTACATAGAACGAATTCAGCATATACTTTCCGAGGATTTCAACGAGAGGAAAATCATCGAACAGGTAAGTGTTTCAACGGCCAGTTTCTTAAACAGACCCATCTCGTTGGACCAAAAAAATCTAAAGGTGCCTGCAAAGGGATATGGTAGAAATCTACTGTATCATGACACTGTTTTTGAGTTTGTGGTTGCCGCGATGGTTTGGCCACCCAAGGTAGGCACCCCGATTCATGATCATGGAACCTGGGGCGTGGTCGGTATCGCTGAGGGAACGTTAAGCATAACAAATTACTGTCGAGATAATGACAGCTCTTCGCTTGGGCACGCTTCGATTACTGAACTTGACACTTTCTCAGCGGGAGTGGGGGACACAACTCACGTGCTGCCTCCTAGCGAGGATATCCACAAAGTATGGAATCCAACGACTGAACAGTCAATAAGCATTCACACTTACGGCAAGAAGATAGATCGTTGCAATATATTCGATGTCAAATCAAGAAAGGTCGAACAAATCGAACTGTCATACATTAACTTATGAATCCCATTAATTTTACCCTCTTTTATTAATCTAATTAAAGGAATCAATTATGAAGAACACCACAAAATTTCTTGAGAGTATTCAACAAAAAATAAATGATAGACATTTGTTGAAACACCCTTTTTATCAGGCATGGGTAAACGGCGGACTTGAGCTTTCTGCAATTAAAGAATACGCAGCGCAATATTATCACCACGTATGTGCATTCCCACGATATGTGTCAGGAATTCATTCTAATTGCGAGGATTTATATACCAGACAACAATTATTGGAAAATTTAATTGACGAAGAGCGTGGAGAAGAAAATCACCCAGAGTTGTGGAAACGTTTTGGCGAGGGGGTGGGAAACACACGCAACTATATGGATTCTTTAAAACAAATAAAAGAAACTAAATCCCTAGTTAATGTGTTTTTTAAATTAACAAAAGACTCTCCAGTACATATTGGTTTGGCTGCACTTTTATGTTATGAGTCAATGGTTCCTGAGGTAGCTGAAGCGAAAATCCAAGGCTTAAAAGAATATTATGGTTTAGATGATGATGAGTTACTTAAGTTTTTTTACGTTCATATATTGGCAGATAAAATACACCGGGAAGTTTGTTATGCACTTCTGGATTCTGTTTGTAAAACAAATGAACAAAAGTCTGAGGCATTTCAAGCAGTTGATTCGGCTTTGGATGTATTGAATGGTTTTTTAACTGGAGTTCAAAAAAACTATTGTTAAGAAAAGTCTATAAGATATGATAGCTAAAATGGAACTAAAAAAAATAAATTTATCTTTATTTAAAGAAGGAAAAACCCTGTTTAATAATGGAAATATCCATGAAGCCCATTTAACATGGGAAAAGATTTGGAAAAATGGGGACAATAAAGAAAGAAAAAATGTTAAGGGATTTATACAATTATCGGGAGCACTCCTTAATTATAGTTTAGGTAAAAATCAATCAGGTGAATATTTGCTGCTTAAGGCAAAAAATAATATCCAAAAAGCAAAATGTTTAACGTTAAATGTGGATTCACAGTCGGTCATAGATCAACTTGATAAGTATTTAGCAGCAATTCAACATGGTGTTTTTTGTCCGAAATCGATTTCAATAATTATTTAAACCCAATCTCCCTCATAAAGAAAGGTAGTTAGTTTAAAAACAATGCAAATTCAACAAAAAAAAGAAATAGATACTCAAAATCTTATACAGTATGTTTTAGAATTGAAAAGGAAAAATAATGCTGTAATTTTGGTTCATAACTACCAAAATCCTGAGATGTATAAAATAGCGGATTATATTGGAGATTCTCTGGGATTATCTCAACAAGCTGCAAATAGTGACGCTGATTTAATTCTGTTTTGTGGGGTAAAGTTTATGGCTGAGACAGCGAAAATATTAAGCCCAGACAAAACTGTTTTATTGCCTACAATGGATGCGGGCTGTGCATTAGCAGATATGGCAACACCCAGACAACTTAAACAGGTAAAAAAAATGCATCCTGATGCTGCTGTTGTTAGCTATGTAAATACTACTGCAGAAATAAAAGCAATGTCAGATATATGCTGTACCTCTATGAATGCAGAAAAAATTGTTAATTCGTTGGCCCACGAAGAAATAATATTTTTACCGGATGAAAACCTCGGGAGATACATTGCATCAAAATCAGAGAAAAGAATAATCTTGTGGGATGGCTTTTGCTTTGTCCATGACAAGTTAAATGTTCAGGATCTCGCTGAAATAAAGGAAAAATATCCAGCAGCAAAAATAATTGCACATCCTGAATGTAAGAAGGACATTCTGGAGATGGCAGATCATATTTGCGGTACGGGAGGTATGAAAAAGTTCGCAAATTCTAGTGGAAATAATGATTTTATTGTTGTCACAGAGTGCGGTATGACAGAAAAATTGAGAATTGATGTTCCAAATAAAAATTTTTATTCGTTTTGCAATATTTGTCCTTACATGAAATCTATAACTATGCCATTAGTTGTGGACTCATTAATAAAGAGAAAGTATAAGATCACATTACCTCAAAATATCATTGTTAAAGCGAGGCGAGCTTTGGACAGAATGCTTGAATTTAATTAAGACTAGAGAAAAAGAATAAAAAGATTCAAATTTTATTCTTGTGTGAAATAAATTGTTGTACTCAGAGATAATATTAGTGTGATAGCTTCCAGCTATAAAATGTTTTCCGAATCTGTAAAACACGCAATTCAGGCGATGATTTGCTTGGCTATGAATGAAGATAAGCTGATGATGGTAAGCCAGATTGCTGAGGATTATAATATCCCCAAATATTATCTAGCCAAGTTGGTTCAAAACCTTTCCAAATATCATCTCATTCATTCTGTTCGAGGTAGAAATGGAGGAATTAAACTAAATAAACCTGCATCTAATATTCGGATAATAGATATTGTTCATGCAATAGAAGGGCCTCCCTCTGAACATGAAATATGTTTATTTGGACTTGATATTTGCTCCGACGAGGTACCTTGCCCAATTCATTCAGAATGGAAGAAAACGAAGGCACTTATTGACAAAAAACTAACTCACAAAGATCTGAAAACCCTAGCAACAGAACTAAAAAATAGACACGACATGTTAGACAATGTCTAATGTTTTTCTGCTGCTAATGCTGGCGCAAATGATGCGCTGAAATGCCGGAGGTAGGGTGGTTGGATTTGCAACAAGAGGTTTTTATTGAGAAGATTTTGAATCTATATTGTTTTGACAGTCAAGAGTATATCCGAATATTCCAGAGATTAAAACATAACAACTTTTACCTGTGATTCAATGTATTTATTCACCTTCTGTTCTATTGCTTTTTCTTAAAGAATTCATAAACTCTCTAATACTTTCTCCCAAAACCTTAGCCAAAGGGGGGATTTTTCTGCCATAAAAGAATAAAAGGATGGTAATTAAAATTAAACCGATTTCCCAGTATCCTAGATTCATTGCAGCTCTATTTCACGCTTAGTGGACATTTTTCTCGACATTTTATGTAATTGCTTAATGGTATTAATGTTAGCTAACTCATCTCTAAATTGATTCATATTTATTATTACTGGATTCATGTAATTGATTATGGATTTTATGGTAAAATTATTCTTCTTCAAAGCTCTCTCAAATTCAAAAATACAATCTTTATGGTAAAAGGCTAGCATAGGCATAAAGTGGTCATTTATATGGGGAATTATTATTTTAGAATCCAGATTTTCATTTAATCTTTTAATCATTATTTGAAGAACACCCTGATTAATAAAGGGAATATCCACAGACAAGATAAGATTCCAGCTATTAGATGAATGTTTAAGTGCAGTCAGTATCCCCACTAAGGGGGCTTGTTGTTTGTAACCATCTGGGATAAATTTTATGTTCGTTGAATAAGATATCTTACCAACTGAATATACTTGATGAAAAAATGGTTGCACCACAGCATAAATTTTATCTAAAAAGGTAAGTTCCTCAATCTGCGCCAATGCTTTATCACTTCCAAAACGCCTGCTTGAGCCTCCTGTTAAAATATAGGCATTTACTTTATTTAGGATCATTAGATATGCTCTTAGATTTTCTTATTCAGTTAACTATTCGAATGTCATTCCCAGGATATAAACAACCCCCCTTGATAACTTTAGAAAATATCCCCTCTATGGGCATAATACAATCCCCAACAAGAGTGCGGATTGTGCAGGCAGTATGACATTCTTTCCCTATTTGAGTAATTTCTATAACAACTTCATTGCCCAATGTTAGCTGATCACCAATATCTAATTGTGACAAATCAAGGTTACGTGTTACAATGTTTTCTCCGAATGCTCCATTCGATAAAGCAGGAACTTTTTCTCTCATTTTATCAATGCTTTCTCCCTGAAGAATTGATATTTGACGATGACCGTTTCCTGCATGAGCATCTCCCTCTATTCCCATATCTAGATAAAGGGCTACCTGCCCTTTTTCCTTTTTTACTGTCCCTTTTTTGCGACTAGTACAAACTGCTTCAACATATCCTGTCATAATTATCCTCCATTTTAAAATATATTTACCTCTACAATTGATTTATTTTTGAGGGTAGTATTTTTTTTAACAATTAAGTATCCATCTGCTAAAGCAATAGATGTCAACATATGTGATCCCTGAAGTTTGAGTTTTGATACCAGAGGAATACTACCATTCTGTTTATCCACTTTTATCCTGATAAATTTTGTTCGATCTCCCTTATTTTCCACTTTTTCAGAAAGCTCTCCACGTATTTTTGTATGAGAAAAATCTAACCCTCGCATTTTTATTATTAATGGATGGATATAATGAATGTAACTCATAAATGCAGATACCGGATTCCCTGGAAGTCCAAACAAGAGCTGGTTACCTTTTTTTGCAAAATAAAAAGGTTTTCCCGGTTTCTGTTTTACTTTCCAAAATTTGGGCTTAAATCCAGTATGTTCGGCAGCTTCTTTCACATAATCGTGAAGTCCTACGGATACACCGCCTGAGAAAATAACTAATTGTCTTGTTTCAGCAACGTTTTGTAAGGCAGAAATTGTTTCATCCAAACTATCCTTTATAAGGGATTGTGAAACGTTTTTTACTCCCGAATTCTTCAGAGCAGCTCTCAGCATAATACTGTTGGAATCTCTGACTTGATAAATCTCACAAGGGTTTTCATGGTGTACTATTTCACTTCCTGTTACAAATACAGCAGCATCAGGTGGAAGGTATACTGGAACAGAGTGGATACCAACGGAAGCTAACAAAGCCATCCCTCCCGGACAGATTAACTTCCCTTTTTCAAGTAAAAGGTCTCCTTTGTGAAATTCTTCACCAGAAAAACGGATATGCTGACCTTTATATTTTGCTGATTTTATAATTACACTGCCATTCATTTCAGCACAAAGCTCAACAGGAATTACGGTATCAGTTCCTTCTGGAACCATCGCTCCGGTGCTGATGCGAATTGCTGAATATTTGGAATATTCACCATTGAATGGAAAACCTGCTCTACTCTCCCCGTTAACTGCTAGTTCTACTTTTTTTCCATTTGATGCTGGCTCAACATCAGACCACTTTACAGCAAAGCCATCCATTGCACTATTGGTATATGACGGGGATGATTCAGGAGAAATAATATCTTCCGAGGTAACACAATTCATTGATTCCTCAAGTAAAACTTCTTTCACTATTAATGGAGGCTGATTACCAAAAATTATTTGTGATGCTTCTCTAGACGAAATCATGGTTTATCAGATGATTTTATTTTTTCGTGTTTACCTCCCCATATCATGGGAAAAATGTGAAGTAGGCCAGGGAACAGTGCTTCCAGACTTTCCAGAGCACCTCGTGAACTTCCGGGTAAATTAATAATCAGACTTTTCTTCCTCAAGCCTGCCACTTCACGTGATAACATAGCATACGGTGTGCGCATTTTCCCATGACTACGAATCGCTTCTGCAATTCCGGGAGCTTCAATCTGAATCACTTTTCGGGTCGCTTCGGGAGTAAAATCTTTTGGACCGAACCCTGTACCGCCTGTTGTAATAATTAGACGAATTTTCTGCTCGTCAACCAATTGAATTAATCGTTCTGTTATCCGTTCAGAATCATCTGGAATTACTTCATAAGTCTGAACATCCACTGGATAGTTTGTAAGAAACTTCTGAACTATTTTCCCAGAATTATCTTTTCTTTTACCTACAAAAGTATCATCTGAAATAACAATCACAGCTCCCTTAAGTGGAGTTGTAAACTTATCTGTAAACTGACTTTTACCGCCCTTTTTCTCTATGAGTCTGAATCTGCCAAAAGTAATGTCATCATCCAGAGGTTTTAACATATCGTATATATTCAATAATGCTGCTGTTACTGCAGTTAGAGCTTCCATTTCAACGCCTGTCTTCCAGATTGCTTTAACTTTAGATGTAGCTATGATTGAATCTGCCTTTACTTCGAAATCCAATTCTAACCAGTCTATGGGAAGATTGTGACAAAAAACTATCCATTCAGCTGTTCTTTTTGCAGCAGCAATGCCAGCTGCTCTTGCTACTTGCAGAACATCCCCTTTTGGAACTTTGTTGTTTACTACCCGACTTATGGTTTTTTGTGAGGCAGTTAAAATTCCTTCCGCTTTTGCATATCTCAGAGTACAAAACTTTGAACTTACATCAATCATAAAAATCTCCTCCCGGATAACTGGCAATTTCTTTTTGCTGTTAAATCTGCAATCTTTTCAAAACTTAGCCCAATCATCAAGGCAATAGTCAAATTATTTGATATTAAAGCGACTGATCCCACAATAATAGCAATAACCACTTCAGTTATATTAGATAACTTCTTCATAAACATCATCATTCTGACACTGTCAAATAATAATAAAGCTGCCAAAACAGGAATTGGAATTAGGAATAGTAATCCTGACGTATTGGGTATAATTGCCAACAATACAAACAGTAAACCAAGTATGATGGTTGTACCGCCTGTTTTACCTCCAAACTGTGCATGTGCTCCAATTCCTCCCGCACCATGACAGATTGGAAATCCACCTAGAAATCCGATTACTACATTACTCAAACCCATGGAGACCCCTAATCCCTTGGGAGAAACTCTGCGAGACTGACTCCCCCATAAAGATTTACAGCTATCGGAAGCTGCAAATACTGCATTTCCAAGAGTTAAGGGTAATTGGGGAATTATCAGTAGCAATAGCACATCCAGAAAAATGGATTTGTTTGGAAATTGAAGCAGTATAGGTGTCCCTGAAAATCCATAAAGTTCAGGCTTAACTCCAAATAAAATAACAATGATTGTACTTACAATCAGAACGGGGATTATTGCAGGAATAGTTCTTCTAAATTGAAAATACCAAAGGATTATTATCACCGTAATTACCAAAACGATACTAATAAAGTTTGATGTATCTGAAAGATAGAGAAGCAGTCCATTATTAAGTACAAGGTGAATGGCCTTTTTTGCAAGGATTAATCCAATACCTAATTGAACACCTTTGATAAGAGCATCTGAGAACAATTTTTGCAGCCACTTTAATATTCCAGAAGTAGACAAAATTATGAGGAGAATACCGTAGAACATAGCGGTGGATGAAAGCATCTCAGTTGTAAATCCATTTGCAATTGCTATTACCGCCACCGCTTTCAAAGGTTGAACTGAAACAGGGACTTTGAAATATCCCCCTGTTATGATATAGATAATTCCCCAAAGGAAAAAAATACGCTCAGGTGGGAATCCATTAAAAACTATGAGTGCAAAGGCAATAGGAAGTGTTGTACCAATATCTCCTACAGCACCTGACCATTCAGATAACTTAAACTTATTTTTTAGTTTTCCTTTCATCATCAGTTTATCTATCCACCAATCTGTGACATAGATTTTCTGACTTTCTTGTAGTTTTTCTGGTTTGACCATCCATCTAAAGGTTTTTTCCACATTGTTCCTGTTAATATGCCTTTCAATTCATCATCGCTGCACCCATTCCGCATTTTATCCAATAGATTGTATTCCTCATTCGCAAAAAGACAATTGCGAATTTTCCCATCTGCAGTTATTCTAATACGATTGCAACCACTACACAGATTTCGTGAAAAAGCTGGGATGATTGCTACCTTTCCCAAATGACCGGGAATCTGATAAATATAATGTTCCGTTCGAGTTCCATTTGCCGGCATCATCTCTGAAAATTCTTTCAGTATTATTTGTTTAATATGGGCTGCACTCACAAATTTTCCTGTCTTCCATATTTGATGGGCATCGAAAGGCATCAATTCAATGAACCGAACAGTGATTGAATTATTTTTTGTCAGTTTTACAAAATTTATTAGCTCATTATCATTAAATCCCCGTAACACAACTACATTAATTTTAACAGATAAAAACCCAGTTAACAGGGCTGTTTTTAATCCTTCCATAGCGTAGTTGAATAAATCCCTTCGTGTTATAAGTGCATATTTTTTGGGGTCTAAAGTATCAAGACTAATATTAATGCCAATTAGTCCTGCCTGTTTTAATTTCAGTGCATTTCTATTTAGATATATTGCATTTGTGGTTATATTGACATAATCAATACGAGGAGTTTGGGAAGCCATTTTTATGAATGAAACAATATGAGGATGCAGAAGAGGTTCACCACCTGTAAAACGAATTTTGTTTACACCTAATTCTGCAGAAATATTAATTATCTTATAAATTTCATTTTGTGTGATTAACCTCTTCTTATCACAAAATTTATTGCCATCTTCAGGCATACAATAAATGCAGCGAAGATTACAGACGTCATTGACTGCGATTCTAAGATAATTAAAGGTTCGACCATATTGGTCTTTGATGGATGCATTTGGTGAAAATCTTCTTTCACCTTTAGTATGGGATAATATATGTGTAGACTGTTCCATTCTCATTCCAATTCCTTTCGAATCTTCGAAATTCGGGAGCTGATTCTCATGTTTCCACCTGAACCGTATCGGCCTTAGACCCTATCCCTTTTATATGGACGTAGGCCTTTAGGCTGTGAGATAATCTTATTTATTGATTATATACTAGAGATTGATTTAATTCCTTTTTATTTGATGGACAAAAACAGCAATAACCGATTTCATCACATCTTACCTTCATATCTTCCCACGTTGCATCTTCCGTTATACTCTGCAAGGCCATTGGGTATAATATATTATTTTCTTTATCAATATGTTGACGGAGATTTGTACATAGTTTTAATATCAGATGAGAAACTAATTCCACTCGAACTGCCCAATCCTGATCAA
>Ga0187833_10006832_pt1 | contig 10457 bp, 6 predicted proteins | sample ETNtaG_37_FD_167968 | JGI IMG/M metagenome (GOLD analysis project Ga0187833, IMG submission 167968) | Marine microbial and viral communities from oxygen minimum zone, Eastern Pacific Ocean - ETNP2014_SV_400_PacBio MetaG (Illumina Assembly) | ecosystem: Environmental > Aquatic > Marine > Hypoxic... | reverse complement strand
TCTTTCATCCGAAAAATTCGATGGTAGACCCACTGCTGCCCTAGATTGGAGGTTGCGCGATTTCCCTCCCCGTGGGTTGGAGGGAGCGCCAATTACAAACTAAGCTTACGGCTCGGAGAACTTGACGGAACAACCGAAATCAGACAACCGTCACCGAATTCAATGGTTCTCGGCTAAGATCTCGGAGCGGGCGATATTGATCAGCTCGTCCATCTTCCGGCGCAGCTGGTCTTCGTCGACGGCGACGCCTTTCTCGGTGAAATCCTTCATCACCTTGCGGACAACATCATCGAGCCCCGGTTCTTCCATGTCCGAGGCGATGACGTCCCTGGCGTAGGCATCGGCGGCATCGCCGCTTAAGGCCAGTTTTTCGGCGGCCCATAACCCCAAGAGCTTGTTGCGGCGCGCCTCCGCCTTGAATTCGAGTTCAAATTTGAGGGCGTGACCCACTTCTTGGGCCTGGCCGCGTTTGTCGATAACCATGCTGTGTTTTCTCCTTGAATTCTTCCCATGTTGGCGTCGCCGTGTCCGCGGAAAAAAATTAAACCGCCGCGCCGACGATAGCAAGAAACGGCGGCCGGGAAAATCCCGCCGCCGTCGCCGGTGAAGGTCGCCTCCAGTTATTAGGATAGGCTTTAAAGGAGCAAACCGGTCCGCTCCGGCGTAGGCCGAGGAAATCCACGGCGAGGTAAAAATGACGGAAGAGGTGTGTCTTGATGACGAGAAAATTGGCTGAATGGACTTTCGAGCAAGACCAAATCACCAAGATCAGGCCGCCGGCGCCCTTCGTGGATATAGCCACAAAATTACCCTGGAATCACCTTGATCTCGCCCCAATGTTCCCCTTTTTTTGCCGCAGTCGCTCACTAGCCTCCGGCTCGAAACTTAAAAACAGGTCGATACTCGGCCTTGCTGGAGGACTTCACGATGAAACGTTTATTGCGGCTAGCAAGCCCTGCTTTTTTTATGACTCTCGCCACTGCTTGTGCTCCCGCCCCTATAGTTGTCGGCGGTGGTGCGTTGACTACGGTTGGCGTCCTCAATGCAGACTTCTCGGATTCTGTATCCACGACGCTTGCTGAAAATGGACTTCGGAATGCCAATGCTGGTGGGGAAGACACTGCTGATCCCGTTGTACTGATGCCAGCCGTGGCCACGGACGGGGGGGTGGCGGAACCTAGCGCTTTTACCATCTTCTTTAACTTCGATAGCACCAACCTGGTTATCGCGCAATCAGACACGCTCGACGCCATTGTTGCCGCCGCGAAGGCTGGCAAACAGGTGCGCCTCGTCGTCAGTGGCCACGCCGACAGAGCGGGGCCGGAACCCTATAATGTGTCTCTTTCACGCGGGCGCGCGCTAACCGTCAAGAAAGCCCTCCACCTCCGCGGCCTTAACCGTGACTGGATCACCATCACGGCGCATGGTGAAACACGGCCTCGTATTGCTACCCCCGATGGCACTCGCGAGCCGCGCAATCGCCGTGTCGAGATCATCCTTGGAGAGGCGCCATCGCTTTGATGTCCAGGGGGGGCGATCGAGTGCGCCATACGAATTTAGCCATTGGTCTTTTTTTAGCATCATCGGCGATTTCCATCCTGGTCTGGTTTGCGAGCATACCTGAACTTGCATTGCGGCCCTCTTTTGCGCCAACTCCATCCAGGGAAGTTGCAATCGACGACTCTACCTTTATCAAGCAGATGAAGGCCGCCCTGAACGAGGATGTTTCCGAAACACCTGTCGAGGATCGGGCGCGTCTCATGAAGGCCTCATATGTCGTTGGGTACGGCGTGACCGAGGAATATCTAAGAAGAATCTGCCATGAGACTACAAAGCGATAACCCTAGCCTTGGACTTCCATGGCCAGGGTTCTATTTCTTGCGGGGTAGCGAAGATGAATAGTCAACATCTTCATGCCCCTGGTCATCGAACTTGATTACGTTTATTTGCCTTGCCACGGTTTTTCCCCCCGCCGCCAATATGTGACCAGTATTGGCATGGAAACCGGCCACTTCACCTGAATACACCCGCGCATGGGGGGGATTGACATCAAATTACGAGCACGGACCTTGAAGCAAGTTGCCCTGTGGTGTTGCGATCATGATGGTATTTACGTCGTTTTGTGGAAGGGAGGTAGGTGATGGTTGGTTTTTTAAAGGGGTTCCTGGCCAAGGTTGTCTTGCTTATTGGCGCGGCAAGTATTGTTGCGTTGGCTATCTTTATATCGGCCCATTACGACAATAACCAAGCTGTAGCTCAGGATACAGTATCAGCGGATGTCTTATTAAAGAAGAAGGCCGAGCAAGGGGATACCGAAGCCCAGATAACCTTGGGAACCATGTACCTCGGAGGCCAGGAGGTACCAAGGGACGATGCCAAGGCCGCCAAATGGTTCAGCAAGGCGGCCGAGCGGGGGAACGCCGCCGCCCAAGGAATTCTCGCCTTCATGTACAGGAAAGGAAGGGGAGTTTCCAGGGACTATGCAAAGTCCCTGAAGTGGTACGGAAAATCGGCCTCTCAAAACTATGCCAAGGCGCAATTCGGTCTAGGCCGAATGCATGCATTGGGCTTAGGGACCCCCAAGGACGCCGCCAAGGCCGAACGATGGTATCGCTTGGCTGCCGAGCAAGGCCATTTAATGGCGATGAACAACCTTGCCTTTATGTGGGCCGAAAATAACAGAAACTTGGATGAAGCAGAGAAATTTTCGAGAGCGACTTTTGAAAAGGAACCGGGTAATGCGTCGTGGCTTGATACACTTGGCTGGGTTCTACATAAGAAAGGCGACCACAAAGCCGCGGTGGAAATGCTGGAACGCGCGGTTGCCATAAGGTCAAGCAATCGTATGGCCTGGAGCCACCTCGGCATCGCCCTTTTAGGCGCTGGGGATATTAAAAAATCTACTAGAGTAATAGAGCGCGCCAAAACCCTTTACCTCCCGGCAAACCAACGCGATATCCTAAAGGATTATCGCGTACAAACATCCATGGAGGCGGCCACTTCAGTAGGAGGTTACGCGGGCTCGGCATGTATTGCGTTCGATCCGCCCCTGAAGCGCGGCAAGCGGATTAGGTATGACGATTATGTAGACGTAAAGCCTGCTTTGCGTGACCTCGTAATAGCGGTCCGCAATGGCAAGCTATGTATCGACGGCCTTTCTTTCGGTGAAGAATACAAAATCTCCCTTCTCCCGGGACTGCCAAGTGGAGATGGGATCAAGACGCTTATTAAGGACGGCCTTTCGGTTTTCATTTCAAACCGCAAGCGGACGATTTCCTTCCGGGAGCGGGGGTATGTCCTGCCGCGTTATGGCAATCAGATCATTCCCCTGGAAACGGTCAACGCTCAAAAAGCAAAGATCAAGGTTCTCCGTATCGCTGAACGAAATCTTGTCAACAAACTACGTAGCGGGTTCCTCGGTTCCCTGGACTCTTGGGACGTGGGCCGAGTTATAGAAAAAGACGGCTCCCTGGTTTTCGAGGGCACGGTCGAATTTCCTGAAAGGCTGAACAAGTCCGTGGTTTCCGGCCTCAAGGTAGAGGAGCTGATCGGCCGCAAACTTGAAACAGGGATATATATTATTGTTGCGGGGAAAGCCTCGGAAGACACTTCGAGGTGGCGGCCGGAAACGACACAGTGGCTGGTTGTCAGCGACATTGGGACGAGCCTGTTTCGCGGTCCGGACGGTCTCCATGTGCTAACCCGTTCCCTGGACAGCGCCGAACCATTGGCCGGGGTCACGGTGTCGCTGGTGGCGAAAAATAACCGTGAACTGGCTAAATCCGTTAGCGACCCCAAAGGCTACGCTCATTTCGCGGCTCCCTTATTGAACGGCGCCGGTGGCGACGAACCCGTTCTCGTGCGCACCGAGAGCCCGGATGGCGGCTTCAGTTTCGTGAGCTTGAAACAGAGGGCCTTCGACCTTCGCGACAGAGGCGTCGCTGGCCGGGAAGTCCCCGGCCCGGTCGATGCGTATGTGAGCACGGAGAGGGGCATTTACCGTCCAGGAGAAACGGTTCACCTGACGGCATTCGTTCGTGACGGCCAAGGAAAGGCACTTGAAGGCAAAGTGCCCATGACTCTCCGGCTCATTCGTCCGGATGGGGTTGAGGTTGATCGCCGGATTCTCCAGGATGCCGGGGGTTCTTCATATGTCGAAAATTTGCCCATTGATCCCAACGCCCATATGGGTGAATGGAACGCCCGTCTCTATCTCAATCCCAAAGAGGAACCGATAGGTAGCGTCAGCTTCCAGGTTGCCGACTTCGTTCCCCCCAAGATCGAAGTAAAGGCCGAAGGGGTTCTAGCTCCGCAAAGGCGAGGCGCCAAGATATCGTTGAGCCTGTCGGCGGATTATTTTTTCGGTGCTCCGGCGGATGGACTGCGCGTCAAGGCAAGGGCGCGGTTACGCGCTCGAAGGAGCCCATATTCGGAATGGGAAGGTTTCTTTTTCGGCCTTGAGGAAGAGACGTTCGACCCCATCATGATCAATATCGAAGAGGGCAAACTGGACGAGGCGGGAAAGGCAACCCTTTCGGCGTCGCTGGTGGAGTATCCCGATGTAACGGTGCCCCTTGATATAGAGATTTGGGCCCGTGTCTTTGAACTCGGAGGCCGTGCTCGAACGGCTAAGGTCGCCATGCCGCTCAACAACCTTGAAAAGGCGATCGGCATCCGTCCCCTTTTCGATAAAGGCCGGGTTGCGGAGGGCGCACGGGCAATGTTCGAGGTTGTTGCCCTGAACCGGAACGGAAAATCGGGTGGCGCCGAAAACCTCGAATATACCTTCTACAAGGAACACCGTGATTATACGTGGTTCCGCAGGTCCGGCGCATGGGATTACGAGGTGTTCACACGCGATGAAGAGATTCACGTTGGCAGCTTGGCGGTATCGGCGGGTTCGCTCGGAAAGATCGGCATGAATGTGGAGTGGGGCGCCTATCGCCTTGAAGTGAGGGACACCCGATCCGAAGCGGCAAGCAGTCACAGGTTTCATGCGGGCTGGGGCGGTTCCGCTTCCGGACCTGACCGTCCGGATAGTCTTCGGGTAGAACTTGACCGCAAGGAATACCGCGCGGGTGACACCGCCAAGCTTTTCATTTCTCCACCTTTCCCGGGAAAGCTTGTGTTGGTCGTGGCCGGCAAGGAGCTTGAAATTTTCCCCGCTGGCGACATAACCAGGGAAGGCAAGTCTGTTGAAATCCCGATAAACGGCCGCTGGGCGGCGGAGCCCGGCATTTACGTTATGCCAATAGTGTTCCGGCCTGGAGATTTGGCAATGGAACAACAACCAGGTCGGGCGGTTGGCGTTGCTTGGATGGGGATGGATGCCAGCGGCCGCAAGCTGAATGTTTCATTGAATACCCCGGAAGAGGTGCGGTCAGGGCAACAACTGACGGTGCTTGTGGACACGGCGAGTCCCGATGCCGAAACTTTTGTTTCGCTAGCCGCCGTTGATGATGCGGTTCTTGGCCTGACGAATTACCAGACACCCAACCCTTTTTTGCATTTCTTCGCACAGCGGCGGCTGGGCTATGAAGTTCGCGATACATACGGCTACCTGATTAATCCATACGGAGCTGAACGCGCCGCCGTTCAGTCCGGGGGCGATGAATCCACGGGCCGTCTTGACCAAGGTCTATCCACTCGATCCTCCAAGGTCGTCAGCCTTTTTTCCGATGTTGTCCGTACGAACGCCGAAGGGAAGACTGAAATTTCGTTTGAAGTACCGCAATTTTCAGGGCGATTAAGAATCATGGCGGTTGCCTGGAATGGCAAACAACTCGGTAGTGCCGAAAGCAAGGTTCAGGTTCGTGACCCCGTGTTCGCCGACCTTGTTCTTCCACGTTTCCTAGCCCCTGGCGATCGGGCGCTGGCAGCGGCAACCTTCAACAACTTCAGCGGTGAGGCGGGAACCTATGAGGTGAATTTCACAAGCAAGGGCCCGGTGATGCTTGATGGGAAAACCTCCTGGGAGATCAAACTCGGCATCAAGGAAAACTTCAATATCGAAGTGCCTCTTGTGGGAAGCGGCATAGGTGTGGCGGGTGTCTCGATGCGGGTAAAAGGGCCGGCAGGCTACGAGGTTGAAAAAAGCTGGGACCTGGCGGTCAGGCCAATCCAACCGATCACCGCCGAGAAGACCTTTGTGCGGCTCAAAAAAGGTGAGGAGAAAACACTTACCGCCGACTTGGTTCAACCCTATCTCGTGGGTACCGAAAGCGTCACCCTGTCGGTTGGCTCGATCCCATCGTTCGGCTTGCGGGCGCTGGTCGATGACCTGATGGTTTATCCGTACCGGTGCCTTGAACAGACAACCAGCCGTGCCATGGCTTTCCTGTTCGGTACTGGGCGATATCCATCGGCAGGTTCCGCAAAGGAATTCCCGGATGATTTTACAAGGGAAATTCGCGCCGCCATCAGCCGATTAACCACACTTCAGCGCCGCGATGGAAGTTTCGGCTTGTGGTCATCATTCGATTACAGGGAAAAATGGCTGTCGGCATACGCCGCCGACTTCCTTGTTCGCGCAAAAAAAATAGGGTTCCGTGTGCCGGATGGCCTCTACCGGAGCGCGCTGACATGGTTGCGTTCAAGTGTTCAAGGTGGGTACTTCCGTGGAGACGAGAATATATCTTCCGCCGCGTATGCCCACTACGTCCTGGCGAGGGCCAACAAGGGAAATCCAAGCAAGCTTCGGCATTTCTTCGATAATTACAAAGACCGTTTCCCCTCGCCCATGGAATCGGCGTTTGCCGCGTCCGCGTTGGCCTCTTACGGAGACACCAACCGCTCCGAGCAGGCCAATAAGAATGTGCTCGAATGGATTCCCACCGCGATGAAGAAGCCTGACTCGCGGTACGATTACTACTCAAGTCCTGTCAGGCAGGTTGCGGCGGTCCTTCATCTTACCGCGGAGGCAGACCTGAAAGACGCGGAACTTAACGCTCTTGCCAACAGGTTCGCGAAACAACTCGCCTCCAGGAAACACTTCAGCACACAGGAATCCGCCTGGATTTCCATGGCTGCCCTTTCGATCGAACGCTGGACCAAGGACTATCGAGTAGAAGCTAATGGTCAACTATGGAAGGGACCCGGCCCAACCAGGATGAGACTTGGCTCCGGCAAGTTGAAGCAAGGCTTTTCCGTAAAGAATGTAGGAATGGACGATGCCACCTACGAGATTGCCGTTCGTGGAATTAAAGGAACAACATTGCCGCCGACTGAGAGCGGCTTTTCCATCAAGCGTGAACTCATTGGAGAAGATGGAAAAGCGGTCTCTTTAGCTGATGTCAAACAAGGGGATGTCATCCTCGCGCGGCTCACGGGTAAGGTCGCGTCAACATCAGGACGATGGACAGAATCACAGGCGCTGATTGTCGATCTTCTGCCCGCCGGCCTTGAAATAGAGACGGTCAATGTTGACGAGTCTATCTTCAGTATGCCGAAGGATGTGTCCTGGAAGGAAAGCGATAAACTTTTTGTCAAAGGCAGGGACGATCGATACGTCGCGGCCCTGAAGTTGTCCGGAGGCGATGAATTCGGCCTCCAATACTTGGTCCGGGCGGTGACTCCCGGGAGCTATGCGTTTCCTGCTCCTTACGTGGAAAATATGTATCGCCCGGATCGGTTCGCCCGGGGGAAAGTCTCCCGTTTGGAAATTCGCCGATGATCCGACACTTCCTGGCGATCGGCGGGTTCGTTGCGTCATTGAGCGCCAGCCTGTTTTTCCTCGACGCCCTCTACCCTCCGGATCTTCATCGTTATGAAGACTTGTCCAGGACTGTTGTCGCGGCGGACGAGACCATCTTGCGTGTTTTTGCATCCGCCGATGAAACATGGCGGCTCCCGACAAGGTTGGAAGATGTCGACCGCCGATACATTGCGTTTTTGATCGCCTACGAGGACAAGCGGTTTTGGACCCATTATGGGGTTGATCCACTGGCCATTGCCAGAGCATTTGGCCAATGGGCGGGCGCCGGAAGGATCGTGTCGGGAGCATCGACCATAACGATGCAGGTGGCGCGGCTTTTGGAACCACGGCCTCGAACCCTTTTGTCGAAGAGCATAGAGATGGCCCGTGCCGTTCAATTGGAAATGCGGCTCTCGAAACAGGATATCCTGTCCATCTACCTGACGCTGGCGCCGTTCGGAGGAAATATTGAAGGCGTAAGGACGGCCAGCTTGGCGTACTTCAATAAGCCGCCCCGTCAATTGACGATTGCCGAGGCGGCTCTTCTCGTCGCCTTGCCCCAATCTCCCTCCATTTATCGGCCTGACCGTCACCAAGACAGCGCCAAAATGGCCAGGGCAAAGGTTCTGGAAAGGCTTCAATCAACGGGGGCGGTTTCTCCACGAAAAGCGGAAGAAGCGGAAGACACGCCGATAGAGGCAAAGCGGCATCGGTTCCCGTTTCTCGCCCCCCATTTGGCCAGACGTCTGCTGGCCGAGAATCCTGGCGCGGTAACCATTCGCACCCACATCGTTCCTGACTTTCAAGCATCGGCCGCGGACATTGTCGGCGAAGCGGTTCGCCGCGCCGACCCCGGTGTCAACGCAGCGGCAATCATAGTCGAAAACAAGACGGCAAATGTTCTGGCCTACGCGGCGTCGAGCGGTTTCTTCGATGCATCGCGGTCGGGACAAGTGGATTATATCCGGGCGATCCGCTCTCCGGGCTCGGCTCTAAAACCATTCATCTACGCCATGGCCTTCGACGAGGGGATCGCGCACCCGGAGACGTTTCTTGCCGATCGGGAAAAGCGCTTTGGCGGCTATCGTCCGGTGAATTTTGACGGCTTAAGTCATGGATGGATTACGGCCCGCCATGCCTTGCAAGCATCCCTCAACGTTCCGGCGGTGATGTTGCTCAACGAACTCGGGCCGAGAAGGTTCCTTTCACGTCTCCATGACGTCGGTGTTCATCCGAAACTCGGGAATGTCGGGAGCAGTCCAGGGCTCGCCGTAGCACTTGGTGGCGTCGGTGTTTCCCTTGAACAGCTTGTTGCAATGTACAGCGCACTTGCACGTGGCGGAGTATTCAAGGACCTATCGTTTTCCAAAGGCCTAAACACCGTGGAAGCCGTCCCATTCTATGATCAAAGAGCAACGGCCGCCGTCGCGGACATCCTAAAGGAAACACCAAGACCGCAAGGGCGGTACGGTGGGGCGGCCAATCGGAAGATCGCCTTCAAGACTGGAACATCTTCAGGCTACCGGGATGTTCTGGCCTTGGGGTTCGACGATACATACACAGTAGGGGTCTGGATGGGCCACCCCAACGCAAAGCCGATGCCGGGGAAAACAGGAGGCGGATCGGCGGCGCCCATTCTATTCCGTATTTTTGATTTTCTGCCCGTACAGACAAGAAGAAAGCCCGCGCTTGAAGCTTATGCCGTCCAGAAAAAGGTGCCGAAGAATCTAAAGGCACTTTTGACCGTCGGGGAAAAGCCGGATTTTTCAAGCTCTACACTGTTTTCTATTTCATTCCCGGTTGACGGATCGAATATCCCGCTTTGGCAACGGTGTTCAGGCTCGGCGGCTGTCTATCCAATCAAGATGCGCGACGGCAAACGCCCTTTCAGTGTATTCGTGAACGGAAAGCCAATCCGGTTTGGAAGCTTAGCGCGTTCCGTGGCATGGAGCCCCGAGGAACCTGGCTTTTATTCCATCCTGGCGATCGACCGGGCGGGAAATGTTGCCGCGTCAAACGTTGAGTTATCCGACAGATAAAGAGGATGCCTTGTTTTATCGAGAAGAGGCAGGAGGAAATGGTCATGCAATGGGACAGCCCCTAAGATTATGTCGGGGCGCGCATAAATGGCTCCTTCTGGCGGCGGCGCAAGGGAATAAAGGCACCGAAGTCAATATGAAATTGCTTGCCGGCTCCATGACCGCCGCCGAAATCGCCTTGGCGTGTCAGCAAGCGCGCCAATGGATGCCGAAAAGCCGCCACACAATTTTTGACCGCCGACATTCTGGAGAGAAAATATTTCAACTCTCGCAATTGGCCGCCGAATCCTCTTCCGGGGTCAAGGTTTTCAGGGCCAGGGCGTGGAGTCCGGCCTTCAGTTCGTCGGCCAATGCGGCGTAAACCATCCGCTGGCGGTCGGTGCGGGACTTTCCCGCGAAAACGGCGGCGACGATTTCCACCCGGAAATGGCTTTCCCCACTCGGCCGGGCGCCGGCATGGCCGACATGAAGGTGGGATTCATCGACCACGTCCAGTCGCCGAGGCGACAATACCTCGGTCAACTTCCGCTTTATCGATCCGGCAACCTGCATTTCAACTCACCACTCGCAAGGAAATCTTTTTTTTCCAAAATTGGTAGCTAGACCCCATGTCCGATCTGGACGTGGGTGACCCGTCTCACTGTATGCAGGTGTCGAGGGTTGCGCCGGATGGTCCGGCGCCGATGAACGCATGCGTTCACCATGCATAGGAGACGGATCATGGA
>Ga0187833_10006831_pt1 | contig 10457 bp, 7 predicted proteins | sample ETNtaG_37_FD_167968 | JGI IMG/M metagenome (GOLD analysis project Ga0187833, IMG submission 167968) | Marine microbial and viral communities from oxygen minimum zone, Eastern Pacific Ocean - ETNP2014_SV_400_PacBio MetaG (Illumina Assembly) | ecosystem: Environmental > Aquatic > Marine > Hypoxic... | reverse complement strand
CGACTTAACATTTAAATGTTTCACCATAATATCTATATATTCCGACTCATCACAATACTTTTCATCTTCCTCCCTGTAAACATTTGAGACTGTTACAACCTCACCTGCTTTGCCATTCTCATTTACAATCTTATCAGCAAGATAGCTGAGTGAAGAGCTATCCAAACCACCTGAAAGCGCACAACCAACCTTCACATCCGCATAATGTCTGATTCTTACTGCGTCCTCTAATAAATAGTAGTATTGTTCAGATAATTCGTTTAACTTCTTTGTTGAAAATGTTCTCTCATCTGAAGGAAACGATAACTCCCAGTACTTTTCAAAAGCAAGACCTCTATCACCGGAATTTGTTCTAAATACAGCGCTTTGCCCCGCAGGAAAACGGTATGCTTTTTCAAAAATAGTTTCAGGGTGTGTTTCACTCGGACCGTAGAGAAGATAAGCATGTATCTCCCTGAGATTTGGTTGCAGATTTATTATGGGCAGTAAACACTTTAACTCAGAGCATACAATGAAAAAATCATCATGAAACATATAATAAAGAGGTTTTACCCCCATACGATCCCTGGATATCCATAGTTCATTCTTTAAATTATCCCATATTGCAAATGCCCACATACCATTAAATTTACTTTGACAGACCTTTCCCCACGCCAAATATGATTTCAGCACAACCTCGGTATCACAATTACTGAAAAAAGAATAACCAAGCTCTTTAAGTTCTTCCCTAATTTCTTTAAAATTATAAATTTCACCATTAAATGTTATCCAAAACCTTCCTGATTCATCGCACATTGGCTGATGGCCGGCAGAGGTCAGATCTACTATTGACAGCCTCCTATGTGCAAGGCCAACAGTAAAACATTCTGCAGGATATTCATATTTTCTTTCCGGCAGGAACTTCAAACCTCCGCCAAGAACACCATGTGGAGTATCATCTCCGTAAAATATCTTATAATTATTTGATTTAACATCAAAAAGGGCATACCCCTCATCATCAGGGCCTCGATGTTTTATCATTTTAGCCATAACATCCATTTTTGACAAATTATGCCTGTGGTTCTTAAAACTTACTATTGCAATAATTCCACACATATTTTGTAAATGTTCACAGGTTCAAAAGTTAAGAGTTCGGAGGAAAATGAATAGAATGATTTGAGAATATTGATTCTCAACTATCAGTCCGCAGCTTCGGGTTTGACGAGAACAATAATAGGAAGCAATATCTATCAATTACATTATGAAACGGTAATCTAGGATTATCGAGGGCTTTTTTGCTGATACATATTGCCGAGGCCATAAATAAGACTACCATACTTGATCCTGAATCTATTAAAAAAGAAAAGAAACTTATCCTGTCATCTTTCAAAAATGATAAAGTGTCCTATGCTGCGGCCTAGGTAGTAACTCCTGGATACCTGTTTCTATAATGAACCACTAATTCCATCAGTGTTAAACTCTACTTTTAAGTTCTTCCCCTTTTTTAATATTTTGAATTATTCTTTATTTTTTTTGATCTATCACAAATTCTGAGCCAGACACATGCTGTAAAAACGTGAATCTTTATCCCGATACAATTCATCAAAACTACCTTCTTCTACTATACGCCCTTCCTTTAAAACGTAAATATAATCACAATTCTTTACAGTTGACAACCTATGTGCAATTAACACAATTGTACGTTCACCCTTCAATGAATTGATGCTCTGCTGAATGAGCTGCTCCGACTCAGTATCAAGTGATGAAGTTGCCTCATCAAAAATCATTATCTCTGGCCTCTTAAATAATTCTCTTGCAATAGCAATCCTTTGACGCTGCCCTCCTGATAATCTTACCCCCTTATCTCCTATTATTGTTTCAAGTCCCATTTCGGCTTCATCGATAAATCTATCACAATTTGCCAATACAGTTGCGTCTTTAATCATTTTTTTACAGATTTCTTCCTGACTATCACACTCCCAGAAAGAAATATTATTTGCGATTGTGTCGTTGAATATGACAGGTTCCTGAGTTACATAACCGATGATATTCCTGAGACTTGAAAGCTCTAATTCCGAATAATCTATGCCATCAATACTGATTTTCCCATACTGTGGTGTCAACAAACCCGTAAAGATATCAAACAGGGTCGTTTTTCCTGCTCCTGATTCACCAACAATGCCTATGCATTTATTTTTCTGTATTGCAAGGTTTACACCAAACAATACCTTTCTAGAACCATAACTGTAATTTACATCCTTTAACTCTATCCTTCTGTTAAAATTTGCTATTATGTTAGTTCCTGATAGCTCTATATTTTTATCAAGAACTCTATCTGCTTTTACAATAACCTCCAATCCTCCCAAACTTGCATTAAATTTCTGCCAGTTAGATTGAAAAATAAAAACATAACTAAATGCCTTATAAAAAAAAATCACCAGCACGAATATCTCTGCTATTGATTTTCCCTGAAATCCCACATAATAAAGCACAAGCCCTGATATTAATAAAACGGATATAGGTTCAATTATTGAAGAAGGTATAGAGGTCAACACACTACTTTTAAAGTAATAACCATAATTTTTATTGATTTTAGCAAAAAGGTGCTTAAATATATGAGTAAAACTATCTGTCGCTTTAATATATTTATAATTATAAATTGTCTGAATAAGTAGTGATTGGATCTGGGCATTTGTCTCTGATACAAGCAGCGATATCTTTCTTGACAACCGTGAAAGACTTCTCATCAGTGTAAACAATAATAAACTCAAGAAAAGCGCGACAAAGGTCATTTTATAGTTAATAATAATAGCAAAAGAGATATAGATAAGTATAAATATCAAGCTTCCAATCACAACAGTGTATCTGTTCAATGCAGCTACACCCCTGTTAATTTCCGTCGTAATTATATTATTCAGATAACCAATACTTGTGTTAGTATAATAACTATATTTCATGCCCTTATATTTATTGCAAAAATCCATTCTTATATCTTTAATAAGGTTAAGCCTTATATATGAGGAAAAGGTTTTCTGAAGAAAAACAAAAGCTCCTTTGAACAAAAAAGCAATTAAAAGAAGTATTATTAGTGAAAACAGCGATATATTAATTCCTAGTGATTCGAGAAAACAATAAATAGTCTTAGTATATTGGTCCTGATCACTCACAGCTTTATCAATATTCAGGACCGGAAGTAACATCGAAACACCAATACTTTCAGATAAACCAGCAAAAAGAAATAGCAATAGTAAAATATATAATTTTCTCCCGGCGTATCCGTATACGACTTTGAAGTAATGAATCAGGGAAGAAATTAGAGGGATTTGCATTAAAAATTTACGGTATTTGCTGATGCTTTCCTTATACAAGGAATTAATTTATCAATTTTATGTAATGATGAATTCAATGAGGAAGTACAACGCACGAGTTAGGGCATTCTGTCTTGAAAAGAGAACAATATTATATCACCCTGTCTGTATAACGTTTGGCTTCCAGAGGAAGCGCTACAAATTTTATTTCTTCCTAACAATAAAAGCATGCCTGCTATATGGAACTCCTAAAAGATTAAATGCTGTTTTTGCAAACTGTACTACATTACGACGAAGAATACTTTTAATAGCATACTTAGTCAAAGGAACTGGCGGTTTCACGTTAAAACTCAAAACTTCAAAGCCAATTTTTTTCAAAAGGCACTTAAACTGCTTAGGTTTAAGATAGTTGATGTGACCTGGATGATAATGACTAACATTGTCCTTTTTATAAATTGTTTTAGCATTTAATAGTTGATTAATCTCCCTATCTATGTCCATAAAAGGATTATTTACATAAAAGACGCCGCCTTTCGACATATTGTCATAAATGGAAACCAATTCATTCACAGGGTCAAAGAGATGCTCAACAACACTACTAGATACTACAAGATCAAACGGGGCATGCTTAAAAATCTCATCCTTATCTCTAGAAAATACAATTCCCGGAAAATTATTTTTCTCATAATATGTTTTTTGTGCCACTGTATATGGATCAAGTGCATATACATCTTTAATCCCCATAGCACGTGCAAGATTTGAGTAATCTCCAGAACCCGAGCCAAAATCCAAAAAATTAATACCTTTTTTATTGTTAAGCGTTTTTTTACAGGAAATATTTTGTGCTAAAAACAAAAGACAATTAAGTATCCATACACGCTCCGCCCAATTAGACCAACTTACATTAGGATTATATGATGGCTTTTCTATTGGCATATCAGCTTTTGTTCTTTCATATCCCACAAAAACATCTCTAACATAAATACTTTTGCATTTCAGACACCTGACAATTGAAGATTTTGTATCCGGCGACCACCCTATTGCTTCCATATACTCAGGACTTACATTTTTATATATTTTAGTTAAATAATCATATGTAAATGTAAACATAGTTTCGTAATGGTCCTTGCCACAGATAATACATTTTCTAATTACTTTTCCGTTATCAGACATTCTGAACGCCTCCTAGTTTACAAAAGAGATGGATTAAATTGCTATTCAGTAGTTATAGCAAACTACTGAATCAACTACTAATGATATTCTTTATGCAAATAAGAGCAAAAGTCAACTTGCTACTAATTCTGGTGATGCCATGCTGACTTCAGTTTCTAATATTGAAACTATACGTTCTAAAGTCTTACCATCGTGAAAGCCTAGATAATCGTCTATCAATTCATGTGACGGCGGCTGTCGATTGTCATTTTGAACTGCAAGGACAACCTGTTCCTTGAATTCTTCTTTAGATGTAGGAAAAATAAATTCAGAACCAGAGTATTTCTGAAACCAAATTTTATCTTTATATTTACATCCGGCTTCTGCAAACATAGGAATTATTGTCGTTTTTTTTAATATCCTGCTTTCAAGTAAAGTTGTAGAGTTCAACCCAATCACAACAGTTGATTTCTTTATGAGGGTTTGGGCATCTATGTCGACAGTTAAGATCAAATTCTTAATATCCTCAATCTCACGACCGACTCCGGCTCGGATAACTTCTCTTATTTTTTCTTCCCAAATAAAGAGCCACTTAGGCTTAATTATAAATACAATATCAGGGTATTCTATAGCAAGCTCAGCTATTGCTTCATGTGTTTGTGCGAATACTTCAATCAGCCCCTCGCCTTCATGGTCACCAAAGCCCGTTTTATTTTTAATCATAACCCCTGCAACAACATGTCTGAAAGAAAATAGACAAACAACTTTTTTGCTATTATTAACGTAATTACACTCTTTAACAATCTCATCAACTCTTAAACAGCCGGCAATAATAATATTTTCCTCCTCACAAACATTCGATTCTACTATAATTTTCTTTTCCCTCTCATTGTAAACAACCAACTTATTGCCAAAATATTTAAATTTGCGATCTTTATAAAAATCTATGTAAAACTGTTCACTTGAATCCTCCCTCAGACATTCTTTGTGAAGGGCTATGAAAGGCACACCTGCTGACTTGGAAGCCCTAGCCCACTCTATATCCGGTAAATACCTGAAATTACAGGTAACAATACATTTGAAGTCATACTCTTCAGAAACATATTTAATGAAATCTACAAGATATCTGTTCAGCTTATTTTTGTATTTCATAGCCTTTGGGTTGGCTTCCGGCTGATAATGCAGAGTTCTATCCTTTTTGAATAGATCGTCAACCGAATTCATAATCAGGTTATTTAACCATTGCTGCTTTGTCGCATCAAGAAAAATCAATTTTAGTTTAGGGCTCCTCTTCAGAACGTTAAGATCTAAAGTCCAGCGATGGCTGTGTAACACAAGCACGCCAAAACTGTCACTGTGTTTATTGTCTAAACATTCAAACAAAAGGGACTTTTTTACATGCTTTGAAATGATGGGTATGAAGATTCTAAGTGTGACAATCTTAAGAATCAGAGCTTTCAGCCCTAAATAAGAGAGAATGTTCTTCAGGTAAGCCATGTCAAGTTTTTCTATATATAGCTAGAATTCTACTTCCAAGAAAATTCCGATGAATATATTCCGGTGTTATAAAATCGAACAAACCGTCAGGATCACCATAGCCATGATAAGGGTGTTCTCCTGACATGTAACTCTTTATATTATCAATCTCAGTGATTACTGTTTCGATAAATTCCTCTTTGAAATAATGTTTATCCATTAGGAACCTCAAGCTTTTAATTGAAAAATGTGAAACATGAGGCCAACTAAATGTTGATCCTTTCTCCCGGAATAACCTTAAAGCCAAAGACTCTATATTAGGTACAAGGACTAATAAAAGTCCGTTTTGGTTTAATATTTTATTTAACTTTATCATCATGCCATCAAGATCATATAAATGTTCCAGCACATTCCACAGCGTTACACAGTCGTAACCATCACCTATTACAAAAGGATCTATCTCATCAAAATTTGAATTTATAAATTGAATACCCTTAGTTGTATTATCAAAAGTCTCTCCATAGGATTTATTGATATCAACTCCAACACTTTGCTCCCAGCCCATTTGGCCTGCAACCTCAAGTGAAACACCAACCCCACATCCCAAATCGAGTATTCTTTCTTTAGAAGGAGGCCTTATTTGATCAATCAGATCCAGACCATATTTGTATTTAATCCTATCTATATCTTGTTGAACAGAAGAAGTTGATATGCTCACTGCAACTCGATCATCCTCATAAAGTTCAGTAACTTTCTCATAATTAATTCGTGGATTTATAAACCTATGTTTGCAGTCTTCACATTTACAAATTCTCAGTCCTAATCTCTCAAAGCAGAAGGTTTTATTTTTGCCCATACATACAGGACAATTCTCTACCGATTCCCAAAAATCATCAATTCTCTTGTATCTGCCAATTCCTGTATCTTCTACAACCTTGGCATGAGCTGGGATAAGATTTGAGCCTAAAGGCCTGTTTGAACCAATTCTGGATGTAATGGAATGGAACTTTTTCGCCCCAAGTATAAGGTTGGCATCGAATTTATTCTTAGCTTCTAGCCTTTCATTGAAAACTTTAATATTAAAGCTCACTTATTCAACCTTTTAATTAATAGTTCTGCCAGCAGTAGATCTATTTCTGAATCAATATTAACAGAACGTTCATTTGGCATTATGTACGGAACAGTATTCTCATCAAAGAAGGTTTGTTTTTCCTTTGCAAAATTGACATCGATTACGTATATCGCTCCATTTAAAAAATAGCACGTTGGCAACAGTTGTCTTGGTACCTCGCATTGTGCTCCGGGGATAAAAGGAATGAGCTTGTCATCTTTTATTAATTTAACCTTATGAGGGTGGGGCTCCTCCAATATTGCAACACTTACTAATGTCGGCTTACTTTCTTCCTCATATTTTATGAGAGCATCCTTTATGTCCTCTGGTTCTCTCAAAGGTGAAGTGGGCTGCAAAAGACAAACAGCATCATAATCTTTTCCTAAGATATCCAAAGCATGAATTACTACATCTATTGACGTAGCTTTGTCATCAGAAAGTTCCGCCGGCCTAATAAAAGGCACTGAAGCCCCGTACGCTCTGGCAACTTCAGCTATTTCTTCAGAGTCTGTAGAAACAACAATGTCCTCAAAACACTCAGACTTTCTGGCAGTATTGATTGAGTATGATATTAATGGCTTTCCAGCAACCACCCTGATATTTTTATTTTTTATCCCCTTTGACCCAGCTCTAGCTGGAATTAAAGCAAGATATTTAAGCTTAAGCATATCGAATGTTAGTTGCAATTACCCTCAAACGAAAGATAATGTCCAAACTTAATATTACTTCTTCAAATTCTCCGGCAAGACCTTCATAATACTTGCCAAATTACTGGCGAATCAATCCTGCCACTTCTTTCTATATTTGCTAAATAATGAATCTCTACAAATTTATTTACAAAATAAAAACCATACCTCAATAAGTAATTTTCTTGTCAATTCTCAGTTCGCAAGTAGCAAGGATTTCAGCAATTTTACTCCCTGCGTTCCCCTTTCCATAAATAATACTGCTTGGATATTTTCCACCGGTTATACATTTCTCAACAGCCGCCTTTATTTTCTGTCTACCATACCCGACTTCCATAACATTTCCACCTCTATCTCGACCTGACTGTCGACTGCCTATATTAACGGCAGGCACTCCTAAACGAGAACACTCTCTTATTCCAACACTGGAATTACCAACAATACATTTACTATTATAGAGCAACCGCAGAAAATCGCATCCTTCCACATTCTTTATGAAGAACATATTCTGGGGTTTTACCTTTTCCCTGAAACCTCTTATTCCTTTTGAAGTCCCATCTGCACCGGCATCTAAATTCGGCCAAAACCAAAGAACAGGGACATTTAAATCATTTAAAGCAAAAAGGGTTTCCTCGACCTGCTGCTTTGCCATCTGGAACTCTGTAGTCACAGGGTGCTGGAGTGCAACAATATATACATCTGACAGGTCTAATTTATTTCCAACACCATTATATTTACTAAAAAGATCGAAATTAACTTCAGGAGACCTGCAAACCTCCTCTACTAAATCAATTGATGGGCAACCTGTATGGAATACACTTGATGGGACCTCCCCCATCTTAATGACGCGTTCCTTTGCTCTTTCTGTAGCAACCATATGGATATCTGACAATTTAGTTACAGCGTGTCTGACTTTCTCATCTATACTTCCGGAAACCTCTCCTCCCTGAATATGAGCTAAAGGAATATTCATGTAAGAGGCAGATATAGCCGTTGACATAGTTTCATATCTATCAGCAACTGTAACTACAATGTCCGGCCTCAAATTTCCAAAAACCGTAGCCAACTCTAAAACACCAATGCCCGTTGTCTTAGCCATAGAAGTAGGGTTTTCTCCCTCAAGGACCATAAAAACTTTTTCTGCTATATCAAACCCGTCCTCCTCTATGTATTTTGCTGTTGAGCCGTAGCGGTCAAGTAAAGCAGATGCAGTAACTATTAATAACAGCTCAAGATCAGGATGCTCTTTAATAGCTTTCAAAGCTGCTTTAATCCTGGAATAACTTGGCCTTGCAGTTATAACAACGGCTATTTTTCTTTTGTTAGACATATAAACTCTGACTACTTTAAAGCTGGTTTGACTAATAAAACCGTAACAATCTATTTCTACCTTAAATGACGAGAAAACATACTACCATTATTTTAGTCCTTCACGTAACATAAGAGCATCCAGAAAGAACTTTGTAGCCCAGCTCAAATAACTATTTGGCATGTAAGGACCATCAATGGGGTCACTCCCCATAATAGCCCCTTCTACATTTTCACCATCTCTACCTTGTATACTTATAAGATATTCAAGATTACGATCAGTTGCCTCCAACCATTCATCCTCCCTATTCAAAAGATACAATTTCAAATAAACTATTGAAATCTGAGCAACTCCGGTAGGACAAATCCAATCGACAGCAGGCTCCCACTCTTTATTGTATCTCGCATAAATAGTATTGTGTTTTTGTTGTGACCTAAGAAACCCTTTAGCCGCTCCTTCAGCGGCCTTAATCCACAAAGGATTTCCCAACAGAAGCCCGGCTTCCAAAATCCCACGAATTGTATACACCAAAAAATGAATAAGAGGGGTATCATTATTCTCCGAAAGCAGACAACTTCGATCAAACCAACCTGATGATTTTTGATGAGTCAACGCCCATACAATATTCTTTCTAGCAGAATCACAATATTCTTCCTTCCTGGTTGTCTTAAATAGCTCTAGAAGGGCCCAACTCACTCTTGTGTGGTAAATATGGGTTTCACCTGTCCCATTTAGTGTTAAGTACTTTCTCCATACACCGTCATCATCTTGATTATCTATCAACCAATCCCCGGCTTTTATAGCGGCATTAAGATAGTTTCTGCATTTTGTTTTCTTGTAAACGGCAATTAGACCAAAAATAATCATCCCTGTGTTAAATATTACAGGTACCGTTGGAGTATCTCCAATAAGACGTCCTTGAAAAGCTCCGAACTTTAACTGAATACTTAGAAGCCAGTTTGCGGCTCTTACAGACTTCTTTATTAAATTCAAATCAGCACTATCAGAACTTCTTTCTGCATATGCAATAATAGTGGGCAGTATGTAACCTGTCACTTCAGGATATGAAGGATACCATCCATCTTTGTTATGAAAGTGTGATGCAAATCCATCATCATCTCCTACATCCTGTGATTTTATCAGCCAGGCCACTGCCGATTCTGCTGCATTATAATATTCTTTGTTTATATATAACTCCTCAATGTGTACTGAAACCTTCTCTTTTGTAAAAGATTTCCTTTTTTTCCTTACGCAATGCTTTTTTCAATCCGCCATTAACCAATAACCTCTTAACTTTAAAGTCAGTAAGTACTGTTCTGTCCTTTTCTTGATATAATTGCCCACGATAAGACTGTTTAGTCCCAACTAACTTTTTACCATTTCTTTCGAAATCACTAATAACCTTTTTAAAGCTATCTATTCCACTTAAAATTGTT
>Ga0187833_10006827_pt1 | contig 10460 bp, 10 predicted proteins | sample ETNtaG_37_FD_167968 | JGI IMG/M metagenome (GOLD analysis project Ga0187833, IMG submission 167968) | Marine microbial and viral communities from oxygen minimum zone, Eastern Pacific Ocean - ETNP2014_SV_400_PacBio MetaG (Illumina Assembly) | ecosystem: Environmental > Aquatic > Marine > Hypoxic... | reverse complement strand
TGCTCCTCTACCATCGCCTTTTTTTTCTCAAACTCATCCATTTCATTTAAAGAAGAAACAGAATATTCATTCAAAACATCATAATCATCCTCCAGAACAACAATAACAGAAACCTCATCTACTTGTTTTAGTTTTTCCTCAACTTCTTCATCTACCTTATCATTGTTTTCGTTATTACTATTATTATTCCCAGAAAATACAACACTTGCAATCAATAAAAAAAATAATACTATTATTACAACACTTTTTTTCATTCAACCACCCAAAACAAAAGAACCTCTTTTTTAACTACTATTTATTTTTTATCAAAATATAAATTCAAAAGTCCTTATGTTGAAATCCCTATCCTGTTCGGAAATTTTGCTTGAGTAATAAATGAGTTTCCCAAGCCTTTTCCAATATAAAAAGACTTTTCATTCATCGCCTGGCTCAATGCGCTAAAAAATCCTTTTTCCTTCTTGTACCTTACAATATCCGCTTCTTCCCCAATCTGCCTCTCGACATAATTGATTACCTCTTCTCTGCTGCCTAATTCATCCACCAGGCCAAGTTGTTTTGCCTCTGTACCTATATAAAACAAGCCTGTTGCTATCTTTTCCACATCCTCTTTTTTTAAATCCCTGTTTTTAGCTATATCTTCTACAAAATAAGCATGTATTGATGCAAGACTTGACTCAAACAATGCCCTTTCTTCTTCTGTAAGATCCTTGAAAGGACTTCCAATATCTTTTAAGTTTCCAGAAACTAGCCTTTCATAAGTCACATTATACTCCTCTAAAAAACCAGAGAATCCAAGGTAGGATGCTATAACTCCTATTGAACCGGTTATTGACATTCTGTTTGCAACTATATGGTCTGCGGAGCTGGCAATCCAGTAAGCTCCTGATGTTCCAACTTCCCTTATCCATGCAACAGTTGTTTTATTGGTTTTTTTGATTTCATTGGCAATTTCTTCAGACGCTACCGCACTTCCTCCAGGACTATTAATCTTGAATATCATTGCCTTAACCCTATCATTTCTGTTTGCTTTTCTAATTAGTTTATTTATTTCTTCTGATGAGGTAACATCTTCAAACAAAAAGCCAGTATTCTTTTCAGCTATGATTATTCCCGTTATATCTATTAATGCAACATTCCCGTTGAGAGTTTCAATGCCATCCTCAGTAAATAAAGAGATAAGTATTGAGATAAAAAAGCTTAATATTGTAAGGCCTATGATAATCTTTATTGCTTTCCACCATTTATTTTTTTGTTTTCTCATTTTTTGTGAGGCATTATATTTAATTATTTTTTGAATATTTTATTTTGCATTGTTTTAGATTTGATACTTTTCAACAACCTTTGTTTTGCTTAATATTTCCGACAATCTTTGGTTTTCCTTTGTAAAAAACATCACGATTGGGTCTATGAGCCAAAGCAAAACAAATGGAAACAAGGGTATTAAAAACATGCTCCTTACAAACAACTGCCAGTATTTTAAATCTTTTGTTTGGCTTTTAACATAAAGGTTAAATAGCATTTTTCCAGGGCTTTGCTGCAGTTTCTTTTCAAAAACCATAAAGTATAATATTGTCAGAAAAGCTGCTAAAACCAAAATAGCTGTTATAGATGCGCTATAGCCGGAATTGCTGTTTAAAAAATCCATTGTTTTTGAAAATGATTCTGTTTCCGGGATTATGCCTTCAAAAATCCTTTTGAATGGGAATAGTATTATTATATTTACTATCAGAAGGTCTATTATTAATGCAATAATCCTTTTCAGTACAGAAGCCTGCGCAAGAAATGTTTTTCCCCTTTTTAATCCAATACCATTCATGAATTTGATGAATTTAATGCGATATTTAATGTTTTGGTTTTGCGTAGTAAAACCAAAGCTACGAACCGTGAATTTAAATTGTGTAGCAATTTATGGCTTTCCACTGAGTCTGTTTTGGTTTTACACATCAAATCCAGAATAATGAAAAATTTAAATAGTAAAGAATCAAAAAATATAGAAAGAGGTGTAAAATGGTAACTCCACATCATCATAAAGCATTTATCGGTTTTGTAGCTATTGTAATTCTTATTATTGGGTTGGTGTTGGGAGCTTCCTTAGCAGTGCAGCTGGATAGTGTATCTCTTGAAGCTGTAAAAATCAGTCTAATGTTTACAATCATTATCCTTCTTTTAATAACCGGGGGTTTAGTCATAGAAATAAAGGAAATTCTGCAGTCTAAAAAGAAATAGAAAAAATAAATTTCGAAAGATTTATATACCATCATTAAAATAAATACAGATAAAAGAGGAGAGATAAATGTTTAAAAAATCATATAAAAAATCACAAGCAGCATTGGAGTTTTTGACTACTTATGCCTGGGCATTCTTAGTTATTATAATAATGATGGGTGCATTGACTTATTTTGGAATCCTAAAGCCCAGTAAGATATTTCCGGATAGATGCAATTTTGGAACAGAAGTCCATTGTGTTGATTATAGGATAGATGCAACTGCCAATACATTTAGCCTAAGGCTAAAAAATTCTATAGGGGAACCTATTATTGTGGATTCAATTACAATATCAAGCGAGTCTGCTACAGCTTATGCCTGTTCAAGTGCACCCACTGTTACTGACTGGGGAAGTGATGAGACAAAAGACCTTGCATGGAGCTCATGCAATTCAGCAGCAACCGGCTTTAAAAAAGGGGATAAGGGAAAAGTATTAGTCACTATGACATATCATTTAGCGAAATCAAGCGCTACATACAAACATGAGGTTGCAGGTGAAGTATTCTCTACTATAACTTGATTTTTCTAATCTTTTTAAGGCTCTGTCCTAAATCTCCGCGAATCACGACGAGCTCCTGCGAGTCGCTCGTAATTCACGTCGGGTTGCCATCGGTTCGCACTTAATATTGTAGGTTAAGGCTGACATTTCCCGGATGGAGCATCCCCTTTGTCAGCTTGATTTACTATGATGAAAGTGCTCACATATTGATGGCAACCGTCATTTAGGACAGAGCCTTTTTTTAAGAAAAATTTTTAAAGAACGATTCTAAAGATAAGTCAAGAGGTTAAATTATGAAAAAAGAGGTAAAGTCACAGGCAGCGTTAGAGTTCTTAACAACATATGGATGGGCATTTTTAGTGATACTGATTACAATTGGGGCATTGTATTATTTTGGAGTTTTTGAATTTTCCAAATTCCTGCCGCAAAAGTGCATATTCTCATCGCAGTTTGAGTGCATAGATTTTAGTTTTGTTGGGGATGAAGTAAGGCTGAGGCTCATTAACAATATTGGCGAAGAGATAAAAATCAATAGTTTTGATGTAACTAATGACGCAGCAGATCCCTTAAGCTGCACTGTCCCATCACCTGTTCTCAGCTGGCAATCCGGTGATGAGATAGAAGTTTCCTTTACTGGCTGTACAGGTGGGGCTTTTCTTGTTGGTGAAAGGACAGATGCAAAAATCAGCATTAAATACTGCGCTCCTGCCACAACAGGCTGCCCGGAACATACAATAAATGGGAAAATTATAGCAGTGGTAAATCCAGTATGATTCTATCACGTTTACAATGATGACAATAAAAGCACAATCTGCAATGGAATATTTGATGATAGTTGCTTTAACTTTAGGTATAATAGTCCCTACAACTTACCTGTTCTTTAGATACAGTTCTGAATCCAGTATAGAGATAATTGACGCCCAAATAAACCAGGTTGGGAGGAGCATAATAGATACAGCAGAGTCTGTTTATTTTTCCGGAGAGGGCTCCAGAATAGTGCTTGAACTAAGTATGCCAAAAAATGTAGTTGATATCAATATTGTGGCAAACAGAGAATTAGTATTTGACATTACATCACAAATTGGCGAGACTGAAGCAGTTTTCTTTTCGTCTGCTGGCATTTCTATTACCTCTGATGACACTTCAAGCGATTGTGTAGATAATGGAAATTGTGTTTTATCAGCTATTGCAGGTCCTGGACTAGAGAAAATTAAAATTGAATCTGTTGATGACGGAAGCGGCGGAACAGAGGTTATCATAAGCAAACCTTAAGGATCAATTAAAGTGCCAAAAAAAACGAATGCCCAATTTGCAATAGAATTTATAGTCCTATTGGCATTTATGTTTTTAGTATTTTTAGGATTTACAGCTGTTATAACCACACAAATACTTGATGCAAAGGAAAGTGAAAGACAGGAGATTGCAGAAGATGTGGCAACATTAGTAAAGAATGAAATAGAGCTTGCAAAATCTGTAAGCGACGGTTACACTAGGAATTTTAAGCTTCCAGCCAGGATAAACGGGAATAGCTACAACATCGAAATTATTGATAACAGGGAACTTGTTGTTAATTATCTTGATAAGGAATATGTTTTATTTCTGCCTGATAAAATTTGCGGGGATATATTCATACCAGATAACATAGTTGATAAGGAAAATGGTGTTATATGCGCAAATTCCAATTTGGATATTAACCAATGTCAAAATACCCAAGATTTAGGTCTTTGCGATGAAATAGAATCCGAGTTGCTGCCTGGATCAAAGTGTTGCTGTTGTTCAAGATATGATCTTTGTTGCTGATAATAACAGGAAAAATATGAAAATGAATAAAAATAGATTAATAATAATAATTTTTGTTTTATTCGTTTTTCTTTTTTTACATGCAAGTTTTGTTTTCTCGCTGTGCCCTGATATCATAGATGCGCCTAGTGAGTTGAGGAATGAGCTAAGAACACTAATATTAAATTTTTTATCTGATCCGTCTTTAAGCCCCCATAATACCGATGAAATTCTTGATTTATTGAATTTTTATAAAAATGAGAAAGACAAGTCTTTAGTAACAGATTGCGGTGCAGAGGGAAGTATAACTAAAACACAGGTATATTCACTAATGGATAAGACTCTTGTTTTTGAAAGAGAATGTACACCAAGTCAGACAATAACATGTGGTCAAACTAACGTAGGTGTTTGTGAATTTGGCACTCAAACCTGCCAAAGCACTTATCTATTGGGCCCGTGTGTAGGAGAGGTAAGAGGTTCTGACGAGATCTGCGACAATTTGGATAACAATTGTGATGACCAGATTGATGAAGGTTTAGACAGGTCAACTAATGAGCTTGGTGCATGTTCTATTAACACAGAGAGCTGTATAGAAGCAGTTTATGTTTCAAATAATGAATATGAGCCTGTTGTTGAATTAGATTGTGATGCTGACAATATTGACAATGATTGTGATGGGAGTGATGCTCCAACCTGTGATTCCATTGCATTATCTTCCAATCTTGTTTCAATACCGGCTGATGGTGCTGCAAATGCAAATATAATTGCAACCAGGATTGGCAGCGATAATAATTTAATTATAACATTTTCAAGCGACAGGGCTGAAGATACTTTATCAGCAACAACTTGTGATACAAAAACTTCCGGTGGCTGTTCAATTTTCATTAAGTCATTAGAAGCTGGCATATCTACAATAACTGCGACTGCACCTGGTTATGTGGATGGAAATATTGTTTTAACTTTTACAAATATAAAACCTACTGCTCAACTCTTGCCATATACCGGACCTAATACTATAGGATCTGAAATTACACTGGAATGCGAAGTAAACGATATTAACACTAATGACAACCCTGTCAATGAAAATCTTGCAGTTAAAGTATGGGCTGGACAATGCGAACCTAATGATGAAATTAATGATAAAAAATGTTTTGAGACAAGAAGCTGGGCTACAGGCATAGGTGAAATTTATCATAATGAAATTTTGATGGACGCCCCAGTAACTGGTAAAATATTCACTAAAAAACTTTTAATTAACCAAGACATTGATACAGGGTTAGCAGCTACATGCCAGGCAACAGATTTAGCAGGAGATGTAAGTGCATTTGGTGATGCTTATCCATTATTAACAGTTGGATGCTCTGGTACAACTCCCACATTCAACTCAATAACTGCTAGTCCAAACCCCGTAAAAGCTGGAGCAATTACTATTACATTTACTGCATCAGATACTTTGGCAAATGATCCAATAGTTACTTTGAAAAAAACAGAAACAGAATTAACAACAGTTCCACGTACTGCAGCTAAGGTATCACAAACTGGATTGGATTATACTTACACATACATAGTTTCAGATGCAGATATAAACGGACTAACTGAAATCTCTGTAAGCGGCCAAACATCTTTAGACTCATGTTCGCAAGGATCATCACTGGGAACATTTAACATAGATACACAAGACCCATCTGTTACAGTCTCAGTTTCATCAACAACAAGCCCAACAACTTCTGATATTGTAACAATTACAGCAACCGGAAATGATGTTGATAAAGATGGATACCAGAGTGGTATAAAGAAAACAAGAATTTTTGTTGATGATGTCTTAAAGCAAACTTGCACCTCACCAACTTCTTCACCTTGCTCTTATTCATCTACTTATACTTCTGGAACACATACTTATTATGCAGAAATAGAAGATAATGCAGATAATGTTGTAACAACAGAAACTAAGAATTTTGTAGTTACATCAACATGTTTGCCTTCTGCAGAAACCTGCAATAACATTGATGATGATTGTAATGGCATAATAGACAATGGTTGTGATGATGATATTGATAATTATTGTGATGCTGATATAGCAATTGTAGGAACACCAAATATTTGTACTTTAGGAGGCAATGATTGTAATGATAATAACAAGGCTGTGCATCCTGGAATTACAGAGCCATCTTGTGATAATGACAATGTAGATAATGATTGTGATGGTGGTGATGCTCCAGACTGTGTACCAACATGTTCTGTACCAACTTTCCTAACACCTGCTTGTAGCGTAACATCTGATAGCATAACATTGTTGTGGAACAGTGTAGCTGGAGCAACTTTTTATACAGCAACAAAATGTGATGCAAATGGACAGAATTGTGATGCTGGTTCAAGTACAACTGCTAGTTCCAAATCTTTTATCGGTTTATCTGCAAACACACAATATACCTTTAGGGTAAAGGTTAGTTCTTCAGATGCTACTTGTACATCACCAAGTTCAGAAGTAACAACTCCATGTACGACCACTGCAGCACAAATCTGCACTCCAAACACTGAAATAAGCAGAGTATGCACTGGCGATAAGGTAGCTACACTGACAATGTGTAATGCTGATGGTACAGGAACATATGAACTAACAGGTCAGGATGCAGCAGAATGTGAGATTACACCTCCACCTGTACAAATCCCATCCCCATCTACATATTCACTCTATGTACAACCATTCCTCATTATACCCTCTGATGTAGCTTCTCAATATTCTACACAAGCAAGTACTTTATCAACCAAACTTAATGATGTATTTAAGGAAATCAGGGAATGGTATCTTAGCAGATTGCCTGGCAAGAACCTTGATATACGTTCATACACTCCTATATCTTCTTCACGTTCAAAGGCATGGCATGAATGCCGTTCTATAATAAATGAGAATGGTTTAAATTGTAACCTTAATGACCCTTTTGCGAATGCGTTAAAAGCTATACAAGAACAAAAAGGCCTGAATATTGATGTATGGACTAATCAGCCTTGTGATAGAAAATTCATTATTTTATTTTATAAGCATGTTCCAGGATATGCTGGAGCATATGGTTTCCAAAATCCAAGAAATTGTGTTACTGTTAATGGCCAGACTATACAAAGCTCAGGAGGAACTGCAAGTATTGGCTCTGGTCCAATATATGCCATCTTGAATGATGTAGATTCTATAGAAAAATGCTATGAAGAGTATGAAGGATTTGGAGTTAGTAGAACAGAATTTCCAGCGAACAATTGTCCCCTTAGAAATACTGGAGTTTATACTATAGCGCATGAACTAGGACATACCTTAGGAGTTTTTGACTATTGTGGAAGTTCTGATTTGATAACAACAGGTAAGACTGTAGGTCTGATGCATCCTTTTGAATCAGATTTAAATCAAGCTAAATCAGATTGTCAGCTGACTTATTCGGGGTCATATCAGCAATCATACGCTGATGATTCTATTATGGGGGCAGGACATAGAAATTATCCTTTTACATCAGATACAGGACTGAATACCTGGGAGAAAGACGCATTAAATAGAGATCCTTTCTTCTTTTCATAATCTCAATTTGTACTAATAACTAATTATGAATTTAATTTAAACATAAGGAACATCTTTGTGGAACTTGATTCCATAAACATAAACATAGTTCCAGAACAATCCTTTTTTTCTTGTGACATAGACAGAGAATCCGGCTTCCCTAAATAGCTTTTCAATTGTGGAGTCCTTGCTGAGCCATGCAACATTCGGAATCATCTTGAAGAAATCAGCATAGTCCACAAAAACAATTTTTCCCCCATAAGGCATCAGTTCCCACATCTCTCTCAGGATTTTTTTAACATCCTGCATATAGCCCATCATCCCTACGCTTACTATTGCATCTACAGAGGGTATCTCCGGATGAACCCTATTTACCTGGTGCTCATCATGAATAACAATAACATGCTCATGACCTCGCCTTAGCATTCTGTTTTTTGTGATTATTAAATCTTTTTTTGAAAGGTCGGTTGCATAAACTTTTCCTCCAGGCCTTACATTTTCTGCCAGATGCAATGTCAATGTACCTACTGAACATCCAAATTCCAGCACTGTCTTGCTTTTTATATCTCCAAGCAATGTAAGTATCTCTTTCCTGACTGCCTTTGGAAGTATAAACCTTTCTGTGAGCAATGTGAAATAAGCCAATGCGTCATTGACCTTTATGATAAAGTCAGGATCATAGTAAATCTCCAGCATAAGGTATATTGGAATTCCAATTGCGACAAATGACAAGCCAAGTTTCAATATTTGAAATGCGTTTGCTTCTTCAATAAGCCATAGGCCTATTAATGAAGTTAGGAACAAAATAACCAGAAATGATCCAATATTTGCGAAAGGAACTTTAAAGCTTCTTTTTATGTCTGGCAGCTTGCGCCTTAATATGGGGATGGTTAATATAACAAATATATACATTATCAGTCCCAATGGCAATAATAAACTTAAAAGTGTTTTATACCTTCCGAAAGCCATACCAAGAATAATTAAGCTGATTATGGCCTGGAACAAAATGGCTTTGTATGGAGTTTTATATTTTGGATGTATATCACTCAACTGGGAAATAAATAATTTATCCCTAGCTAAAGCAAGTATAAGCCTAGGCATTGTTATAATTCCTCCGGCCGCAGATCCAATCAAAGCAATAAAAATTCCATAATTTAATATTGTTCCAAAAGAGCCATAAATGCGGTCAAAAACCATTGATAAAGGGGCAGGAGTTGCAGTTAAAATTCTCCAGGGTATGATTCCTAAAGAAATCAGGGCAATTAATGTTGCTAAGATACCTACAATAATGGTTCCGTAAAGAAGAGCTTTTGGAATCGTTTTTTCCGGGTCTATGGTTTCTTCTGACAGGTAAGTGGCTGATTCCCATCCAAAAAAAGACTCAGCTATGAAAAATATAGTTATGAATAGGGGTACTGTGCCGAAAGCAAAAAACGGCGTTAGATTGCTTAATTCCATAAAGAAAATGCCTGGAAATATTACTGATAAGATAATTCCTATTGAGAATATTGCAAGAATTACAACAACAACCCCAGATGCTTCAATCCCATAGAATGCGATTATATTTAAAACAATAATTAAGACAACACTTATCACCATCTTTAAAACAAATTGGGATGGATCCGGAATTAAGTAATCAATAGCAGCCACAATTAGCAAAGCTGTAGTTAAATTGCCTACAAGCCATGCTAACCATCCCATCATGAATGATGTAAATCTATTGTAAGTTTGTTTTGAAAATTCATAAACTCCTCCTGCTTTTGGGAACATTGCTACTAATTCTCCAAAAAAAGTGCTTATGTAGATGGCTATAACTGAGATTATTACCCAGGATATAATTGATGCATTGCCTGAATAACCTGCGCCGATAGCTGCGCCAAAAAACATTCCAGTACCCATTATAGATGCGATTGCTAAAGAAAGAATAGTTCCAAAACCCAATGTTCTCTTTAACTCAGTCATTTTATATGCCTAACACTAACTAAATCTTTACACTAATCAGAAAATTCTTATTTAGATATAAAAACAAGTGTGTATACTTTAAGGTGGTGATGGGTTCTTGTTACGATAAATTTTTAAAATTGATTAGTTATGTTTAGTATTATGGTGCCAGAAGAAGGTGGTTTGGAAGAAGTAGACTTAACTGTAGCACGATTAAAATTAAAAAAAGAAATTGACAAACTACAAGTTGATATTAATCCAACTTAAAGTTCTTTAACTGTTAGTATAGGAACTCTGCATTCGTTTGACCTTACTTTTGAATCCATGCCTATAAGGAATTTTACATTTGCTGATTCAGCTGCTTTAGCCAAATCCCTGTCAATGATGCCGTCAAATACAACTGCATAAGCAGTGTTGTTAAGGCTTCCAATTGTT
>Ga0187833_10006826_pt1 | contig 10463 bp, 9 predicted proteins | sample ETNtaG_37_FD_167968 | JGI IMG/M metagenome (GOLD analysis project Ga0187833, IMG submission 167968) | Marine microbial and viral communities from oxygen minimum zone, Eastern Pacific Ocean - ETNP2014_SV_400_PacBio MetaG (Illumina Assembly) | ecosystem: Environmental > Aquatic > Marine > Hypoxic... | reverse complement strand
CAACCGCCGGTATCTCCCGGAAGTTCACCAGGATCTTACCCGAGCCCGTCTTCACCACCTTATTCACAGAGGTCATTCCCCTAGCCATGAACACCTCAAGGGGGTCAAGGGTGGAGCCCCTGTAGGCTATTACATCCGTGAACCTCAGTGCCTTGCCCTTTTGAACTTGCACTATGCCCCCATATTTGGGGTGAGTAGGTATCCCGGCCTTCAGTAGCAGCCCATCGATGGTTATGCTGCACGCTGTCGCGAGCCCTATGCGCCCCTTTGGTACTACCACCCCCTCAACCTCCTCCCCCTCGTCGAGGATGCCCACATACGGCGACACTGCCAATCCGGCGAGGAAGACTTTTTTTATCGTTTCCAGTGCCCTGTCGGACTCGTTCTTGTCGATGTAGCTGAGGTTGATAATAATCTCCCCATCCATTTTCGCGGGGTCGAAGGTCGTCTTATAGGCCAGAGACTCTATCTTCGACATTATGAAGCCGACCCTGTCAAAAACAGCAGCGTTCTCCAGCTCTTCGCGCCCCTTCTTGGTTATGATGCGTCCGAGGTATCCCTGGTTTCGCGTCAACCCATTATCATCCAGCAAGTGTAGGTAATACCTCACACCCCTCTCGCCTATGAAGAACCCGGCCTTCTCAAGCCCCCGAGCGATAATCCTCGCGCCAATGGGGTTCTCCGCGCGACTCAGGATTCGCAATATCTCGGTCTGCTTCCTCTCGGCCTCAAAGTCGTGCATCGGAAGTAGATATCCTACTTATCCTATTTAAAATATGTTAAGAATGCAGTAGATGGAACTGTACAATTTCACCGGGACTAAGGGGCAGTGTAAAATTTCACCTTTTCAATTAATGACCCCATATTTGATCATATCAAATGCTAATAGCAGAAGTTGGAAATGTAGATTGTTTGTTTTAGAAGTGCTGCATCTTTTAGCAGAGAAAAATAACTTACTTTTTAATCTTCACTTCGAGCCAGTCCCCGATTACGGTGCCGGCTACGAACATCAGGGTCAGGAATCCTATGCCTATTATGGAGCCGATTAAGGTTGTGCCAAAGGCCATGAAGCCGCCTATGAACATGCTCAGAACCGCGAAGACTATGCCGACGATGACGCCTATCTTCAGCCCCTTCCTCAGCATCTTCCCCCTAGCTTCTTTTCCGGAGTTAACGTATCCATAAAGTATCCCGGCGATAAAAGCCAACACATCCAGGGCCATGATCAGTCATCTAAATGGAACTACTATAAAACCTTTTGGAAATTTATTTACATGTCCACGCTAATTTTAAATCATGAGATTTAGATGCACGGTTTGTAACTGGGTTTATGATGAGGGCAAGGAAGGGAAAAATTTTGCTGACCTGCCGGCGAGCTATGCTTGTCCTGTCTGCGGCGCTCTGAAGACTGCCTTTGTGCCAGAGGAAAAGGTAGAGGCAGAGGTATCGACGACGGTGGCGGATAAAATAGTCGAGCAGCTCGCTGCCGTTGGAGTGGAGCGCATATACGGCATACCAGGGGAATCCAATCTACCCCTGGTAGAGGCGATAAGGAAAAATGAGAAAGTGGAGTTCATCTTAACGAGGCATGAGGCGACAGCTGCCTTCATGGCATCAGCCCACGGCAAGCTGACAGGGGAGCTGGGGGTATGCCTTTCCATAGCCGGCCCAGGGACGACCAATTTAATCACGGGTTTAATCGATGCCGCCACCGATGGGGCTCCTGTACTGGCGCTTACGGGCCAGGTGCCCCAGCTCTACCTGGGCAGCGAGTACCTGCAGGAGATAGACCAGATAGAGCTTTTCAGGCCATTCACGGTTTTTAGCGAAACTATAGCCAAGGCGTCCCAGGCTATAATGCTGACCTCCATGGCCGTGAAAAAGGCCTATTCGAAAATGGGAGTGGCGCATCTGAGCTTGCCCACAGATGTTCTGACGGAGGGATTGGAAGAGGGGATATGGAAACCAGGGGAGCATGTCTTCAAGCCTGAGAGCGTGCCAAGAGACGAGGATTTGAGGAAGGCGGCGAAGCTCATAGATGCCAGCAGTAGGCCGGTGATTCTAGGGGGATGGGGGATTAGGAATGCCGGCAAGGAGGTTCTCAGGTTCGCGGAGAAAATTTCCGCCCCCATAGTAACAACTTCCCGCGCTAAAGGTGCGGTACCGGAAACCAGAGAGAACGTCCTTGGTGTAATCGGCGCCATCGGCATGCCCAACGCTGCTAGGGCGCTAGTAGATAGCGACCTACTCATCGTCTTGGGCTCGGGTTTTCGCCAGAGAAATCTCCTTCCAAAGATACCGGTTATCCAGGTGGACGTGGACGGCGTTAAGCTGGGGAGGAGCTTCCCGGTAAAGGTGGGCTTGGTCGGTGATGCGAGGATGACTGTCATGGAGCTCATGAGGAGGGTTTCAAAGAAGAAAAGGGATGAGGAGTTCTTTAGGAGGATCGCGGAGATCAAGAAAGCTCATTTCCGGGAGGTAGAGAAGGACTCGAAGAACATGGATTCACCCATATCCCCGGGCTTTGTCGTGCAGGCGATTAAAAGGCACGTGAAGAAGAAGGCCCTCATCTGCGTAGATGTGGGCGATCACACATATTGGTTCTACAAGAAATACGTGTGTGATGGGGAGGAGACGCTGCTCTCAGCGAACATGGCTAGCATGGCTTTCGCATTACCCGCAGCCCTGTCGGCGCAGTACATCTATCCGAAGAGGCAGGTGGTATGCGTCACCGGAGACGGAGGCTTCGCCATGGTCATGGCAGACTTCACAACAGCTGTTTACAATGAGCTCCCGATAAAGGTGGTCGTGTTCAACGACGGTAAACTCAAGAACATCACCAAAGAGCAGGCCACCCACAATTATCCCGAGTACGGTGTTAAATTTATAAACCCTGACTTCGCTGCCTATGCCGAGTCATGCGGCGGCCTCGGAATAAAGGTGAAGAGCCCTGAAAAGCTGGACGACGCCCTTAAGGAAGCCTTTGCATCCGGTAAGCCAGCGATAGTCGATGTCCACGTTAGCCCTGAGAAAATGGCACCTGCAACTGTAAGGGTGCCGAAAGAGTGAATCACCGCCTTAAATCCTTGAAGCTCCCCTGAGCAAACTGTTCGAGGTCGAACTGTGCCCTCCAAACTTCTCTGCACTCACAGCTCAGCTCCAGCAGCCGTTCCAGGTGCTCGTCCTTCTGCGTAGCAGAGAAATCAACTATAGCTTTATAGACCTCGCTATCGCATTTCCCGCAGTTGTGGGCCCCCCGTACCTTACCTGCGCCTGTGGGATGACACAGCAGAGGCGCGCTTATTTTCTCCCTGCATCTACTGAGGATTTCCGCAAGGCTCCAAAGCCAGGGCGGTGAATATTCGTGGCGCTTCCAGAGGTATTCGACGAAGGTATACCGGTGCACCGCGGCGGGGTTGAAGGATACTCGTGAAGCCCCCAGCTTAATAGCATCAATGGCTGAGGTGACGGCGTCTTCAACGGCTTCCCTCTCGCTCAGGAAAGGCGGTTTCACCAGGAGGTAGGCTTTCACACCGACACCGCTGGTCCTGCACAACTTCGCTACTTTTTTGAAATCAGCAAGGGTGAAGCCCTTGTTGATGCAGCTCTCGCGGATGTAATCGCTGCTCGTTTCCAAGCCGATGCCGACTTCTAGCTCCGCCTTCAGCGCCTCATTAGCCATGTCCAGAGTGTCTTTCCTAAGGAACTCAGGCCGCGACTCCACCTGAACCCGTTTCACGGCTTTTTTATTGATTGCCGCGAATAATCTCTCGATCATCGATGCTTTGAGCTCCCTGTAATCAAAGAAGCTCCCGGAGTTGAATATCTTAAGGTACTCTACCTCCCCGAGTTTCTCCAAGGCATCGGTGAACTGGTTGTAAAGAGCTTTCTGGGGAATGCCAGCGGAGTCGTAAACATAGCCGCACATGGCGCAGCCCCCTGCGAGTCCCCAGACGCATCCGCGGGTGGGCAGGATGACAACCCCTGCCCCCACCTCCCCGTCGAGATAATCTCGCTCCCGCCAGTAAACTATTTTCTCACTGCCCTGGGTCTTGAGGAATCCCCGCTCTCTCAGGGATTTTATGGTTTCGATCAGCACTTTCATGTCAGAGTCCCCTCTATCTTCGCTCTCAGTTCCGTGAACCCCTGCCCAAACTTCGCTGATAAAACGATTCCGTTTATGAGCTTTTCTTTGCGGACATTCTCAATCAGATCGGCCTTGTTGAGGACGTAAATCGTGGGCACGCTGTTGGCGCCTATCTTGACCAGGGTCTTCTCACATATCTCGCACTTGCGGTTGAACTCAGCCAACGGCTCGGAGACGTCGAGGATGAGAAGGAGTAGGTCCGAGTTCACCACTTCCTCCAGGGTAGCTCTGAAGGCGTAGATCAGCTCATGGGGCAGGTTGCGAATAAAGCCGAGGGTATCGTTGATAATGACCTTTCTATCCCCGAGGTAGACGCTCGCGGCCTTCGGGCTCAGGGTGGTGAAGAGCTCGTCCCTCACTGGCTTTTTGGCGTTCGTGAGGCGGTTGAGGATTGTGGTTTTGCCCACGTTCGTGTACCCCACGAGGGAAACTACCATGCTCTTTTCCCTCCTCCGCTTTCCCTGGGCCTCGACTCTCTTATCGAACTTCTCAAGCTTATCATCGATTTTCTTTATTCTCTTGTGGATCGCTGCGATGGTAGAGTTGATAATGTACTCACCGCTGCTCCCGAAGCCCGGGTGATCCTCGCGAACGCGCCTGCCCGTGAACATCTTGATATAAGGGAGCTTCCGCTTCAGCCTCGCTAGTTCTATCTGCAGCTTCGCCTCCCGGCTTTGGGCATGTTTTTCAAAGACGTTCAGGATGAGGTCGAACTTGTCGATGACTGGCACTCTGAACTCCCCTTCCAGGCTCATAACCTGTCTTGATGTAAGGTAGTTCTCGAGAACTACGAGTTCAACACCCTCTTGCTGGACGAACTCCTCAATCTCCCGGACCTTCCCTTGGCCGAGTAAAAACCTCGCCCTGGGCTTAGCTGCCTGACTAAAGGTCTTCAAGATGTCATACCCAGCGGTTCTTGCAAGCTTCTCGGTCTCCCCGCACCTCTCCTCGAACTCCTCCCCCCGAAGCATCGCGATTACAGCCCTCATCTCCTGTGCCTCAGTTTTAACGCTAGACCTTTCTCTGCTCTCATCATTTCAATACCGTTGAGCAGGGCTTTACCCACTCCAACCACCTCACCCCCATAAATAACGATAACCTCGTCCCCAGGCCTTATCTCCTCTCCGGCCTTCTCAACGCCTACGCAGAAGACGCTGCTAGTCTTTGGTTCAAAGGAGATATCGACCAAGTATTTTCCATGCTTTGCTAGCACCTCACCACCCCGAAGGGTGAGGGCTAAGAGCCCGTCCGCTGGATTTATCGCGGCCACCTGCGCTCCCATGTAAAATAACTGGTATCTTTTAATCTCCGCACCCTTTGGAAGCAGATGTTCCCCTGCTCCAAGGCCAAACTGATACTCGCAGACCCGCCTGGCTTCGCCGACTTTATCAATCCATGTGACGCTTTCATCCGCAAGAAGCTTGGATATCCGCTCGCTGAGATGCTCCAGGGAGTCCTTTGACAAAATCCCCTCCTTCCCTGGCTCGACCCCTGCCGAAGCGCATATCTCACGGTACGCGCCGCCAACATGGGCAATGGCCTTCGTCCCCGCTTTCGCCAAGTAACGCGTGAGCTGCTCAACTGCCGCTGCCTTCTCATCCCTTGTCCAGTGCCCTGTGACTGGGATGTCGTAGCGAGAAGCCGGGTATACCCATTCCAGCTCCCTGGGAACTATTCCCATGGGCGAGGTTATCGACACCTCATGGATCAAGCCTAGCTTATTCTTCGCGCCTTTCCTAATATATTTCCGGAAGAGCATGTGCGACCTTGACTTATGGTAGGGCTTCCTCGCTGAGCATGGGAGTATAATACTGAGCTTCTTGCCCTCGGGCGGAGTGTATCTTTCCTCCAATCTTCGCTGCCATCTTTTTACTTCAGGTCTGCTGTAGGATTCCTGGGATATGAGCCTCATCGTCGACCTTGAAGCTATCGGCGTGTATCTCTCCAGATAATCGCTTTTCTCATGGTCGAGAATTCGCAATAGAGCCATTGCCCCAGCATCATAGCCAGATTTCTCCTCTACCAGCTCCCTGAGCCTGTCCTCTATCATGGCTTCTCTGATTTCCGAAACAATCCCCCTGATGAAGTTCAGGTTGTGCTCCAACAGCGCCTTGAGGTTTTCAACCACTTCCTCCGCAGGCCGTCCCAGGCATGCCCTGCAGTAGCAGGTTGCTCTGCTTATCTCACCAATCTTAAAACCCCTCGGCGTGAGAAACTCCCTCTTCGCAGCCCTTAAAACAGCCTCCATGGAATCAAAGAAATCAACTCCCATGTAAGCCAGCACCGGAAGAAGGGCTGGCGGTGCGAAGGGAAAGTAAAGGGCAGTATTTGGTGACGCTGTTTCCCTGATTAGTGGCACTACCTCGGCCAATAGACGCGGTTTCATCGCCAGCCTCTGCCCGTTGGCAATAGCTAGCAGGGGCCTGTCGCTTAATTCCTCTGTGCAACTCTCAACCAGCTCCGGAAATTTTGCCCCAGTTATAACCGCTCCATGCTCAGGATATTTTCGGGCGATTTTGAGGGTTTCTTTCGCTGCTTCCTCGGCCATCCTTCTGGGTACGTCATGGCGCATGGGAAAATCGGGCAGTATCCCAAATTTTGAAGGGTTAATTTTTCTTTTTTCAAAGAATCCGTAGTCATAAATTATGGGGTTCTTCTTGGTCCGTGAATTTGAGCCAGCAAGGTAGATGTCGTACTTGCCGGGATAACTTGGAAAATGAAAGAAGTTGGGGGTGGTTATATCTTTATCGTCCAGGTGAAACTTCCCCAGCCTTCCAGGGCCGCTGTGCTTGAGTATCTCCATAGGGGATAAGTTTTATCTGAGGGTTTATTATGTTATTGCGCCTAGGCTATACCTATCTCCTCGTCGGTCAAGTAGCACGCCGGGTCAGGGGCCCAGACGTCGCCGTACACCGCATCTGCCCGGACGCGAAAGTTACCATTGCATATTTCAAGGTACTTGCAGGCGCTGCAGCGTCCTTTCAACAGGGGCTTCCGATTCTTCAGGCCCGCCATGAGGGGGTCACTAGTGTCCATCCATATCTCGGAGAACCTGCGCTCCCTGACGTTTCCGAAGGAGTAGTGCCACCAGAACTGGTCAGCGTGGACGTTGCCCAGGTTATCGATGTTTCCTATGGCTATGCCCGAGTTGTTACCACCATTCCAGCGCAGTAGCTCGTAAACATCCTCCGCCCGCTTGGGCTGCTCCTCCTTGAGAACGAGGTACAGGTAAACGGCATCTGCGTGATTGTCAACAGTGAGGATTTCGGTATCTTTGGCATCGCAGAAGAGGCTGTAGGTCGTGTCCAGGATTAGGTCCACTACTTCTCGGGTAGTTTTAGGATCTAAGTCTTCGTCTATCATCTTACCTCCCCTGCCAGAGTAAACGAGATGGTAGAAACATGCACGCTTTATCTTCTCTTCATCGATGAGCTCGAAAATCTCTGGTAAATCGCGGTAATTGTGCTTGGTCATGGTGAAACGTAGCCCTGCTTTAACCCCCTCCTTAGTGCAGTTCCTAATTCCCTCAAAGGCATCCTCGAAGGCCCCATTGACGCCTCTGAATTTATCGTTTGTCGCTTCCATGCCGTCGAGGCTGATGCCAATATAAGAGAAGTCAGCCTCCTTTATCTTCTGAGCGATCTTCGGAGTTATCAGGGTGCCGTTGGTGCTTATAACGGTTCTAATCCCCTTGCCAGCGGCGTATTTTCCAAGTTCGAAGAGATCCTTCCTAATTAATGGTTCGCCCCCGGAGAAAAGCAGCACTGGTACGCCAAAGGCTGCGAGGTCGTCGATTATGGCTGTGCCCTCCTTAGTCGTGAGCTCCCCTTCAAAGTCCCTATTTTCAGCTCCGGCGTAGCAGTGTCTGCAGCGCAGGTTGCACTTTCGCGTGATGTTCCAAACAACAATGGGCGTCTTGTCCTTGGAGAACTGCAAAAGACCAGGGGGCATCTTGGAGCTATCTCTGCCATAGCGCAGCGCGTCTCCGGTTGAAACCATTCCACATAGCAGTTTGCTGAACCCTATCATGTTAATCCCTGAATCACTCGTACCGTTTGTAGGTTTTTTTGTATTCCCTGCTGCTGTAGAGCATCAGGTAGTCTTTGATCCCCACTGCTCTAGAGAGCTTCCCAACCAGCTTTTCAACGCTTTCTTTGTCGTAGCCGTGGATCATGGTATACAGGTTGTACTCCCATTTCCCAGGCATGAGGGGGCGCTCGTAGCAGTGGGTGACTTCTTCATAGCTCGCTAGCCTATTGCCGACTTCCTCAACCTTTTCCCTAGGAACCCTCCAGGCTATCAGCGGATTGGCTTTTATTCCCAGCTTTCTGTGCCGCATAGAGGCGCTGAACCTTCGAACAACACCGCTGTCAACCATTTTCTGCACCCGCTCTATTACTTCTCCTTCGCGTATGCCGAGTTTCTCGGCTACGGTCAAGAAGGGCCGCAATACCAATGGGACATTGTCCTGCATTATCCTGAGTATTGCAGCATCCGTTTCGTCCAGCTTCATAAGCATCACTTGATATCAAACTTCACGTTGATCTTAAATTTTCTCAGCACAGGAAGGTTGAGCATGTCCTCATACCCCCCATCCCGTTGGATTTTATCAAGGTTCTTCTCCAGTTCATCCTTGCTCCTGGCGATGATCGTAAACCAGAGGTTGTACTCATGCTCCCTGGCGTAGTTGTGGGTGACATTGGGGTACGTGTTGAGTTTTGCAGCTATCTCATCGCGCTTTCCCCTCGCCACTTTCATGGCTACGAGAGTGCTGGCGTAGCCCACCTTCTTTGAGTCGATGCGAAGGCCAAATTTACGGATTAACCCTTCATCGATTAATTTCCTGATTCTGGTGAAGAGCTCTTCCTCGGTAATGTTCGCTTTTTGCGCTACGCCCTGAAAGGGGCGCTCGACGATGGGCAGGTTTCCCTGGAGCTCCTTTAGTATCACCTTATCTACTGCCTCCAAGATTGTCATGGTTAATACGTTGTGATTAATTGAAAACTTAACAATGGAAAGATGATAGCGATAGCCACGTCTTCTATGAGGTTTTACTACGGAATAGTTGAGGAGCTGAGGAAGCGCGGGTTGGAATTTCTCAGCCTGAAAGTCGGCGAGGAGATACCGTCGAGGGTGGTCGTAGTACTAACAACACCTGAGGAAAAGTCATTGATTGATTTTCCGAGAATCATAACCGGTGTTGATTTAAACTTGGCGGCTGAGGAGGCAGCGCGAGTCTCCAGGGGTTTCAAGGAAAAGCATGAAAAGATAATTATAGGCATCGATCCAGGGAGGAGGCCTGGTATAGCTGTGCTGGCGGAGAACAGGGCAATGGATTCCTTCATCACCCCTGCGCCAGAGGATGTTAAAGGTATAATAAATAAGGTACTGATGGTTCACCTACCAGGGGAAGTTGTGGTGCGCATTGGGAGCGGAGGCGGAGTCTACCGGAGGCGAATCTTGAAACACCTCAGGGGGGTGCAAGGCATAACCGTTGAAATAGTGGATGAGCACTCGACCTCGAGGAATACTCCCCAAGGAGGCGTTCAACCTCGCAGCGATGCCAGCGCTGCTTTAAATATCGCATTAAAAAAAGGCACATCCCTGGAAAGGGCGGCTCAGACGCGCATAAAGCAGGGGGAAATCAAGAACATCCAGAATGATAGCAGAGCTGCCAGCGAGAACTTAACTATTTCAAGAGCTCTCGCCAGGAAGGTCGCTAAAGGAGAACTCAGCTTGGAAGAGGCTATAATGAAGTACAGGAAGAAAAAACCCTTGGAATGATGAAGTCCTTCTCATTGCTGCGCAGGGAGATACGGGAAGGGTTAAGCGAGTTCGGCTTTAAACGTCCTACGGATATACAGGAGCTCGCGATACCGCATATCCTCAGGGGAAAGAACGCCATCCTGATAGCTCCCACAGGGATAGGGAAGACCGAGGCAGCTCTTCTCCCGATTTTTGACAAGTTTCTGACGAGGAGGAAAAAGGGCATCAGCATCCTTTATATCACGCCTCTCAGGGCCCTCAACAGGGACATCCTTGAGAGGATGGAGTGGTGGTCAGAGAAATTAGGGATTAAAATAGAAGTCCGCCACGGCGATACCTCGCAGTACATGCGCCGAAAGCAAGCTTTAAAGCCACCGGAGATGCTTATAACGACGCCCGAGACCCTGCAGGCGATTCTGCCTGGCTCAGTGATGAGGGAGCACCTTAAGCATGTGCGCTATGTTATCGTAGACGAGGTGCATGAGCTCGCCGAAGATAAACGCGGCGCCCAGCTGAGCGTTGCCCTGGAGAGGCTTCGCAGCCTGGCTGG
>Ga0187833_10006825_pt1 | contig 10464 bp, 9 predicted proteins | sample ETNtaG_37_FD_167968 | JGI IMG/M metagenome (GOLD analysis project Ga0187833, IMG submission 167968) | Marine microbial and viral communities from oxygen minimum zone, Eastern Pacific Ocean - ETNP2014_SV_400_PacBio MetaG (Illumina Assembly) | ecosystem: Environmental > Aquatic > Marine > Hypoxic... | reverse complement strand
AAAGTTTTTATTATTTGTTCGCTCGAAGGACGTATATTATTGATATCATAAACTTCGCTTTTATACCCTTTTGTTTCCATCCAGTCTATTAAACGTAAAATTCCAACTGGTCTTACACGTCTAGAACTAGCAAATCTTTCATGAAATGGTTTAAGTGTATCACTTAAAGAACCATCAGGAATTGAGCAAAGTAAAATTTTCATTTATCAAATGGTTTAGTTTTGATGCCTCTGTATAGAGGGCAAAGAAGAATCTTTATTCATTTTCAATAAAATCCTCTAATCCACCATGAGGATCAGCATTAGGCGCTGGCATATATGTTTCTAAATACTCATCGCTCAAATTCTTAAATATTTTATTTCCTTCTTCATCATTTTTCTCTGCTCTTTCGATTTCTTTCCATCTATTTCTTGGGAATTTTATATATAAATTAAAGCATTTAGTAATCTCTTTAATTTCGTGGGGCAGATACTGAGCCATAATCATTTGTGTATCAGCAACTATACATTTTGTAATAGTTTCCGGTTTAATGTAACCTAATTCTTCACTTAATTTTCTCAACGGAGTTCCATGAAAAGGAACAAATGTGTGAATATTAGTGTTATCTGCATCAAAGTGTCTATTAAGTTCTATAGTATCAAAGGCAAGTTTTTTTGTTTCCTTGGGAAATCCTGTAATATTGTTAACGCTGAATTTTATCCCATACTTATGAGGTATTTTCAATTTTTTAATAATCTTTTCGTTTGACCACCGTCTATCAAGAACTTCTTTTCTAAATTTTTCATTTCCATGTTCTACTCCAAAAGATATCCTATCTAAGCCAACTTCAGCCAATTTTTTCATATTATATTCTGTTATTGTTTCTGGTCGAGTTTGAAACCAAAACGGAATTTTTATTTCTGAATACATATCACAAAATTCTTCAAATTCACGTTTGTTCATCACTAAAAAAGTATCAGCCCAAAAATAGTGATATTCAACACCTAAATCTTGTTTAAAATGTTTTAGCTCTTTTGAAATTAAATCCATTCTCTTTTTTCTAAAATAGCCTCCGTTGCTTTCTCTTTTATATAGTGCCACTTGATCTGGAGAATTACAAAAAGTGCAGGAATAAGGACAACCTCTATTTGTTTCTACCGGAAACATTTTATATATTTTTCCTCCCATTGGCCTAAAAAGCCTGTTTTCTTCAAACAAACTTATATCAATAATTGGATTTTTGTTTATATCTACAGGTCTTGATATAGAGTTTTTTTTAATTATCTTTCCATCTTTTTTAACCCAAAGATTAGTAACATTGGAATAGTCTTGTTTGTTTTGAATTTTTTTGCACAAGTCAACAAGGGCATTTTCACCTTCTCCAACACAAACTAAATCAACTAACTCTTCTTTACTGACTATCTGAGGCGCAAAGGTAGGAAATACACCTCCAGCAATTACAGGTATTTTATTTTTTATTTTATAATCTTTTATTTCATTTAAAAATTTAACGCCAAGTTCCCACATGTCTTCTGTTGTTGATAATGCTATTAAGTTTGGTTTAAATCTTTCAACTTGTTTGCGTAGATCACCTGCCCAAGATGTATCTTTTATCCTTATACCCCTATCTTCCATACTAAATGGAACAACTGCTAATTTTTCCATTTGGCTGCCGTCTGAATCTAAACCGTAGTCTACTGCATAATAAGTTGAATCAAAAATCTCAACTTTGTGACCTTCTTTTCTCAAAATTGAGGAAAACAAAGCCATTGCCTGCGGTATCATGTTCATTCCAAAAGTGTTCGGATATATAAACAAAATATTTATTCCCATATGTAACTTTTTTTATCCTTAATAATAATATTTTAAATTTTTATTAGTTACCTTTTCAAACAAAGAATTTATAAATTTGAAATTACCTTTTCTGTCATTTTTCAAAATATATTTCTTTTTAATTATTTTTCTTATTTTTTTTACTAATTCGACTTCATTATAAATTAAATTATATTTTCCTTGAGCAATATCAAGGTTTTTTAAATTAAATTCATCCATTGCGTCTATTACAGGAATTAATAATATACAATTATAAGCCAAACATTCTATAGTCGCGCCAGTAGGGCCTGAGCTAACTGCTATCTTGGTTTTTTCTAATAAACTTGAAAGATTTTCATTTGATACAATGTAGTTTTTAGGAAAATTTTTATTGGTAATTATTTTATTCATAGGCAATATTGGATGTGGTTTTATTGTTATTTTTATATTATCAATCTTTGATACTTTTTGAACCCATTCTAATAATTTTAAATCGTAAGCTTTGATTCCTGTTAAAATTATGAGAATTTTTATTTTTTTATTTTTTATTAAATTTATTTTATAAATATGTTGATAGTTTAAAGCTGGTCCAACCAAAACTTTAAGCTTTGAAAAAAATTCCTTCTTTAATTTCACATATGCCTTACCAACAGTAATTATTTCAGATGGAATAACCTTGGCGTATTCTTCGTGTTTTGCGGGATTTAAATGCATGAGATGAGGAACACTAAGAAATCCTTGATATCCATAAGTTTTGGTTTTATTAAAATATTTTCTAAAACCTAAATTCCAACCTTTATCTACAATATGATTTTCAAACCATTTTATTGTTTTTTTTATAGGAATTTTATTTTCAGATAAATTTTTGGCAAATTTATAATTCAATATTGCACCAACTTGAGAAGAATAGTTGTTAGAAGAAATTATTTCTTCGCAAATTATTTTACTTAAATCCCAATTTTTATAAAATTTATATTTTTTAATATATTTTTTTGTTCTTAAAAAATATGTGCAAGCAAAAAGAATGTCAGTAAATTTTAGATAATGTTCTTTAAATAAATAATTTCTCTGATTTAATGCTTTGATTATCTTTATGATATTAAACACATTTTTTTGCGAGACAAAAGTAGGAACAAAAAAAACATAATTTAATTTTTTTTTTTTAAGAAATCTATCCAACCCCTTATAAAAGCATTCATTTTGAATTGATTCTTTTATTGCATAAGTGTCGATAAGTACATTGTTATTAAAATTTTTATTTAATGTAATTTTTTTTGTTAAATTCCTTATTGAAAAAAACAAAAAAAAGTAAAAAAAAATACATTTAGAAATAATGAATACTTCTCCTATTTTTCTATTCTTTCTTACATAGTCAACATTAATAGAAAGTTTATTTTTATCTGACCAAATTTTAATTATATCAAATAGTGACTTTGAGTTTACTTTTACTAAAACATCTTTTATCTGGTTTGATAAAATTTCTAAAGTTCTAAGAATACAAATGGAATGAAACAAGTTACTCAGATACGGATGTCTAGAAAGTGGTGAAGCTACCCACCAATCTATATCATTTGCAAAATTTTTACTTATATTTCCCACCCATATAGTAAAATGCTTTCTACTTTGTAAACTTACTCTGAAATAAATCTTTCTAATTTTATCAGGATACTCAACCGGGTGTTTTGTTGTATCCCAAAATATTCTTTCTTGATCCTTCATTTATTTAATTAAAACTAAATTATTTAAAAAAAACTGAACTAGAAAATAAATAGTTATTTGTACAATTCTTTCCAAATTTTAACATGATTTTGACCAAGCAATGTCCCTTGTGCATTACAAGTGTTACAAGGACTTGATGCTCTTTTACCTTTCAATAATTCTTTTCTATATCTCGTAATAATTTTTCCCGCCCAAATATTAAATATATTTTCTTGCATCATGTTCCCCATACTAACTCTTCTTTGCCAATCTTGAGGACAAAGAAAAACATCGCCGTTCCAATCAATTAAAAATTGATATGATGGATAAAAACAGGTTGTATGAGTAGAATTGCTAACTTGGTTCCCAATTTTTATTGTACCTGTTCTATTCGTTAATTTTACACCAAAGTTATTATCTTTATCATACCATCTGTCTCTTAGTATTATGAGCTCTTCAGGAACCTTTGAATTTTTTATAATTTTTTTAAATTTCTTAATTTGTTCTGGTCCATCGTACATACTTACCAAAACTCTACTTGCGTTTGCAGAATGTAAATTTTTTAACATTTTACTGGTGAGTGCATCTCCGTTAGTTACAATTTCTACAGATGAAACTTTTGATAATTTTCTTGTGATATAAATTATATCTTTATGTAAAAGTGGCTCTCCATAACCACATAAAGCTATAGCACCTCCATAATTAATTTTTTGTAGTTCTGAGCTTAGCTTATCAATTAGCAATCTGCTCATACTTTGAAAGGTATCTGGCGCTATACTTGGATCCGATTTTGGGCAAAATGAGCAAGATCTATTACAAACATCGATTAAACTAAGTTCAATCCATGTTGGTAATGGAATTTTTTTATAAAATCTTATGTTTTCGTCAACTATTAATGTTCTTCTTTTTATATTTTTTTTTATTGTAGTACTAGGGTTCATAAGATATCGTTATATTGTTAATGTTCAAAATTTGAACATCATGTTAACATATGCTAAAGATTAATCATAGTAATAAATAAAATATAGCATAATTAGTATTTTAGTGTTTATTTACATGATATTTTGTTTGTTGCTAAAATGCATGTATGAAAAAAATTTGGAAAAAAATAGAAAAAATTAATTTTTTGACATGCAGCAAATTATTGGAAGAACTCAAAAAAAATAATTTTAAAATAAGTCCGTGGATTGAAGATATAGTTAAAAAGAATAATTATAAATTTAATAATAATAAATTTCCAATAAAATTAGTAAGAAAATATGTTAGGGAATTTGGTTTTAATAATCCTGTTGAACTGCAAATGATATATAAAAAAATAGAAAAACTTGGCTATAAATTAGTTCCTCCTGAAATAGCGATTTATGTTAGATTAATATACAAAGAACAGCCAACTGGAGAGTGGTTAAGATTTGCCACTCCATTAAATTCAATGATCGATAGTGATGGAGTTCCTCATCTTCCAAAATTAGGAAAAGCGCTTGGTTTATATTTCGTAGAAACTTATTGGTCCTACCCCAAAGCAATTTTTCATCCACACAATGATTTTGTAATAATGACTAAATGAATATTTTAAATCCCTTTAAAATAAATAGTATAATTCTTCCAAATAGAATTACTGTAGCCTCAATGTGTCAATATTCCGCAAAAAACGGAAATCCCAGTTACTGGCATTATGGACACCTTCAACAATTAGCTAATTCAGGAGCGGGTATGCTAATGTTTGAAGCAACAGCAATTAACTTAAATGGTAGAATTACATTAAGAGATTTAGCTTTAACAAATACAAAAAATGAAATCTCATTTAGACAAATTATAAATTATCTTAAAACAATAAGTGAAATACCTTTGGGTCTTCAAATATCACACTCGGGCAGAAAAGGATCTGCTCAAGTTCCTTGGATTAAATCAAATTACCCTTTAAAAAAGAAACAAAATAGTTGGATAACGTATGCGCCATCTTCAATTAAAAGAGATTTGCACTGGCCAACACCAAAAACTCTTACTATTTTTCAAATAAAAAAAATTGTAAGTGATTTTAAAAATTGCGCTAAAAGAGCAAAAAGAATTGGCTTTGATTGTTTAGAAGTACATATGGCACATGGTTACTTACTACATGAATTTTTTTCTCCAATTTCAAACAAAAGAAAAGATATGTATGGTGGAAATTTAAAAAATAGATGCAAGTTATTGATTGAGGTAATTAGAGAAATAAGAAAAATTTGGCCCAAAAATAAAATTCTTGGTGCAAGAGTCACTGGAAAAGACTGGTTAAAAAATGGGGCTACAATTGATGATTGTATTTATCTTGTTAAAAAGCTAAAAGCTGAAGGCTTAGATTATGTTTGTGTTTCAAGCGGTGGCATACTTTCAAAAACTAACCTAATTTTTAAACCTGGTTATCAAGTTCATCTGGCAAGAGAAGTTAAAAAACGAACGGGTATTATTACTAGAACGACTGGTATGATAACAGAATTTCAACAAGCAAAAAAAATTATAAATACTGGTTCGGCTGATATTGTTAACATGGCTCGCAAATTTATAAATGCTCCAACTTGGTTAATCAATATTATTAAAAAAGAAAATGAAATTGCACCAATTCCAAATCCATATAAAAGATGCTTTTAAATAAAAATATAAAAAACCGAATAAATTTAGTTCTTAATGAAGAATACTCAAATAAAAAAATTTTGTTTGAAAAAGGGCTGGGTTCGAAAATATTTTCTGGAAGAAAAAAATTTACAGATTTATCTTTTGGTGCTGGTAGCTTATTGCTTGGTCATAATAGTAATATATATAAATACGCTATCAAAAGTTTATTAAAGAAAAATATTAGTATGTTGGCTTCTCCTAATATACAAGCAGACAATTTTTCTAAACTATTAAAAAAAATTTTTCCCAAATATTCAAAATTCATTTATTGTAATTCTGGAACTGAAGCAATTATTAAATCACTAAGAATTTGTAAGGCAATAACAAAAAAAGATCTAATAATCGCTGTTACTGGAAGTTGGCACGGATCAGTTGATAAATTACTTTTTTCAATAGATAAAAAACTAAAACCCGTAGATCTTTCTGGGGGCCTATCAAGTGTAGATAGAAAAAATATTAAATTTATTCCTTATAATGATATTAAAACTTCCAAAAAAATCCTTGAAAGATATAAAAAAAGAGCAAGTTGCATTATAATAGAGCCTATTCAGGGTTGTCTACCGTTAGCTAGTTCAAAAAAATATCTCAAATTTCTATGTAAATTCTCAAAAAAAAATAAAATTGTACTCATTTTTGATGAAATGATAACTGGATTAAGAATAGACTGTAAAAGTGTGCAATCCTACTTTAATCTAAAACCAGATATATCAACTTTTGGAAAATGCTTAGGAGGTGGTATGCCTATTGGAATTATCGCGATTTCAAGAAAAATTGAAAAACTAATTTCTAAAAATAAAAAGAAGGTATTTTTCGGAGGAACGTTCTCTGGAAATTCAATTTCTTCTTACGTAGGAATGATTACTACTAAATATATAATTCAAAATAAATATAAGATATTTTCAGATTTAGAAAAAAAATCTCTTTTTTTTCAAACCACGTTAAACAAATTTATCAAAAAAAACAATATTGATGCTTTTGTTTATCGTTTTAAATCGATTTTAAGATTAGTTTTTTCTAGTCAAAAAGTTTTGAATAGAATGGAAAGGGATTTTTTAGAGTCTAAAAAGAATAAAGGTATAAACAAATTAAAAAGCTTTCTTTTTAAAAGTGGAATCTACTATCCGCCAAGTGGTATTATATTTATGTCAACCAGTATATCAAATTCAGATTTAAAATATCTGACAAATTCATTTAGTATGGGTATTAAAAAATTCATTAAGTAATTTACTCAAAACATTGTTATCCATTCTCCCATAAACCCACGCCAATCCCAACCTACTGTTTACTCTATTTTCTTAGACAGAACTCTTGATTGACACCATTAAGTTATTATAAATGTATATCACATTGCATAGTACAACTTTGACGATGTTTACTTAATAACATGATTAAAACATTAAAAAATAATATTTACATAGTAGTATATCATTATGTAAGAGAAATAAAAAAAAGTAAAAATCCTAATTTAAAAGGTTTAGAATTTAGCGACTTTAAAAAACAGATAAAATTTTTTTTACAAAATTTTAATATTCTTTCTAATGAAAAATTAGTAGAAATTATTAAAACTAAAAAAATTCCTAGAAAAAAATCAATTTTTTTAACTTTTGATGATGGCTATGTAGATCATTGGAAATATGTTTATCCATATTTAAAAGAAAAAAAAATAACTGGTAATTTTTATCCACCTGTTTGTGCGATTAAAAACAAAAAAGTATTGGATGTTAACAAAATACATTTTATTTTAGAAAAGGAACAAAATAGAAAAAAAATATTAAATCATATCTTTAAACTTATAAGAAAATATACAAACAAAAGTGAGGATGATCTGAATATTGATAAAATTAATACAGTTTCTAGGTTTGATGATAAAGAAACTACATTAATTAAAAGACTGCTTCAAACTCACTTACCATTAAAAATAAGAGAAAAAATTACAAATGATATTTTTAAATCAATATTAAATTATGATGAAAAAGATTTTGCCAAAAAAATTTATATGAACAAAAATCATTTAATAGAAATGAACAAAAATAATATGACTATTGGTTCTCATGGTTATAATCATTTTTGGTGGAAAAATATAAATTATAAAGATCAATTATTAGAAATAAAAAAATCAATAGAATATTTTAAAAAAATCAGGGTTTTTAATGAAAATTTTTCAGTATGTTATCCTTATGGAAGTTACAACTTAAAAACATTAAAAATTTTAAAAAGTTTTAATGTTAAGTTTGCTTTGACTACAAAAGTAAATAGTTTATCTAAAAATAATATTAATAAAAATTTTGAACTCCCAAGATTTGACACTAATAATTTTAAGATATGATAATGAATGGAAGTTAAGACGCACAGTATGGGAAGACACGATTAAAAGTAATATTTTAGCTACAGATCAATCTGGAAGTATAATGAAATGGAGTGGAAATAAAAATAATTAATTTGGTCTATCCTGGTCACAATCACCTTTAAAAATAGGGATAAATTTTTTTGTATTAATTGCATAATTCAATATAATGTTTTTCTTAACAAAAGGCTCAAAATAGTTTGGAATAATATTTTCTTTATCATATTGATTTTCAAAAAAATTTTTCAAGTGTTTTTTATATTTAGGATTATCATTAAAAAAAAAGTCTGCATATTATGTAAATTTTCCACTTGAAATAATTAAAAAAAATTACAATTTTATAAGGTATTTTTTTTATCCTTCGTCAGAATTTATTAATTTTAACCCAAGCTCAACATATTCTAAATATAAGATAATGGGTGAAAGAAAAATTTTACAAAAAAAGATAAAAAATAAAAATATATTTTCATTTAGATTTCCAGATATTTATTCAAAACAATCTATATCGTTAAGAAACCCTAAGCCTCAAACATTATCCAATTTATTAATGAAAAATTCAATTTTAAAAAATATTTTATTGTAGTTTAAAAAGTTTTAATTATTGGCTTGGCACCTCTATTGAGAACAAAGTTAGTATGTCATCTTTTCCTAGGTTGCAGTAAATAACTCTTGATACTGTTGAAGTGAGCAATTGAACTCATGTAAGCTAAAAACTATTATTAACTAATAATTAAGCCGAGACTTGAATATGTATATACCAATGTATAGCACGTGTTTTATAAAAATGGCGTAAAACGAAACTCCAATGATTCAAAAACAAAGTAAACACTAGGAAAACAATTAGAAGCAGTATTGGTTATTAAAATAGTTGGTAGCAAGAAAAAAATAATATGCGAATCTTAAATTTAAGAGTTTTATTTCAGCCTTGTATTTTATTAATTAAAATTTTTACAAATGTTAAAAAAATTTTTACAAATGTTAAAATTAAATTATTTATAATTAATATTTTTTCAAATAGCGTTGTTTTATAGTTGCTCAAAGTCCAAGTCAAAATTTTTACTTTTTCAAAATTTGCTTGATTTGTTTTTGCAATACGCATGCCTTCGGAAGATTTATGTAGTATTCTTATATTTACAAGCTTTTTTTTTAAAATTTTTCCTTCATATTTATTTAAAATCTTTAAAATTAAAGCATAGTCTTGTCCGTACAAAAATTCTGAAGGGTAACCTCCAATTTTTTTAACAAGTTTTTTTTTGAACATTATCGATGAGTGAGCAAAAATATTTCTGTAGAGATATATTCTAGGTTTTTCTTGGAGACCACGATTAATATCGTAATATTCTTTTGGAAAAAAAAATTTTTTTCCATGTGAATTAATAAAATTATAATCAGATGCAACTATGCCCAAATATTTATTTTTTAAAAATTCATTTACTTGAAAATATATTCTATATTTATCCATTACATCATCAGAGTCCAGGATAGCTACTAAGTCACCTTTACATAATTTAAGCCCAAAATTTAAACAATTAGTTCTACCGATATTTTTTTTTAAGAATTTTTTTATAATTCTTTCATCTTTTTTCTTTTTTAAAATTTTACCTGAATTATCTGTAGAACCATTATCAATAGCTATTAATTCCCAATTTTGATATTTTTGATCAATAACGCTTTTAATAGATTGATTTAAAAAGTTTTGATGGTTGAATATTGTCATCAAAACCGAAACTAAAGGTTTTTTTTTCACTTAATTTTTACACCATTAATAACAGAAACTTTTTTCATTGTCTTCTTCAAATATTGAGAATATATTATTAAACCCACGGCACCGATTTTTGTTAAATTTTAAATTTTGATTTTCTACTATCTGCTAGGAAAGCTGTGACGGTATCTTTGGTCAACTGATTGAAAGATTTTCCAAAATTATAAATTTTTTCTATCACTTGGGGTGGCACAGTAATAATTTGACATCTTAATTTTCT
>Ga0187833_10006824_pt1 | contig 10465 bp, 10 predicted proteins | sample ETNtaG_37_FD_167968 | JGI IMG/M metagenome (GOLD analysis project Ga0187833, IMG submission 167968) | Marine microbial and viral communities from oxygen minimum zone, Eastern Pacific Ocean - ETNP2014_SV_400_PacBio MetaG (Illumina Assembly) | ecosystem: Environmental > Aquatic > Marine > Hypoxic... | reverse complement strand
AATATAGCATTTAATTTTAATAATGAGGAAATAGACAAAAAAAAAATAAATAAAGCTATAGAAATTGCAAATTTATCAAACAAAATAAAAATGTTACCAGACGGCCTTAAAACTAGAGTTGGAAATGATGGTATAAAAGTCTCTGGAGGAGAAAAGCAAAGAATAGCTATCGCAAGGGCGATTTATAAGGATCCAGAAATTTTATTTTTAGATGAATTTACAAGTGCCATAGATGCTCAAACTGAGCAAGAAATAATAGATAAAATAGAAAAAAACTCCAAAAATAAAACCATTATAATTATTGCACACAGATCAACTACTATTTCAAAATGTAAAAATGTTTGGCAATTAGAAAATGGTGCGATTAAAAAGGTTTAAAATGCTGATATTGCTTCACCCTTATAAGTTTACCAATTTTCATTTTATACGATACGAATTAGATATTTTTGAACATAAACTTAAAGATAAATTTGAAATACACGATTTATCAAGGATAGTTAATCCTACTTGGAATAGTGCATTTAAATTAAAAAGACACAAAAAGGCAAAAGAATTTAAATCTATAAAAGATTGGGAAAAACATTTTGATAAAATTAAATTAAAATATAAAAATATAATCGTATTTAATCTTTTAGATATAAATTCGTTTAAGTCTTTATTAATACAAATTAAATTAAAAAAATTTACAAAAAGGGTAGTTCAACTAGACTCACCTGGACATCCAAATTTTTTTGTAGAAAAAAAACTCAAAATTAATTTAATAACCCTTAAAAAAAAGATAGTCACAATAATAAATAGTCCTAAAAATTTATATTTCTTTATTAAAACTAAAATTCTAAAAATTGCGGCTAAATTTATTTATTTTAATGAAATTTTTATTTTATACCATGGAAGTAAAAAAAATTTTCTATCAAATTTCAATGCAAAAAAAAAAATATTTGTAAATTATCATTCACCTGATTTTTCTAGAATGAATTTGAATATAAATAAAAAAATTAAAAAAAATAAACCAGTTGCAATTTTTTTGGATGCTCCTGGACCTCACTTTCAAAATGATTATGATCTAATCCAGAATAAGATAAAATACGACAAAATTAAATGGTATAAAGATTTAAATAATTTTCTTAAAAAAGTAGAAAAAATTTATTCTTGTAAAATTGTTATAATTCCTCATCCTAAGGTAAAGAAACAAAAAAACCCTTTTTACTCAAAAGATTTAAAAATTTCACATGATTTAGAAGCTGTTCATAAATACATTCCTAAATCTAAGTTTGTAATTTCGATTGCTGCCAGCACTGCTGTAGGATTAGCTTGCGCCTGCAACAAACCTATAATTTTAATTTATAATGATCAATTAAAGAAATTAAATCCAGGTCTTTACGAGGAAACAAAATTTATTTCAAAAGTTTATAAAACAAGTTTAATAAATATAAATGATTATAAAATTAGCCAATTAATCAGACCAATTGATAAAAAACACAACAAAAAAATTATTTATAAATATATTACATCAAAAAAAATTGCTGATAAAAAAAATTATCAAATTTTTAATAGCATTATCTAATTCAAGAAACAAACCTATGAGGAATAAAAAAAATATATTAATTATTGGCGGAACAGGTTTTTTAGGTTATCATTTAATAAAGTTGTGTATATCAAGGTATAACGTTTCAAGCATTTCACTCACTAGGCCAGTGGGTGATAAAAGAATTAAAAAAGTCAAATATATTGAGTGCGATATTTCAAATAAAAAGTCTATTGAAAAAAAAATTAAGGACAATTTCGATATAGTTGTTAATCTTGGCGGATATATAAACCATAAAAATCAAAATTTAGCTTTAAAAACACATTACAAAGGTTGTAAAAATTTAGTCAAATATTTTAAAAATAAAAAAATTAAAATTTTTATTCAAATTGGTAGCTCTTCTGAGTATGGAAAAAAAAGTCCACCACATATTGAAGATTTGAAAGGTAAACCGTCAACAATTTATGGAAAATCAAAATTGTTAGCATCAAAGTTTCTTTTAAATTATTCAAAAAAAAATAAAATTCCTTTTACAATATTAAGATTTTACCAGGTTTATGGACCAAATCAGAATAAAGATAGAATGATATCTATAGTAATTAATTCTTCGTTAAAAAATAAAAGATTTAATTGTTCAAGTGGTATTCAAAAGAGAGACTTTCTTTACGTTAGTGATGCTGTAAATGCAATTTATAAATGTTTTAATAATAAAAAAATATTAGGTAAAATAATTAATATTGGCTCAGGAAAATCAATTAATATAAAAAAAATGATTTTATTGCTTAACAAAAAAATTAAAAAAGGAAAACCGATATTTGGAGTAATAAAATTAAGGCCAGATGAACCATTAAATAGTTATCCAAATTTGATTAATGCAAAAAAATATCTAGGCTGGCGAGCTAAGACTGATTTAAAATTAGGCATAAAAAAGACTATTAATTTTTACAAAAAACAATTGGGTACTTAGTAGAATGAAATTGAAAACTTCAGTAATATTATGTGGTGGTAAAGGTACAAGATTAGGTAGTTTAGGTAAAAAAATTCCTAAAACTTTGATCAATATACAAGGCAAACCAATAATTTGGTATATTTTAAAATCTTTAAAAAAAAATAATTTTAATCATTTTATTCTTCCGGTTGGATATAAAGGCAGTAAAATCAAAAAATACATTAAAAATAATAAAGAATTTGATAAATATAAAATTGATTTAATTGATACGGGAGTAAATTCCTCTATTTCTGAAAGAATTTTTAAGATAAAAAAATTTATAAAATCTGAAGATTTTTTAATACTAAATGGCGATGCAATCTTTTTAGCTAATTTAAGAAAAATTTTTAATGATCATATCAAGAAAAAAAAGGATATTAGTTTTATTTGTTCTGAGGCTGAAGCTGATTTTGGAACAGTTGGTACAGTTAAAGGTAAAATTGTTAATTTTCAAAGAGGACTTGATTTTAAATCGGTTAAAACTAACAAAAAAAATTATGTTGGTCATGTTTATTCTGGAATGTCAATTATAAAGCAAAGGGTACTAAAAGAAAATTTCAGACATAAAAAAAATTTTGAAAAAGAGTTTTATCCACTAGTCATAAAAAAATACAAATCCGATATGCAATATCTCAAAGGTTTTTGGCATGCAATGGATAATAAAAAAGATATTGATATACTAAATAACAAAAAAAACAATTTTAAAGTATTTAAAAAAATTAGTTATTTAAAGAAAAAACTTTATGATTAAAAAAAATTTCTGGAAAGGAAAAAGAGTTTTAATTACAGGTCATACTGGTTTTAAAGGTGGTTGGCTTTCAGTATGGATGAAGCTTTTAGGTGCTAGAATTTGCGGTTATTCATTAAATCCTATAACTAAAAAAAATTTTTTTAATAGCACTAAAATTAAAAAATATTTTGAACAAGATTTTAGGAAAAATATTCAAGATTATAAAGAATTAGAATTATCGATAAAAAAATTTAAACCTCAAATTATTTTTCATTTAGCAGCACAACCACAAGTTTTAGAAAGTTTTAATAAACCATTTGAAACTATTAAAACTAATATAATGGGTACCGCAAATTTAGTTGAATTGGTCAAAAAAAATAAATTTATTAAATCTGTTGTTATTATAACAACAGATAAAGTTTATCAAAATTCTGGAAAAAAAATTAGATTTTCTGAAACTGGCAGTTTAGGAGGTGACGACATTTATAGCTCAAGCAAGGCCTGTGCAGATTTAATTTCTTCAAGCTATTTTAAATCTTTCTTTAGAAAATCAAAATGTGGAATAGCAACAGCAAGAGCTGGAAATTGTATTGGCGGGGGAGACTGGACAAGATATAGAATATTAACAGATTCTTCAGAAGCTTTTTTAAAAAATAAAAAACTTTTTATTAGAAGTCCCAATTCTATAAGACCCTGGCAACATGTGTTAGAACCGCTTTTTGGCTACATAATCTTAGCTCAAAAAATTTATTCTAATAAACAAAAAAACTTCTCTGGCCCTTGGAACTTTGGACCAAAAAGAAAAAATCATTTAAAAGTTGTTGAGTTTGCATCCTTGTTTAGAAAAAAGCTAAAATCCAAATCTAAAATGATATTAAATAAAAAACCCGATCTTAGAGAAAAAATTTTTTTAGATCTAGATAGTAGCAAGTCTACAAAATTATTAAAATGGAAACCATTTTTAAATATTGATCAAACATTAAGGCTAACTGCTGAGTGGTATTTATCTTATAAATATAAATTAGACATGTTTAAAGTAACTTCAAATCAAATTAAAGAATTCATGGAACTTAAATAAATTTTATGATTTGTAGAAATTGCCAAAAAAAAAGGTTTGATAAGATTTCAAATATAGGAAATCAACCGATAAGTAGCTTATTTTTAAAAAAAAAAAAATTTATTAAAAATTATTCTTTAAATTTATACAAATGTAAATTTTGCGGTCTTGTACAGCTCTCCAAGATACCAAATCTAAAAGATATGTATGGTCCAGATTATGGATACAAAACATCTGTAAGCAACTTAATGATTAAACATTTGAAAGAAAAGTATAACAAAATTAGAAAATATAATATTTTAAAAAATAATTCGAATATTCTTGATATTGGATCAAATGATGGAACTTTTCTTAATTTTTTTTGTAGATTAAAAAAAAAATTAAATTTATATGGTATCGATCCATCAGCTTCAGCCTTCTTAGATAGTTATAAGAAAAAAGTAAATATAATTGTCGACTTCTTTAATAATTTGTCAGTAAAAAAATATTTCACCAAAAATAGAATAAAATTTTCTTTAATAACATCTTATGCAATGTTTTATGACATCGAAACCCCAAATACTTTTTGTAAAGATATTTTCCAAATTCTAAAAAAAGATGGACTTTGGTGTTTAGAATTTTCATATTTTCCGCTACTTTTAAAAAATTTAACATATGATCAAATATGTCATGAACACTGTGTTTATTACTCATTATTAACATTTAATAATATTATAAAAAAAAATGGTCTTAAGATCATTGATTTTAAATTAAACGAAATAAATGGAGGAAGCATAGAGGTAATATGCGCAAAAAAAAATAGCAAATACAAATCCAATATAAAAAAAATAGAAAATTTATTCAAAGAAGAAAATAAAATAACACAATCTGACTATGACAAATTTAACTTAAGAATTGAAAATAGTAAAAAAAATCTTCAACTTTTTCTAAGTAAATTTAAAAAAAAAGAAATAATTGGCTATGGGGCTTCCACCAAGGGAAATGTAATATTAAATTACTGTGGAATTAATAATAAAAATTTATCTTATATATGTGATGGGAACCCAAAAAAAACTGGAAAATATACACCAGGAAGTCATATAAAAATCATATCAAAAAAAAAAATGAGAATGTTAAAACCAAAATATTTACTAGTATTAATTTGGTCGTTTAGATCAGAAGTTATTAAACAAGAAAAAATTTTTTTAATGAATGGTGGAAAACTAATTTTTCCTTTACCTATTTTTCATATAGTAGATAGGTATAATTATTCAAAATATCTTAAAGAAGATTTCAGTATATTCTCTTTTTCTTAAAATTATGAAACTCTCTATATGTATACCTACCTACAATAGGCCTAACCAGCTTCCAAATTGTTTAAATTCAATTTATTTAGCCAAACAAAAAACAAATTTAGATTTTGAAGTTTGTATTTCGGATAATGGTTCAAATTATGATGTAAGAGAAATAGTAAATAAATATAAAAATAAACTCTCTATAATACTAAATGTTAACAACGAGAACTTGGGTTACCAGCCTAACTTGTTAAAAGTAATTTCTATATCCAAAGGTGAGTTTGTTTGGGCAATAGGTGATGATGATTTATTGACACTCGACTCACTTCAAGTAGTTGAAAAATTATTAAATACAAATAAAGACGTAGATTTTTTTTATGTAAATTCATATCATTTAGACTATAGTTTTTTAAATAATTTCGAAACACCATTTCACACAAAAAATTTACCTAATAATATGCCAAAATTATCAAAAAAAAATGAAGAAATGAAATGTCACTTTTGGGACCTTATTGATCATAAAGTATCATTTGATTTTTTATTAGGTAATTTTTTAAATATTTTTAAAAGAAATATGTGGATGGATAATGTTAAATGTTTAAATGAAGAACTTTTAAAAGACAAAAGGGTTTGGTCAAATTTTGATAATACTTGTGCGCACATCAAGATTTACGCTAACGCATTTAAAAACTCTAAAGCCTATTTTTATCCTGAAGCTTTAACTGTAAATTCTTACGGAGTAAGAGAGTGGGCGCCATTATACCCCATGATAGAAATAGTTAGATTACCTGAAATGTTAGACTATTATAGAAGCAGAGGTCTTAGTTTAAAAAAATATATTTTAAATAAAAACTTTGCTTTGAGAAATTTTTCAAATTATTTTTTAAAAATTATAATTAGAGGCAACAAGGGTGGGCTTCAGTATGTTAGTTTTTATAGACATATATTTTTAAACTTAATTTATCCAAATGTTTACTTATCATTTTTTTATTTCTTCTACAGAAAAATTAAAAAAATACTTAATATAAATTGAAAAATAAAAATAATAAAAATTTTAAAGCAGGTATAATTATCGGCCCCTCAGGTATCGGCCAGGCCCATATAAGAGAATTCATAAAATACGGAATTAGTAATATTGGTTTGCTTGGAAGAAAATTTAAAAAAAATAGAGTTTCAAATCTTAGTTTTAAAGTTAAAGAGGGTATTTCTTTTTTTAATTTGAGGGAGAAAAAATTAATTAAGAAACTTAAACCAACAGTGATTAGCATATGCTCTTCTATTGAAAAGCATCATATACATATCAATGAATTTAGTAAGTATTGTAAAAATTTAATTATAGAAAAACCATTAATTTGGATTAAAAATAAAAAAACTAACAATTATAATTATGCAAAAAAACTATTGAAAAACGAAAAAACTAAACTGTTTTTAAATTTACCAATGATTAGTTTAGCAAAACAATTAACTCATAAAGAAAAGATACAAAAAATAAAAAAAATAGAATTCGTCTATTTCACTAAGGGAAAAAATATTTTTGATAATATAGCAATAGACCTTTTGCCTCACGCCATATCTTTTGTACTTACTTTTCAAAAAAAAACATTAAAATCTTTTAAAATATTAAAGGTTTTTAAAAGTCGATCTTTATGGAGTTGTAAAGTCATGATAAACAATCTGTATTGTTATTTTATCTTTAAAGAGGACAAAAAAAGAACAAGCAGCGACCTCTCTTTTAAAATTAATGACAATTACTATAGAAGAAAACAAATTTTTAAAGATGGAGAGTATGTAAATAGTTTAATAAAAAATAAAAAAATTATAATTAAGATAAAAAACCCTATGTCAGAATATTTAAGATTTATGTTAAGTAATTTTAAAAATAAAAAACAAATTAAAAAGAATAACCATATTGCACTTAATATAATTCAAATAACTGAAAGCTTATTAAAATTTAAACATTAAATGAAAAATAAAAATCAAAAAGATTTAGAAAAAAAATATTTATTTAAGACAGAATATGTAAAAGATATTACAAATTTTAAAAAAAAAATATTCGAAAAAAAAATAATACCTCATCAAGTAGAATTTCAGGCACCACCGAGAGGAAAAAAGATTTGCTGGTTAGAATGTCCTTATTGTTATGGTTTATCAGCTAAAGATAATGGTGAACGATTAGAAAAAAAAAGAGGTTTAGAAATTTTAAAACAAATTCTAGATGGAGGTGTAAGAAAAATAATTTTTGCAGGATATGCAACAGATCCTTTAAATTGCTCATACATCGATGAGTTGTTAGATCTGACAATTCAAAGTAAGTCTGTTTTTGGGTTTAACACAAAAGCTCTAAGAATTTCAGATAATTTTTTTAATATTCTTGAAACTAAAAAAATAGTTGACGAAAGTTATGTAAGTTTAAGTATAGATGCAGGTTCAAACGAAACATATAACAAAATTCATGGAGTAAAGGGATCCGCAAAAATTTATGACAAGGTTCTTGAAAATACTAAAAGACTTGGAATGATAAGAAAAAAAAATAATTTTGATTTAAGTGCTGCATACTTAGTTAATATCCATAGCGCAAATGTAAATGACTATGAAAATTTTATTAATAATTTTATGGGGCAGGATGTAATTTACTTAGATTTACTTTTCCACAACAACCCAAAGGTATTACAGTAGATCAAGGCGTTATTCCCTCAGAAGATGATAAAATTAATTACAAAAAAAATTTAGAAAAACTTAAAAAAAAATATGAGAACTCAAACTGTTCAATACTAATTGTTGATGCTGATGCTGATCATGATATCTACAATAAACCAAGAACACTACCATGTTTCGCGAGATACATTTTTCCAACCGTAGGTTTTGATGGCTGGCTTTATAATTGTTCCCAATCTAGTTCTCCGAACTTTAGGTCTTCCGCTCTTGGTGATTTAACAAAACAAGATTTTTGGAGTTTATATTATAATTATGAGATTGAAAACTTTGAAAATTTTCAGATTTCATGTAATAAAAAAATAAAAGAGTCAGGCTGCAGATGTGACAGAAAAGAACACGTTCTAAATCAACGTATAATAGATAGTAAAATTTTTTAAACAAAATGCATAAGCCAAAAAAAACGATAAGATTATTTAAACCATCTTTTGGGAATGAAGAAATCAAAGCTGTACAAAAAGTATTTAAGAAATCCTGGATAGGTTATGGACCTGAAGTTAAAAAATTTGAAAACTCATGGAGTAAATATATAGGAATTAAATATTCTGTAGGAGTAACCTCATGTTCTGCTGCGCTACATATAGCTTTAGCCTCAAAAAAATTTAAAAAGAGAAAAAAAGTATTAATTCCGGCCATGACTTTTACCGCTACAGCAGCAGCTGCTTTGTATAATAATTTAGAACCAGTTTTTGTTGATATTAATGAATATGATTTAAATTTAAATTTTGAAGATTTAAAAAAAAAATATTCTAAAGATTGCGTTGCAGTCATTCCAGTTCATGTAGGTGGACATCCTTGTGAAATGGAAAAAATTATACCCTGGGCAAAAAGTAAAAAACTATTAGTGATAGAAGATTGTGCACATACTGCAGGTGGAATATATAAAGGTAAAATGCTTGGAACCTGGGGAGATATAAGCTGTTTTAGTTTTGAGGAAAAAAAGATGTTAACCACTGGAGACGGCGGCATGATATGCACAAATAATAAAAGTCTAGCAACAAAGTTTAGAATATTAAGCTTTCACGGCTGGAATAGAGACCCATGGTCAAGACATAAAAAAAGCCTTAGTAATAAAAATTTAAAGGAAAAGCATTGGTATTACCAAATTAAAGAACTTGGATTTAAATATAATATGAATGATCTTATGGCTTCGATTGGTCAAGCTCAATTAAAAAAATTAAATTCATTTAATTTTAAAAGAAATACTAAAGTTGGCGAATATTTAGAAGGAATTAAAAATTGTAGAAATATAAAACCTTACTTTCTGAAAAAATTTAAAAATATAGCCTATTGGATGTTTGCGATCAGATCAAAAAAAAGAGACAAATTAATAGCTTTTCTAAAAAAAAGAAATATTGCTAATAGTGTATATTGGATACCTGTGCCTTTACATCCATTATACAAAAAATTTAAATCAGAAATTCCAGTTACAACAAGAGTATGGAAAGAATTAATTACACTTCCATTATTTTCAGATATTAAATCGAACGAAGTAAATTACGTTATAAATTCACTTAAAGAATTCGATAGTAAATATTAATTACATATATGATAGACGGCGTAAAAATAACCCCTTTAAAACAGATAAAAGATGAAAGAGGTAAAATTATGCACATGCTCCGCAATGACTCACCACTTTTTGAAAAGTTTGGTGAAATTTATTTTTCTACAGTGAACTCTGGTTTTATTAAAGCTTGGCATTTACACAAAGAAAACACATTAAATTATGCATGTGTTAGCGGTGAGGTAAAATTTGTTTTATTTGATGATAGAAAAGACAGTTCAACCAGAGGAGAATATCAGGAATTAATTCTCTCTCCCAAAAATTATGTCTTGGTTACAGTTCCTACATTTATTTGGAATGGTTTCAAAGGACTAGCGAATTCAGAGTCGATAATAGCTAACTGTTTAACACAGCCTCATAATGAAAAAGAAATGATAAGAAAAGATCCGTTTAATAAAAGTTTTAGCTATAATTGGAATTAATATTGTGAAAGTAGTAATTCTATGTGGTGGCGTAGGCTCTAGGTTAGCCGAAGAGACAAAATTAATACCCAAACCTATGGTAAAAATTGGAAATTTACCAATTCTTTCACATATAATTAAAATTTATAAACATTACGGTTTTAATGAATTCATACTTGCTACAGGATATAAAAGCTCAATTATTGAAAACTAT
>Ga0187833_10006817_pt1 | contig 10473 bp, 11 predicted proteins | sample ETNtaG_37_FD_167968 | JGI IMG/M metagenome (GOLD analysis project Ga0187833, IMG submission 167968) | Marine microbial and viral communities from oxygen minimum zone, Eastern Pacific Ocean - ETNP2014_SV_400_PacBio MetaG (Illumina Assembly) | ecosystem: Environmental > Aquatic > Marine > Hypoxic... | reverse complement strand
AAATTTTAAAGTGGATAAGATAGCTGCTATTGAATCCAGAGGTTTTGTTTTTGCATCTGCAGTATCATATATACTTAACAAGCCTTTCATACTTTTTAGAAAAAAAAATAAACTACCAGCTGAAACGCATTCTGTCGATTTTCAGTTAGAATATGGAACCGCTACTATAGAATCTCATAAAGATTCAATTGAGGAAAATGATTCTGTTTTAATTATTGACGATTTGATTGCAACTGGAGGAACTGCTGAAGCTGCTGCAAAGTTAGTTGAAATATCTAAAGGCTCAGTTTCAGGGTTTATTTTTGTTATTAATCTTTTTGATTTAGGAGGTTGTAATAAACTAATTAAATTAGGACATAAAGTAGAAAATTTAATTGAGTTTCCTGGACACTAACTATTTATTCGATAAAAAGATTTTTTTCCAATAATTGAATTTAATAATCCTAAATAACGATACAAGTAGTTTGTTCTTTCTTTTTTATCAAAAATTATAGTAAATAAAATTAATTTAAATAAAGATCTTATTAGTTTTCCAAAAGAAACTTTTAAAGCTTTAAAATATCCTTCATTTTTTTTGTGATAATAAAAATAAGACCACATGTAGTGCCAATTTCTTAATTTAATAAGATCTATTTCATCAGTTAAATCTGTTGAACTTTTAAATCCAAAATGATTAACAATTAATTTTGAAGAAGAATAAACTTTTTCTCCATTTTTTTTTAAACTTTTACACAAATCAAATTCTTCAAAGAAAAGAAAAAAGTTTTCATCAAATATTGATTTGCTTTTAAATTTTTTTAAATTTAACAATATTGAGCATCCAACCACCCAATCTACTTTGGAAAGATTTAAATCTTCCAGATGATCTGCATCTTTTAAACCTAAATTACTATCAAAAAAGCCTGCAGGTGCATAAGTTTCATTATCTAAATATTGTGAACCAATAATACTAAAATCTAATTCGTTATTTAGATAAATTTTTAAATTTTCAAAATAATTTTTTTCACAAACAATGTCAGGATTTAATATTAAAGCATATTTTGAATTAACCCTTTGTAGGCCATAGTTATTTCCTCTTCCGTAGCCAATATTTGAACCAGTACAAAATATTGACACATTTTTATATTTATTTGCAACTTGATCTTCGTTTATAAATTTAGATGAATTTTCAATGATAATAATTTTTACACTTGGATCTATTGAGGATAAACATTTTTCCAATATGTTTAAGTTAGTTTTATATGTAACAATGACAACGCTTAAATCAGAAAAATTATTACTCATAAAAAATGATAGGTAGTTAAATATATACTTTTTTTTTTATTAATGTAAAAATTTTATATGAACAAAATATTAGTTACTGGTGGTCTTGGTTTTATAGGTAGCAATTTAATTGATTTATTAATTAAAAATGGTTTTTTTGTACTAAATATTGATAAAGTTAGTTACTCTTCAAATTTCTACAACACTTTAAATTTCAAAAACAACAAAAACTACAAATATCTGAAATTAAATATTAACAATAAGAATGAGCTCATAAAAATTTTTAAAAAATATAAACCAATAGGGATATTTAATCTTGCAGCAGAAACGCACGTTGATCGCTCAATTGATTCTCCTGCGCCATTTATCAATAGTAATATTTTAGGAACATTTAATCTTTTGGAGGCATTTAAAAAATACTCTAAGATAAATACAAAATCTAGATTAATTCATATTTCTACAGATGAAGTTTATGGAAATATTGTTAAGGGAAGAACAAAAGAAAATTATCCTTACAATCCAAGCTCGCCATATGCAGCTAGCAAAGCTTCCTCGGATCATATTGTATTTTCTTATATTAAAACTTTTGGGATAAACGCAATAATTACAAATTGTTCAAATAACTATGGTCCTAAACAACATCCAGAAAAACTAATTCCAAAAATGATTTATAATATAATAAATAATAAACCACTTCCTGTTTATGGAGACGGAAAAAATTCTAGAGAATGGATCTATGTGAAAGATCATTGTGAAGCATTAATTAAAATTTTTAAATATGGAAAAGTTGGCGAAACTTACAATATCGGATCAAATAAAAATTTAAATAATATAGAAATTTGTAAAAATTTATTAAATGCTGCAAAAAAGAATATTAAAATTGGAAAAAAAGTAAAAATAAAGTTTATAAAGGATAGACCAGGCCATGATAAAAGATATGCCCTTGATAGTTCAAAATTAATAAAAAAATTAAAATGGCAGCCAAAAACAAATTTTTTAGATGGAATTAACAAGACATTTATATGGTATCTGAATAATAAAAAATATTATAGATCTCTTAATAAAAAAGATATTATTAAAAGACTGGGAAAAATTTAATGATTAAAAAAGGAATTATTTTAGCTGGAGGACATGGAACAAGAATGAGTCCCCTTACTAAAGTTGTCAATAAACAACTGCTTCCAATATATGACAAACCTTTAATTTATTATCCTTTATCAATTTTAATGCTTTCAAAAATCAAAGATATTTTAATAATTGTAAACAAAGGTTATTTGAATCAATACAAAAAATTATTACAAAATGGAAAAAATTTAGGTTTAAAAATTAATTTTATTGAACAAGATTATCCTAAAGGTTTGCCGGACGCATTTATTTTAGGTGAAAAATTTATAGGTAAAGAAAATGTAGCTCTTATTTTGGGAGACAACTTTTTTTATGGGCAAAGTTTATCTGAAAAACTGTTACAGAGTAAAAAATTAAAAAATGGCGCAAAAGTTTTTCTTCATAAAGTTAATAAACCTGAACTTTACGGGGTAGCAAAAATTAATAATAAAAATAAAATCATAGGAATTAAGGAAAAACCTAAAAAACACTATTCAGACTATGCAATAACTGGTCTCTATTACTTTGATAATAAAGTTATAAAATATGCTAGAAATTTAAAACCTTCCAAAAGAAATGAGATTGAAATAACTGATTTACTAAAAAAATATTTATCAAATAAAAAACTTTCTGCCGAAATTATAGGAAGAGGTGGTGCATGGCTTGACACGGGCTCGATAGAAGATTTTTACAAAACTACTAGTTTTGTTTCATCTGTAGAAAATAGACAAGGATTTAAAATTGCTTGTCTTGAAGAAATTTCATTTAACAATAATTGGATAAAAAAAAGAGACATTTTAAATGCTATAAAGTTTTATGGTAATTGCGATTATTCAAAATATTTAAAAAATCTTATTTCTAAATGATAATAAAAACAAAGTTTAAAGATTTGTTTATTTTTAAATAATAAATGGATTACCCAAAAATATATAAAATAACTCAATAAAATTTTATGGAAATTGTTCTTATTCAGAAAATCTAAACCTTTTTAAATCATCTCAATATCAGGCAATGGGAAAATAAATTTTACTCCTTGATTAAGATAATTTTTTTCCTTATTAAGGATAAAATCTTTAAAATGCCAAGGTAGAACAAGTAAGTAATCTGGTTTAAGTTTTCTCAGTTTTGACTCAGAAATAATTTTTATTTTAGAGCCTGGTGTGAAATTATCAAATTTATAAGGATTTACCTCTCCAATATATTTTATCAATTTTGAGTTTATACCACAAAATTGCAAAATAACATTTCCTTTGGTCGAAGCACCGTAGCCGTAAACTTTTTTACCTGCTTTTTTTAAATTTATTAATAAATTTCTTAAGATTTTTTTTTGATCTTTACAATTTTTAAAAAAAATTCTAAAAGTTTTTATATCATTAACTTTTAGTATTTTTTCTTTTGCTAATAACCAAGAAACAATTTTTTTTTCTTCTATATATTTGGATTCTTTTTTTGCAACAGTTAAAGCAAAACTACCACCATTGATTTCATTAAACTCAATGTCTATAATCTTAAAATTTGCTTTGTCTAAAATATATTTAATTGAGGTTAGTGAATAATATTCAAGATGTTCATGACATATTGTATCGTATGAAACATTCTTTAACATTGATGGCATATAACTAAGCTCCAAGTGCCATACTCCATTTTTGTCTAAAAGTGCATAAACATCTTTTGCAAACTTTATGGGATCCTCTAAATCATAAAACATTGCTATAGAAGTTATTAATTTAGCTTTTTTCTTAATTATATTCTTCAAAACATCATATGAAAAAAAACTTGATACTTTTAAAATATCTTTTCTATAAAACTTAGAAAATTTTTTAATTGTAGGATCAATGCCCACTAAATTTAATTTTCTTGAAAAAAATGATAAAAATGTTCCATCATTGCTTCCAATATCAATTACAGTTTCGTGAGATTTTAGTGAAACTTTTCTTTGTAATTTCTTAACTTTATATTTTAAATGATTGAACATAGATTTATTCAATGAGGACATATATCCATAATTGTCTCCATACATTTCTGCACTATCGAATGAATTTTTTAATTGTAAAAGTTTACATTTTTTACAAAATACCAAGGATAAATTGCCTTTAGATATTTTTTCATTTTTATTTTTTGGAAAAACACCTGTTAGATATTGATTACCCAAGTTGAAAGCAAACAACAAGTTTTGGCACTTGCAAGATCTACATTTATTATTTTTCATAAATATAGTAACTTACAATAATTTATTATGATTAAAAACATAATCATTACTGGTGGAAATGGTCAGGATGCTAAAATTTTAGCAAAAATCATAAAGGGATATAACATTTATTATATTGTAAAAAACAAAACAAAAAAAAATTTTAAAAATTTATATTATTTCGAATTAGATTTATTAAATTTTAAAAAAACATGTGAATTTATTAGACTTATTAACCCTGTAGGAATAATTCATTTAGCATCAAAAAACGAAACAGCAAAAAATAAAAAACTTAAATTTAAAACACATTATTTAAAAAATTTTTTAATTACAAAAAATCTATTGGACAGCATAATTAGATATAACAATAAAATAAAGTTCCTTTTTGCGGGATCTTCTCAAATGTTTGGAAATAAAAAAGGTGTTGTCTCAGAAAAAGCAAAATTTAGAGGTGTATGTCATTACTCAAATTATAAAATTGACTCATATAAAATAATTAAAAAATATAAAAAAAAATATAAATTAAATACTTCAACATTGATATTGTTTAATCATGATTCAATCTATAGGAATAAAAACTTTTTATTACCAAGGATAGCAAAATATCTTAAGACAAATAATTTTTTGAAATTAAAAGAAATTTTTAACGAAAATATAATTGGTGACTTTTCCCATGCTGAAGATGTTTGTTCAGCTATTTTTAAAATTCATCAACTAAAAAAATTACCTGATAAAATTATTTTATCTTCTTATAAATATACAAGTATTAACGAACTTATTCTATATGGAATAAAAAAACTAAAAATAAATAATTTTTTTAAATCAAAAGTTAAATTGAAAAAAAAACTTTTACTTGGAAATAATTCTTTTGCAGTAAGAAAATTAAATTGGAAATTAAAAAAGAGTAGCCTTCAAGCTTTTAAAGAAATCTTGAAAACTTACTAATTTTAAATTGTTTTTTTATCTTTATTTCTTTCCATTTCTTTGACGTACTTAGCCATCCTTTATGATTTTTATTATACAAGCTCATTGCATAATCATCTCTATTATCTTTATATAAAAAAAGTTTTTTTGTTTTAATATTTAATGTTTCACAGAGTTGTCTAAAGGAACTTTCAATAAGATGAACTTCCTTAGCACGTTCAATAATCAAACCGTAATCAAAAATAAAATTTTTTTCATTATTTCTTACTATGTGAAATTTATTTTTAAAATTTGATAAATTAATTATCAAATTTCTATTTGAGTCATCATGTACAAAAATATAATTTTTATTTTTTTTAACTAATCTATTAAATAATTTTTTTTCATTTTTATAATTTCTTTTCCAAAAAGTTTTTTTAAACCTATAATGATACGGTAAACCAAATTGTTTATAAAAGTTTACAGTACAATGCCATGGATTTGTACTAGAATTAGGATTTAATTTTCCAGTTAAATGATAAAATTCATGACCAATTTTTATTATTTCATAATCTTTTTTAACTTTTTTTAAAAAGCTTTTAATTTCTTTTTGTTCATTATCAGGATTGTTTGTAACAGGAATTATTTTTATTTTTTTTTGATCTCGGTACATAAATTTGACTGACCTCAAGTGCATTTTTTTACAAAAAATAAAAAAAAATTTCGTTTGAGAATTTAGATTTACTAAATATCTTATTAATCCGTTATTTGAAATCATGTCACCTAATCCTAGGTGTTGATAAATATATATATTCATATATTGAATTATTATAATATATTAACACATATGACAAAAAAAATTTTAGCTGAAATTTCTGTAGGTGAACTATTAGATAAAATTTCAATTCTAGAAATTAAGAAAAAGAAAATCAATGATAAAACAAAATTAGCATTTATTAATACTGAATATAAGATTTTAGATAAATTAAGAAAAAAGATTAATTTAAAAAAAGAAATTAATTTTTTTTATAAACAATTAATAAATACAAACCAAACACTATGGAATATTGAAAACAAAATTAGAAAACACGAAAAATTAAATATATTTGATAAAAAATTTATATTTTTAGCCAGAAAAGTTTATTTAACGAATGATAAAAGATCTAAAATTAAATTGAAAATCAATACTTTAATGAAATCTAACATTGTTGAAATGAAAAGTTACTCGAAATATCTTTAAAAGAATTTATAAAATTTTTTATGAGACCTTCAAAAAAAAAGATTGTAAGAATAATAGAAAACACTGTAGCTCAATATTTGGGTGATAAATTATACACTTTTATATTATTTTTGAGATACTTTAATAATTTTAAAAGATCTATTAATAGGGAAAAAAAATCAAAAATTCATTCTCAAAATATTGATGAAATCAATAAATATGAATACAAAATAACATCGCAAAATAATGAGGATGGAATTATTGAATATATATTTAAAAAATTACCTAATAACAAAAATTTTATTGAAATAGGATTTGAGTATTATGAAAATAATTCATTAAATTTAATCAAAGATGGTTGGTCTGGTATTTTAATTGATCAAAATAGAGCTGAATGCTTACTCACTCGAAAATTAATAAATCTTTTTTTTCCAAAAAATAAAGTTGACATTTTAAGAACTAAAATAACAAGAGAAAATATTAATACTATTATCGACAAAAATAGAAAGTTTGAGGAAATAGATTTTTTTTCACTTGATGTAGATGGAAATGATTATTGGATCTTAAAAGATATGAAGCTTGATAATATTAAATGTATTTGTTTAGAGTTTAATCCATGGATCGGAAAGAATTACAAAAAAGCTGTTCCATATGATGAAAATTTTAATTATGAGGATGATGGTTTTTTTGGTGCATCTTTACTTGCATACCATGATTTACTAAAGGAAAAAAATTTTGATTTAATAGCTATTGATAGCTCTGGTACAAACGCTTTTTTTGTAGCTCATCAATATTCAAAATTTTTTGAAGTATTAAACCCAATAAAAAGTTTTAAATTTAATCCTTATCAATACTCTGAGGATAGAAAAAGAAAAATAACGTCTCAGGTTAAAGAACACAATTTTATAGATCTTTAATTTTTGAAATTAAAAATATATTTTATTTAAAATGAAAAAATAAATCTTCACTTATTATATTGTTTGGATTATCAAGATTTTCTCTTGGAAAATTATTGATAAATTTTTTTTCTTTTATAAATTTGTTATTTACAAATGTAATTTCAGGGACTTCTGGAATATTTATATCTTTTATTAATCCATTGTGATTGTTGCCATGAATATGGACTATGTTAAAATATCTTAATAACTTTTTTACACTTTCGGTAAAAACTTCAAGATTTTTATCAACCCAATGGAATTCAATCGTAATAACATCTATCCTGTCTTGATATTTTAAAACATCATCAACTATCAAATATTCACTTCCCTCTATATCGCACTTTAAAAAAATTTTTTTAAAATCTAATTTATCAAATATCTCAGTTATAGTTATATCTTTCTTAATTAAGGGAATTTCTCCTGCTGAATGAGTTGAAATAAAAATATTTTGATTATTTTGTTCACCTGAGACAATTCTTTTTTTTTCAAAATCAATCATCTTATTTCGATTAAAAATAATATGATTTTTCATTTTAATATAATGAAAGATAACATCTTTTAAATTTTTTCTAAATGTTAGAAATCTTTTTAAACATTTCAAAAAAATTTTAAATAAATGATAAAAGCTACAAGAGTAATCGTAAATATAAACTCTTTTATTTGTAAATTTTATATAATCATACTCAAAAGAAGGATCATAATCATAACCAAAACTTATTAATGCTTCTGACTCTCTTGTTAGATTTTCAGGTACAACATATCCACCGTCATACTTATTTCCAAGCCTTATTAACCTTTTAAAATCTATTGGTTTTAGAAAGTTGAATTTCTCGTTTACTACTTTTGAGTTTTTCATTTATTTTTTTACCTATTAACTTTGGTAGCGGGAAGTGGGATCGAACCACTGACCTCGGGCTTATGAGTCCCGCGCTCTAACCAACTGAGCTACCCCGCCAGTAAACACTTTTGATTTATAATATAATTTTTAATTCTTTCAATAACTTCTTAATCTTTTAAAAATTCATTTACTTAATTCTATAAAATGAACTAAATCTTAAATAAGCTGATATAAGGCCACCGGCTTCTGCAAAATGCAAATTGAGACCGTGAATATCTAAATTTATCAAACTCAAAATTATTCCTTTTAATGATTTAACTAGGTTTGGAAATGTTTTGCTGAAGGCAACAAAATAATTCTTGTGTTTATAATAGAAGTTAAATTTTGACCAACAATAATGCCAATTTCGTATAATCTCATACTTCTTTTTATAAGCAGAATCTATTGAACTTCTGCCTTCGTGCTCAACTAAAATGTCTTCAAATAAAAAAATTTTTTTATTTTTATACATACATCTTTCATAAAAATCAGACTCCTCAAAATACAAAAAAAATCTTTCATCAAAACCGCCAAGATTAAGAAAAGTTTTTCTATTAAAAAACATTACACATCCAGTATTAAATTTTACATAATTCATTTTTGTTATTTTATCTCTTCCTAAAATCAAATCTTTGTAGTTTTGGCCTTTTATTTTTGCTGTAACAACGCCAAAATCACTAATATTTTTAACTTTGTTGTATAATTTTTTAATCTGCAAAGAATTTATTTTTGTATCAATATCTAAATACAGAATAAATTTAGTTTTAGCTTTATTTACTCCATAATTTAGGCCACCAGCAAAACCTTTATTAAGATGAGGATAATAAAAAGAAATATTTTTTGATTTAAAAAATTTTTTTTCCAAAGATTTATCATTGGAATTTTCTACAATAATTATTTTATGATTTTTATTCAACTTTGTAAGAAGTCTTACAATTTTTTCTTTTGATTTAAATGAAACCAAAATTATCGAGAAGTCAAATTTAAATTTATTCATTTTTTAATAAATAATAAATTTAGTGAAAATGTGTTATATTTTTTTTTTGCTGATATAAATCTATCTTGATTTCTTGATTTAAAAATTAATTCTAAACCTTTTTTTTTAAAAAATTTAACAACATCATTAAACGAATGTATGTTTTGATATAAGTTTTTATTATTTGTTTGTACCGACACATAGCTTTTTAAAAGTGAAAATGGCGTGTGGGTAATCAAGACTAATTTTGTGGATTTAAAATTTATTTTATTTAATAAATTTATATTTTCAAGGTATTGTATTGAAGATCCAAAATTCACCATATCCCATTTGTTTTTTAATCTTTCTTTATCTTTAAAAATTTTAATATTTCTTTTATTTGAAATATTTTTTTTACTAAAAGGATCATAAATTGAAAATACGAAATGATTTAAATTTATTTTATTTGCTAAGTTTGAATATGTTAATAAATTGCTCCCATAATCTAAAATATTTATTTTTTTTCTTTTATTTGATTTTTGAAACGTTTGAATTAATGATAGACAAAAAAGATCTCTAATATGATTATATATTCCATTTTCTAAATAATTAAATTTATATTTATTGTTATAATTTATTAACTTTTTAACTAACTTTAAATTGCTGTTGTATTTATCCCAATTAAATATATTCATGTAATAATAATAAAAAACTTAATGTCTTTTTTATACAAGAAAAATTTTAAAATATATAAAAAAAAAAGTGGAAATCTTATTCCTTTCTCTTTTAAAAAAGATCTTCCATTTAGACCAAAACGAATTTTTTTAGTCTATGGTAATAGAGGTTATGTAAGAGCTAAACATGCACATTTTAAATGTTCTCAATATATAATGGCAATCTCAGGAAAAGTTGAAGTTGCTTATCAAACTAAAAAAAAGAAATCTAAAGTTATAATTAATAACAAAATTAAAAAAGGATTTTTATCAAAACCTTTTACTTGGTTGGAAATCAAATTTCTGACAAATA